>Ga0066710_100001281_pt1 | contig 18417 bp, 19 predicted proteins | sample GraSoiAngelo_159_FD_79666 | JGI IMG/M metagenome (GOLD analysis project Ga0066710, IMG submission 79666) | Grasslands soil microbial communities from the Angelo Coastal Reserve, California, USA - 14_1009_16_40cm | ecosystem: Environmental > Terrestrial > Soil > Grasslands | place: USA... | reverse complement strand
GCGAGGACCTTGCCGCGCTGCGGCTTCTCCTTCGCCGTGTCGGGCAGCACGATGCCGCTGAACGTGGTCTCCTCCTCATCGAGGACCTCCACGATCAGACGATCACCAAGGGGCTGTAGATTCATGCAACATGCCTCCTAGAGTCGTGCGGTGGATACCTGACCTGGCACTCTCATGGTGAGAGTGCCAGCGCGACGTCGAGAATAGCACAGGTCCGCCCGACCGAGGTGGCAAGTTGAGTCGATGTGACTTAGATCTGGAACCCGTTCCGTGAGACGGGAGTTCTCGGCAGGGGGCGTGCTCGTGCGACGGATGCAGGGGCGCTGGTGGCTGGCGGCGATCAGTCCACGCCGCGACGACGCGAGGGTGGTGTGGGCACTGCCCAAGGGGCTGATCGACACCGGCGAGCGTGGCCAGGACACCGCCATCCGCGAGGTCCACGAGGAGACGGGGGTCGAAGGTCGCGTCGAGCGGAAGCTCGGGGACGTCCGCTACGTCTATACCTGGCACGGCGAGCGCGTCTTCAAGGTCGTCTCCTTCTTTCTCCTGCGACCCGTTCGGGGAAAGCTCGGCGACCTGCCACCAGGGATGGAGATCGAGGTGGCCGACGTCAGGTGGGTTTCTCTCGACGACGCACCGCGACTGCTCTCGTACGGCGGCGAGCGAGAGATGGCCGAGCGCGCGGCCGAGGCCGTGACCGAACTGCCTTTATAGTTGCCGCCGGTGGCGATGTACGCCCTCAACTTCTACTCGCCGCTGGTCGCCGACCAGCTCCGGACGCAGCGCAAGACCGCGACCATCCGTCTCGGCGACAAGTCCGCGAAATACAAGAAGGGCATGATCGTCACCGTCCTCGTCGGGGTCAGGTACGGCCAGCGCGAGAAAGTCTTCGACGCGGTGATCGACAAGGTCGAGGTCAAGCGCCTCGCTGACCTGTCACCCCGAGAGATCGAGCACGACAACCCGGAGATCCGGCGGACGGACGAATTCGCCCGCTGGCTGTCGCAGCTCTACAACCGGGACATCTCCGAGGACGACACGGTGACGATCATCCGCTTCTCCCAAATCGTGGGGACCATGTTCTAGGGGTCAGACCGTCGGGTCTGACCCAGCCGTTCTCGTCAAAGGCTGGGTCTGACCAGAAGGTCAGACCCACCTAGCCCGGGTCGCCTTGGTCGAAGTCGCGAAGGTCGTCGGCGTCGCAGTCGGGGCAGACCACCATGCCGGCCGTGACATCGTCGAGACCGCCTTCGAGCGCGAGCTCACCGTGGCGCCAGAGCCGCAACTCGGCCGGATCGACCGGAGCCTCGCGGCCGCACTGCGCGCATTCCGCGTATACCTGCACAGCTCCCACCGGAAGAGTTTACCCGCCTCGGGGCGGACCTAAAACCCGCGCCCCCGGCTCACAGGTCAGCGACCGGGTCGGCGGATCGGACCGCCGAAGAGCTCCGGCGGGCGGAGCGGTGCCTGGCACTCCTCGCACTCGACTGCGAACGCCGAGGCGATCAGGGCGTCGCAGCTCGGACACCGGCTTCGCAGCTCCCTGCCACAGTGCGGGCACGCGGCAGGGAGATCGGACTCGCACTCGTCGAAGAACCTGACCGTGAAACCGCACCCTGGACAGAACGCCACCCAGTCTCCGAGCGTGCGGCGACGTTCCTCCTGAATCCAGTTTCGCTTCGCAGCCACGTCTCGTTCAGCGCGGCTCGATCTCGGAACGGACGCGAGCAAGCACCGTCTGCAGCTCACCGGCCGCCTCGACGTCGTAGAGCGGCGAGTGCGGGCTGCCGCCGAGCAGCTCTCGGACGAGCAGGACACCGCGCGGCCGCACCGGCCGCTCGACTTCGGCGAGCCGGGTTGCAAGCGCCTCCACGGCGCGCCAGTTGCGGTGAAGGGCTCGCCTGTTCACGGGTGTCGGCAGCACCGCCGGCGGGAGCTCGAGCGAGCGGAGCAGGTTCCGCAACGCGCGCGCAAGGGCCTTCCGCTCGCGCGGGCGCGTCAACTCGACCGCGCGCCAGCGCAAATTGTCCGGAACCTGGTTGGTCTCGAGCACGAAGAGGAGGCGATCCGCCTCCCGTCGTCGCACGACCTCGGCGTGCAGCTCCGTTGCGAGGTGCCAGAGACCGGCCAGAGCGAGGGCGAGTCCGAGCACGAGCCCGAGGGGATGCGAGACGACTCCGGTGAGGGCGAGCGTGAGCACGGGCACGGCAGCCGCCAGGTGGCGGACGCTCAGCGGCACGGATGAGAGGCGCTTCACCATCGCGTCGAAGGAAGGTCTACCCGTCGGCATTTCCACTCACCGTAGCCTCGACCGGTGTCGCCGAACGGTTGAGAAGCTGTTATGGACGGCCGTGCGCACAGGATTGGGTCGGCAGGTGGAGCGGGTAGAGTGCAGCCGACCACGACCCCCGACGGGAGACGTCTGCATGGCCGTGAGGGAAGCCGAGCCGGTCGGCTCGCTCCAGGAAGTCAAAGACGCCGGCCTCGACCGTGAGGACTTGCTCGGCATCTACCGCAACATGCTCACCGCGCGAGCCGTCGAGGAGCGCGGACACATCCTCTACAAGCAGGGGAAGATCCCCGGGTCGTTCTACACCGGTCGCGGCAACGAGGCGACCTCGGTCGGCGTCGCGAGCGCGATGGCGCCGAATGACGTCGGAACTCCCCTGCAGAGAGATATCGGGGTCCACATCACACGGGGCCTCGAGCCGTGGCGCGTGATCTCGCAATACATGGGTCGGTCCGACGGGCCGACCAAGGGCCGCGACGGAAACATCCACCTCGGCGACTCCAGCCTCGGCACCTACGCAATGGTCAGCCACCTGCCGGCGATGCTGCCGGTCGCCGTGGGGATGGCGCTCGCGTTTCGCATCCGGGAGGAGAAACGCGTCGCAGTGGCCTGGTGTGGCGAGGGCGCGTCCGCACGCGGCGACGCCCACGAGGGCATGAACTTCGCCGGCGTGCGCCGGCTCCCCGTCGTCTTCGTGATCGACAACAACCAGTGGGCGTACTCGACACCCTCGTACCTCGAGTTCGCGGTCGAGCATCTCGCCGACCGCGCAGCGGCCTACGGCTTCGAGGGCGTCGTGGTCGACGGGACGGACGTGCTCGCCGTCTACCGCGAAGCCAAGTGGGCGATCGAGAAGGCGCGCGAGGGCGGCGGCCCGACGCTGATCGAGTCCGTGACACTCCGCATGGAAGGGCACGCGGTCCACGACGACGCGTTCTATGTCCCCAAGGAGATGTTCGAGGAGTGGGCGAAGCGTGACCCGATCGAGCGGTTCCGCTGGTGGCTGCGCGACAACGCCTCGCTGAGTGACGAGGAGGAGGACGAGATCACCTCCAGCGTCAAGCGAACGACCAACGAGGCGGTCGAGCGGGCCGAGGAGTCGCCGTTCCCGGACCCCTCCACGCTGCTCGAGGGCGTCTTCGCAACGCCCGAAGAGCTCGACACCCCGCATCACAAGTGACCTGATGCCCGAGAAGACCTACCTCCAAGCAATCTCGGACGGTCTGCGCCAGGAGATGCGGCGCGACCCGCGCGTCTTCGTCCTGGGCGAGGACGTCGGCGTCTACGGCGGCGCGTTCAAGGTGACGCTCGGGTTCCAGGAGGAGTTCGGCCCCTGGCGCGTGATCGACATGCCGCTCTCGGAGACCGCCATCGTCGCCGGCGCCACGGGAGCGGCCCTGATGGGGATGCGCCCCGTGGCCGAGATGCAGTTCGCAGACTTCGTGTCCTGCGCGTGGGATCACCTCGTCACGGTGGCCGCGAAGCAGCGCTACCGAGCCGGGACGCCGATTCCGATCGTGCTGCGACTCCCTTCGGGAGGCGGGTTCTCCGGTGGTCCCTTCCACTCGCAGAATCCCGAGAGCTCGTTCGCGCACATCCCGGGTCTGAAGGTCGTGTGTCCATCGACGCCCGAGGACGCCAAAGGCCTGCTCGTCTCGGCCATCGAGGACCCGAACCCCGTGCTCTTCTTCGAGCACAAGCATCTGTACCGCAGGATCAAAGGGGACGTCCCCGACGATCGCTACACGACGCCATTCGGCGAAGCGCGGATCCACCGCGCGGGCGAGGACGTGACCGTGATCACCTGGGGCGCGATGGTCTACACCGCCGACGCGGCTGCGGCGAAGCTCGAGGGCGACGATGTCTCCGTCGAGATCGTCGACCTGCGGACCCTGATCCCGTGGGACCGCGAGACCGTCCTGGACAGCGTCCGGAAATGCTCGAAGGTGCTCGTGCTGCACGAGGACACGCGCACGGGCGGGTTCGGCGCCGAGATCGCCGCGACGATCGCCGAGGAGGTGTTCGAGCATCTCGACGCCCCCGTCAAGCGCGTCGCGGCGCCCGACTGCCCGGTGCCGTTCTCGCCGCCGCTCGAGAAGGCATTCATCCCGCAGGTGGACGACGTGGCGGCCGCGCTCCGCGAGCTGGCGGCGTACTAGGAGGACCGAAACGGTGGCTACCCGAACGCAGACCGAGGTCGTGATGCCCCAGATGGGCGTGTCGGTGTCCGAGGGCACCGTCATCAAGTGGCTGAAGCAGGTCGGCGACCACGTCGCCCTCGACGAGCCGCTGCTCGAGATCTCGACCGACAAGGTCGACACCGAGGTTCCGAGCCCGGGCGAGGGAATCGTCTCCCAGATCCTCGTCGAGGAGGGGGCGACGGTCGACGTCGGGACCATCCTTGCGCTGATCACACCAGAAGGTGCGATCGGCGCTACTCCCGAATCGGAGCCTGTCGCCCCGGTCACGGAAGCTTCACCGCCAACAACTCCCGAGTCCGTTCCGGCACCGAGGGCGGCGCCGGAGCCGCAACCGCCGCGGGTTGGTCCCCAGCCGGAGGCTGGGGACAACGGGAAGACGTTCGTCTCACCGGTGGTGGCCCGCATCGCCGCGGAGCACGGCGTCGATCCCGGCCGAGTGCCGGGCACCGGCGCCGGTGGGCGGGTGACGAAGAAGGACATCCTCGCCTTCATCGCCTCTGACGAGTCGATGAAGGCTACGGAACCGGCGCGACCTGAAGCGCACGTGGAAGAGCCCGCCGCTCCAGTCGTCCCCGAGCCGCAGCCGGCAGCGCCTGCGCCCGCCCCGACACCCGAGCCAGTCGCAGCCGTTGCGCCTCCGCCAGAGGCGCCGAAGGCGCCCGTTAGTCCGCAGCCGGTGGCTGCGGACCGGCTCACAGACGTCCCGCTCATCGCAGGCGAATCCGTGGAGCCGATGACGGCGATGCGGCGGGGCGTCATGGAGCACATGCGCCGATCGCTGGACACGTCCGCGCACGTCACGAGCGCGATCGAGGTCGACATGTCCAAGGTCGTCGCCGCCCGCGAACGCGTGAAAGCCGAGTACCAGACGACCTACGGCGTCAACCCGACGTATCTCTCCTTCATCGCTCTCGCGACGGTCGAGACGCTCAGGGACTACCCGTGGGTCAACGCCGAGATCCGCGGCGAGTCGATCGTGACACGGCAGTTCGTCAACCTCGGCATCGCGGTCGCACTGGCGGACGGCAAGGGCCTGATCGTGCCTGTGATCAAGCACGCCGAGGATCTCAACCTTCTGGGCATGGCGCGGCAGATCGCCGACATCGCCGAGCGCGCGCGGACGAAGAAGCTGCTTCCGGACGACGTCCAGGGCGGCACGTTCACGATCACGAACCCCGGCGGGTTCGGCACGTTCCACGGCACGCCGATCATCAGCCAGCCGCAGGTCGGCATCCTCGGCACGTACGCGCTCGTGAAACGGCCCTGGGTGGTGCAGGACGAGCTCGGCAACGACGTGATCGCGATCCGGCCGATCATGAACATCACGCTCACGTACGACCACCGGCTCGTCGACGGCGCCTACAGCGGCCAGTTCCTCCGCGACCTGCGCGAGCGCCTCGAGAGCTGGGAAGACTAAACGTGGGGGAACCCGTGGTTCCCCCACGAACCCCTCCTTCTTGCCGGTGAGTAGACACGGCTGCATGGTGGGCCTCTCTCGGCCGTCATGCCGGCCTTCGGCCGCGGACGCGCTGCGCTCCGACCAGGCGTGTCAACCAAGCACACAGTTACGCTGGCCCTGTGAGAGGCGGATATCTGTTCCAGCTGGGCCTCGTTCCGTACGACGAGGCGTTCGCGCTGCAACGGTCGCTTGCCGGCGCCGTCTCCCAGGGCGCCATCCCGGAGACGATCGTGTTCCTCGAGCACCCTCCGGTGGTGACGATGGGTCGCCGCACCGATGAGGGAGAGCTCCACCTGCCGGACGGCGTCGAGGTCGACGTCGTCGAGACGGACCGCGGCGGCAAGTCGACGTTCCACGGCCCCGGCCAGCTCGTCTGCTACCCGATCCTCGACCTCACACGTCACGGCCGCGACGTCAAGCGGTACGTCCGCGACCTCGAACGCGCAATAGTCCAAACGCTTTCCGCGTTTGGACTAGAAGCGACCAGCATCGACGGGCTGACAGGGGTCTGGATGCCGGCGGCGAACGGGCAGGGGCCGCGCAAGATCGGGTCGATCGGCGTCCATGTCTCCCGCTGGGTGACGACGCACGGCTACGCCCTCAACGTCGATCTCGACCCGGGCCCGTTCACGGACTGGATCACCGCCTGCGGGCTCGAGGATGCGATGTTCACCACGATGGCGCTCGAGCTGGGGAAGCCCGTGACCGTGACGGATGTGCGCCCGGCAGCGATCGCCGCGATCGCCGACGTGTTCGAGCTCGAGCTGGAGGAGCTTCCGGCCGAGAACGCCCACGGCCTCTGGCCGCAGACCGTCCACAGTCGGTTGGCGGCCCAGCGCTGAGTAGGCTGAAGACGATGCAGCGCTCGCTTCCTGTCGCCGAGCGGCCCCGCCGCCCCGAATGGATGAAGGTCCGCGCGCCGAGCGCGGAAGGGCGCTACTTCGACGTGAAGAAGCTGATCCACGGCGCGAGCCTCCACACGGTGTGCGAAGAGGCGCGCTGCCCGAACATCGCCGAGTGCTGGGGCCGCGGGACCGCGACGTTCCAGATCCTCGGTGACACCTGTACGCGCGCGTGCCGTTACTGCTACGTCCACTCCGGTGTCCCGGAGCACCCACCCGACCCGCTGGAACCGCTGCGGCTCGCACAGGCTGCGAAGCAGATGGGCCTCTCGCACGTCGTCGTCACCTCTGTCGACCGCGACGACCTGCCCGACAAGGGAGCAGGTCACTTCGCAGCGACCATCCGCGCGCTGCGGTCGAAGCTGCCGGCGAGCTCCGTCGAGGTGCTGACTCCCGACTTCCTCGGAGTCGAGGAGGCGGCGCTCCACGAGGTCCTCGGCGCGCGGCCCGATGTCTTCAACCACAACATCGAGACCGTCCGCCGGCTTCATCGGCGGATGCGCGGGGCCAAGGCGAGCTACGACAAGGCGCTGTGGCTGCTTTGTCGTGCCAAGGAGATCGCGGATTACCCCGTGCTGACGAAGTCCGGGATCATCGTCGGTCTCGGCGAGACGAACGACGAGGTCGTCGAGACGATGCAAGACCTTCGCGCCAACGACGTCGATGTCGTCACGATCGGCCAATACCTCCAGCCTTCCGCCAAGCACGCGCCGATCGACCGGTGGGTGCATCCGGACGAGTTCCGCTGGCTCCGCGAGCAAGGCGAGGCATTGGGGTTCGGCTCCGTCTTCGCCGGGCCGCTCGTGCGGTCGAGCTACCGCGCCGACGAGCAGCGCCACGCAGCGGCAACCGGCCGCGGCGCGGTCGCCTACTAACGGCAGCCGAGCGCGAGGCGGAGCGCCGCGAGATTCGAGCGCATGACCGTGAAGTACGTGGCGCCGTGGTGGAGGCTGTCCGGGGTCAGACCCTCGAGCGGGTCGAGCACGGCGGTCTTCACATCAGCGTTCCGCGCGACGGCCTCGGCGAGCTTCGGTGAGACCAGGGTCTCGAAGAAGACGGTTGTCGCGCGCGAGCGGCGCACCGTGTCGATCAGCTTCGCGAGCGCCCTGGGCGACGGCTCTGCCTCCGGTGACAGGCCCTCGAGCGCAGTCTGCGTCAGCCCGTAACGGGCAGCGAGGTACCCAAAGGCAGCGTGGCTCGTGACGATCGCCCTCCTCCGACACCGAGCGAGGCCCGCGCGATACGTGCCGTCGAGCGCGCGCAGGCGGGCGACGAACGACGCCGTCGCGAGAGGACGAGCCAGGACGTGTCCGATCGTCCTCGCCATGCCCGCATATCGAAGCGGATCGAGCCAGACGTGCGGATCGAGCGCCGGATGCCCCTGCTCGTCCTTCCCGGTATGGAGGCGGACCCGCTCGAGGAGGTCGATCCCGTGGGCGTGCGCGGACGCCACCGCCTTCTCGACCGCCGGCTGGAAGCCCTCACCGAGATAGAAGACGTCGTCCGCCCGCTGGATCGCGACGACGTCGGAGGGCTGGAGCTCGAGGTCGTGCGGCTCGGCGCCTGCCGGGGTGAGGTTCCGCACCGACACCGTCGGCCCGCCGATCTCCTGGGCTGCATACGCGATGGGATAGAAGGCCGCCACGACGCGGCGCTGACCGGCAGCTCCACTAGCCGTGACCGTGATCACCATGAGCACTACCCCACCGATGGTAACGATTCTCGTTTTCATGACCAGGCTTATATACCACGCCCGGGCGCACGCCGACGTGGCCCGTTATCCACCCCTCGTGCCGGCATTGCAAACAAAAGGACACTCAAATGCCATTTGCCGAGCTCGCCGTGCGGGCCTCGGGCCTCAGCCGCCGTGCGGCTTGGCCATGCGGTGGTAGTCGAGAGCGGCGTCGAGGACGCTCTCCTCGACACCCGCCTCGCGCGCGACGTCGCGCAGGGAGCGTCCCGACGTCGAGGCCGTCTTGACGATCTCCGCGGCCTTGTCGTACCCGATATAGGGGTTGAGAGCCGTCGCGGCGGACAACGTCAGCTCGGCATAGCGCTCGCATTGCTCGCGATTTGCCTCGATCCCGTCGACGCACTTCTCGGCGAGGAGCCGTGCAGCGCTCGCGAGGAGCTGGATCGACTGGAGCAGGTTTCGCGCCAGCATGGGCACGAAGACGTTGAGCTCGAAATGGCCCTGGATCCCACCGACCGTTATCGCAGTGTCGTTTCCGATCACCTGGGCCGCGACCTGCGTGACGACTTCGGGGATCACGGGGTTGACCTTGCCCGGCATGATCGAGCTGCCCTTCTGCAGCTCCGGGAGGAAGATCTCGGCGAGCCCTGCTCGCGGGCCCGAGCCCATCAGCCGCAGGTCGTTCGCGATCTTGGTCAACGACACGGCGACCACCTTCAACGCGCCCGAGGCCTCGACGAGACCGTCGCGGGCAGCCTGCGCCTCGAAGGGATCCGCCGGCCCGGAAATGGTCAGTCCCGTATCGGCCTGCAACAGGGCTCTCACCCTGGCGGCGAACTCCGGGTGCGTGTTCAAGCCCGTCCCGGTGGCCGTGCCGCCGAGCGGAATCTGACCGAGCCTCGGCAGGGAGTCCCGTACGCGTGCAGCACCTTCGCGCACCTGCGCCGCATAGCCCGCGAACTCCTGACCCAGCGTCACGGGCACGGCGTCCATCAGATGCGTACGGCCGGACTTGACGACGTCGTCGAACTCGCGCGCCTTGGCCTCGAGCGAATCGCCGAGCAGATCGAGTGCCGGCAGCAGTTCGTCGACCATCCGATCGAGCGCCGCAAGGTGGACGGCCGACGGAAACACGTCGTTGGAGGACTGCCCCATGTTGACGTCGTCGTTCGGGTGGACGTCTGCGCCGGCGAGCGTGGCGATCACCTCGTTGGCGTTCATGTTCGAGCTCGTGCCCGACCCGGTCTGGAAGACGTCGATCGGAAACTGGTCGTCCAGCTCGCCGGCGGCGATGCGGTCTGCCGCAGCGGCGATCCGCTCGGCCTTGTCCTCGTCCAGCAGCCCGAGCTCTGCGTTCACGCGAGCCGCAGCCGTTTTGATGCGGCCGAGCCACCGCGCAACGTGAACCGGGATCGGCTCGCCCGAGACTGGGAAGTTCGCGACCGCCTTGCGGGTCTCGCCGCCCCAGAGCTCCGTCTCGTGAGCCGGCGTCGTCACGTTTTCGAGTCTAGCTCCGTGCTGCCGCCAGGAGCTCGTCCCAGGAGCAGAGCTTTACGCGCGGCCGGCCGAGCGGCTCGCCGCGGGCCCGCTCCACGGCGTCGATCGCCTCCCAGCCGGCGTAGGTGACGACCTCGCCGTTTCGCCCGGCGAGCACCGCGTCCAGGTCCGGGGCCTTCTCGTCGCGGCCGGGCAGCAGCCCCGCCCGCGCATCCTCGAGAAGCAGCTCCACCGTCTCGGTCGCGTCCTTCTTGTTCGTGCCGATCACACCGCTCGGGCCACGTTTGATCCATCCGGTGCAGTAGACGCCGGGGATCGGCGCTCCATCGGCGTCGCGAACGCGTCCGCCCTCGTTCGGGATCGTCCCCCGACGCTCGTCGAACGGCACGCCGGGCACCGGCACCCCGTGATACCCGACGCTGCGGAAGACGACGCCGCAGGAGATCACCTCGCGCTCGCCGGTCGGCTCGGCGCGGATGCGCCCGTCGGCGTCGCGAAGGAGGACGTTCTTGACGACCTCGACGGCCTCGACCTTGCCGTCGCCTAGGATCGCCACGGGCGAGACGCAGAAGCGAAGCTTCACCACGCGCGGCTTTCCGGACGGTTCATGTCCTGCATACTCGCGCAGCACCTCGACGTTGCGTCGCGCGATGGGCGTCTCGTCGGCGAGCGCCGCCTCGGAGGCGGCGTCGAGCTCGAGGTCCGCCGGGTCGACGGCGACGTCGGCGCCCGCGAGCTCACCCAGCTCCTGCAGCTCCGGCGTGGTGAACGAAGCCTGGACGGGACCGCGGCGGCCGAGCATGAGGATCTCGCGGATCCCCGCGCCGACGATCGCGTCGACGGCCGGCTCGGTCGTGTCGGTGGGCGCAAGCTCGGCCTCTGTCAGCGCCAGCATGCGCGCGACGTCGACCGCGACGTTCCCGTTGCCGACGACCACGGCTCGCTCCCCGGAGAGATCGAAGGCCATATCCTGAAAGTCGGGGTGGCCGTTGTACCAGGCGACGAATGCCGTCGCCGGCCAGGAGCCCGGGAGATCCTCTCCGGGAATGTCCAGATGGCGGTCGGTCTGCGCCCCGAACGCGTAGACGACGGCGTCGTACACCTCTGTCAGCTCCTCGTGTGTGACATCGCGTCCGACCTCGACGTTGCCGAAGAACCGGAAACCCGGTCTGGCCGCGATGCGCTCGAACGCGCGCGACACCGACTTGATGTTCGGGTGGTCGGGCGCGACCCCCAGGCGAACGAGGCCCCAGGGGGTGGGAAGCCGCTCGATCATGTCCACTTCGACGGCCGTGTCCTCGCTCTTCAAGAGCGCGTCGGCCGCGTAGAAGCCCGCCGGCCCGGAGCCTACAACCGCGACTCGGAGATCAGCCACGAGGGTGAATCTAGAGATTTCGCGGTCGCGAAATCTCTAATGACTGCAACCGCTGCCGCAGCCCCCGACGCTGGTGCCCTCGGGGAGCTCCTCTCCCTCGGCCACCTGGAAGGAGTGGCCGCAGCCGCACGACGAGACGGCGTTCGGGTTGTCGATCTTGAAGCCCGACTCCTGCAAACCGGTCAGGAAGTCGACCGTGGCTCCCCGGAGATACGGCGCGCTGTAGGAATCGACGACGACGCGTACGCCCTGGAGCGAGAGCTCGTGGTCTCCCTCCGCCGGGCCCGAGTCGAAGCCGAGGCCGTACTGGAAGCCGGAACACCCACCGCCCTGGATCGCCACACGCAGGACGAGCGCGTCGGCGTCGGGCTCCTCGGCCATGAGCTCCTTGACCTTGGCCGCAGCGAGCGGCGTCAGGTTGAGAAGGATCTCCGCCGTACCCTCGTTGGGGCGCTCCGCGATCTCCATGTACGCATGGTATCGGACGGTGAAGAGGCCGGGTTGAGCGCGACTTTGTAACAGTCGATCACGCCTGTTCACGCGGAATTCGGATCTCTTCGTGCGCCTCTGGCGAAGGTGCTAGGTTTCGCCCGTGGGCATGTTGGGGCCCCACTTGGCGGGAACGGGATAGCGCATGCTCTCCAACTGGCTGCCGTTCCTCATCTACGGGTTCTTCGCGGCGGCGATCCCGGGCTCGATGCTCGCCTTCACGTTTCTCTTCGCGACGAGGCCGCGAACCCGGGTGAAGCAGCGGCTGCTGCCGTTCGAGTCGGGCGTCTCGGCAGGAGCTCCGAGTCAGCACCGCCGTTTCACGGTCAGCTTCTACCTCACGGCGATGCTGTTCATCCTCTTCGACATCGAGATCGTCTTTCTGTATCCGCTCGCGATCCAGCTCAACGCCCTCGGCTGGTTCGGTCTCGTCGAGTTCGTCACGTTCATCGCCGTGCTCGTCGTCGCGTACGTCTACATCTGGCGCAAGGGAGCGCTCGAGTGGCACTAGCGCGCAGGCTGCCTCTGATCAGCGACCGGCCCCTCGCACAGGCGGGGCTCAACTCGGAGCGGGTGCTCTGGCCGACGAAGGGACCCGGTGTGTTCGAGCAGGAGATCGAGAACATCGAGGACGCCCTCGGCCTGACAACGGTCGAGAAAGCCGTTGCCTGGGCTCAGGCGAACTCGGTCTGGCCCGACACCTTCGGGCTGGCGTGCTGCGCGATGGAGATGATCTCGATCGTCGGCTCGCACCACGACATCGCCCGCTTCGGCATGGAGCGCTTCTCGTCTTCGCCGCGCCAGGCCGACCTGCTGATCGTCTCCGGACGCGTCGTGCACAAGATGGCCGGACCGCTGCGACAGGTCTACGACCAGATGCTCGAGCCGAAGTGGGTGATCGCGATGGGTGCCTGCGCGAGCTCCGGCGGGATGTTCAACAACTACACGGTGCTTCAGGGCGTCGACAAGATCGTCCCCGTCGACATCCACGTCCCCGGCTGCCCGCCCAGGCCCGAGGCCTTGATCGAGGGCATCATCCGCCTGCACGAGAAGATCAAGGCCGGGGTGCCGCCTGCCTACGCGATCCGCGGGGTCGCCGAGTAGTGACGACCGCGGAGTACGACGGAACGCCGGGGCTCGTCGAGGCGAAGACCGCCCACGGCGAGACCACGTTGATCGTCGACCCGGCCCGGCTGCTCGAGGCCTGTAGCCACCTCCGTGACAAAGACGGCTTCGCGTTCCTCTCCGACATCACGGCGACCGACTACCTCGGCTGGGGCGACAAGGGCGTCGCCGGCCACATCGGGACGCGGGACGGGCGCGATCTCAACGCCCCCGGGTCGCAGGGCCTGGCCCGCCTGCCGCAGCCGAAGCCCGCACGCTTCGCCGTCAACTACCACCTGCTGGCGTTCTCGGAGCCGCCTCGCCGTGTGCGCGTGCAGGCGTGGCTCGAGGACGGCGAGGAGATCGATTCAGCCGTCCCCGTCTGGCCGACCGCCGACTGGCACGAGCGCGAGATCTGGGACCTGATGGGGATCCGCTTCCGCGGGCACCCGAACCTCGTCCGGATCCTGATGGACGACGACTGGGAAGGGCACCCGCTGCGCAAGGACTACCCGCTCGGCGGCGAGCCGGTGCGTTTCTCGGGGGTGGAGTGACCGCCATCGCCACCGTCGCACGCAGACCGCCGATCTACGAAGGCACGAGAATCCCGAGCCCGATCCCGACAGCGCTCCAGGTCGACCCCGGCGAGCACAACCTGGACGACATCCTGACGGTCAACTTCGGCCCCAATCACCCGTCGACGCACGGCGTGCTCCGGCTGATCGTCGACCTCGACGGCGAGCACATCGCCGGCATCTCCGCCGTCATCGGCTACCTGCACACCGGCTTCGAGAAGACGATGGAGCAGAAGACGTGGTGGAAGTGCATGACGTACCCCGAGCGCATCGACTACGTCGCGTACCTGAACAACGGGCTCGTCTGGGTGCTCGCGGTCGAGAAGCTCCTCGGCATCGAGGTGCCCCGCAAGGCGACGTGGATGCGGATGTGCATGGCCGAGATCAACCGGCTGCACTCGCATCTGATCTGGCTCGGCACCTCGGCACTCGAGATCGGCGCCATCTCCATGCTCTGGTACGCGTTCCGCGAGCGCGAGAAGACCGCCGAGTTGTCGGAGCTCGTCGGCGGAACGCGGATGCACACGCGCTACTTCCAGGCCGGCGGGCTGGCCGAGGACATCCCGCCCGGCTTCTTCCCGGTCGCCCGCGACTTCTGCAAGCAGATGGACGCCGGCATCCGCGACTACGACACGATCCTGACGCAGAACAAGATCTGGCTCGAACGGACGAAGGGCGTCGGTCTCCTCTCGACCGAGGACGCGATCGCGCTCGGACAATCGGGGCCGGTCGCGCGCGCGTCCGGGGTGGACTGGGACCTGCGGCGCAACCAGCCGTACCTGGCGTACGACGAGGTCGAGTTCGACGTGCCCGTCTACCACGGCGGCGACGTCTACGACCGCTACCTCGTGCACCTCGAGGAGATGAGCGAGTCGGTCCGCGTCATCCGGCAGTGCGTCGACCGGCTCGAGCAGATGGAGGGCGAGCCGTGGATCTCCGACGACCGCAAGGTCGTGCTGCCGCCCCGTCACGAGCTCCACACGTCGATGGAGTCGCTGATCCATCACTTTAAGATCGTCACCGAGGGCTACACGGTCCCCGAGGGGGAGGTCTACGTCACGATCGAGTCCCCCCGCGGTGAGCTGGGCTGCTACGTCGTCTCGGACGGGGGCCCCAAGCCCTGGCGCGTGAAGTTCCGGGCACCGAGCTTCGTCGCGCTCGAGGCGACCGCGACCTGCATGCGCGACGCCGCCGTCGCCGACCTGATCGCGATCGTCGGCTCGCTCGACGGCGTGATGGGAGAGGTAGACCGATGAGCCTCGCGGAGCAGATCCAGGACATTCGCGCGCAGTACCCGAACTCGCTCTCCGCTGTGATGCCGGCGCTCCAGCTGGCACAGACCGAGCACGGCGGCTGGCTGCCGCCCGAGGCGTTCCGCGAGGTCGCCGACGCGCTCGACCTGACGCCCGCGTACTGCGCCTCGATCGCGTCGTTCTACGACATGTTCCGGCTCGCGCCGGTCGGGGAGACGCTCGTCGAGGTCTGCACGAACATCTCCTGCGGGCTGGCAGGCGCACAACAGGTCGTCGAAGGCCTGGAGCGCGAGATCGGCATCCGGGCCGGCGAGACGACGAGCGACGGGCGCTTTACGCTCAGGACAGTCGAGTGCATCGGCGGCTGCGGCTGGGCGACCGTCGTCGCCGTCGACAACCGCCATCGCCTGCAAGTCAAGCCCGAGGACGTGTCTGCCCTCGTCGCCGAGCTCCGCGGCGAGGCGGCCGGCAGGGGAGATGATGGCGACGCTGCCTGACGTCGTCTTCGCCGGCACGAACGGCGACGCGGTGACGGACATCGCCGCCTACGAGGCGGCCGGCGGCTTCGGCGCGCTCACCAGAGCGCTGACGATGGCGCCGGACGACGTGATCGAGGAGCTGAACGCATCCCAGCTGCGCGGCCGCGGCGGCGCCTTCTTCCCGACGGGCCGCAAGTGGAGCTTCCTGCCGAAGCCCGAGCAGATGCCGAAGCCGCATTACCTCGTCGTCAACGCCGACGAGTCCGAGCCGGGCACGTTCAAGGACCGCGAGATCATGCTCCGCGTCCCGTTCCGCTTCCTCGAGGGCTGCCTGATCGCCGCCCATGCGATCCAGTCGACCCACGTCTTCATCTACATCCGCGGGGAGTACCAGCAGGAGTTCGAGGTGCTGCGCGACTCGCTCGAGGCGATGCGCAAGCGGAAGCTGCTCGGCAAGGTCGCATTCGTGCTCCACCGCGGAGCCGGGGCCTACATCTGCGGCGAGGAGACCGCGCTGCTCGAGTCGCTCGAAGGAAAGCGCGGCCAGCCGCGGACCAAGCCGCCGTTCCCCGCCGTTGCCGGCCTCTACGCTGCGCCGACGGCCGTCAACAACGTCGAGTCGATCACGACCGCGACGTCGGTGCTCGAGATGGGCGGCACCGCCTATGCGAAGCTGGGCGTGGAGAACTCCACCGGCACGCGGGTGTTCTCCCTTTCCGGCAACGTCGCCAACGGCGGCAACTACGAGCTGCCGCACGGGTTCCCGCTCAAGGATCTGATCTACGACGTCGGCGGCGGGATCCCGGGCGGGCGGCCGCTCAAGGCCGTCATCCCAGGCGGATCGTCGACGGTCATCCTCACGGCCGACGAAGTGGAGCGGGCGACGCTCGACTTCGATTCCATGACGTCGCTCGGGACGGCCATCGGCTCGGCGGCGGTGATCGCGATCGACGACCGCTGCTGCATGGTGCAGCTCGGCATCCGCGTGTCACAGTTCTACGAGCACGAGTCGTGCGGCAAGTGCACTCCCTGTCGCGTCGGGACCCACTGGTCGACGCAGATCCTCGAGAAGCTCGAGGACGGACGGGCCTCGCAGGCCGACCTGGATCTGCTTCTGTCCGTTGCCGAGCGCGTCAACGGCAAATGCCTCTGCCCGCTCGGGGACACGGCGATGATCGCGATCACGAGTTACGTCGACAAGTTCCGCGACGAGTTCCAGGCGCACATCGACCAGGGCGGCTGTCCCTTCGCCGGCGAGTCGTCGCTCGAGGGGATTCTGGCTCCCGTCGCCATCCACAGTGCTTCGGCTCACGGCGAAGCACTAGAGGGTGCGCATGTCTAGCGACCTCGTGAACCTCACCGTCGACGGTCGGGGGATCGCGGTGCCCAAGGGTCTCGGTCTGGTCGAGGTCGCGGCGGCAGCCGGGGTGGAGATCCCGGTCTTCTGCTACGAGCCACGGCTCGGGCCGCCGGTCGGCGCGTGCCGGATGTGCCTGGTCGAAATCGAGGGGCTGCCGAAGCTCCAGGCTGCCTGCACGCTCACAGCGCAGGACAGCATGGTCGTCAAGACCGCTGCGACCTCGGAGAAAGCGGCCGAGGGGCAGAACGCGACGCTCGAGTTCATCCTCGTCAACCATCCTCTCGACTGCCCCGTCTGCGACAAGGGCGGCGAGTGCCCGCTCCAGGACCTGACCTTCCGCTACGGGCCGGGCAACACGCGCATGAGCTTCTCCAAGCTGACGCTCGATAAGCCGATTCCGGTCTCGCCGTTGATCGCGCTCGACCGCGAGCGCTGCATCCTCTGTTACCGCTGCACGCGCTTCTCGCAGGAGGTGGCGGAGGACGGGCAGCTCGTGGCTCTCAACCGCGGCGCGCTCTCGCTGATCGCGACCTTCGAGGACGAGCCCTACCGGGCGCCCTTCTCGGGCAACGTCGTCGAGCTCTGCCCCGTCGGTGCACTCACGTCGACGCAGTACAGGTTCGAGGCTCGCCCCTGGGACATCCAGCAGGTGCCGACCGTCTGCGGGCTCTGCCCGGTCGGCTGCAACACGTCGGTGACGACGCGGGAGGGGAAGGTCAAGCGGGTTCTCTCCCGGAACCATCCCGACGTCGACGGCGGCTGGCTCTGCGACAAGGGCCGGTTCTCCTACCCGCACCTGTACGCGTCGGACAGGATCACGGAGCCGCTCCGCCGGGTCGAGCGCATGGGTCTCGAGCCGATATCGTGGGACGCCGCGCTGGACGAGGCCGACCGGCTGCTGCGGGCGGCGGACGGCAGGATCGTGACCGCGTTCTCCGGGTCGGAGACGATGGAGCAGGCGTACGCGCTGGCGAGGTTGCTCCGCACCGGGTTGGGAGCCCACTCGGCGGTGCTGCCCGAGTCGACCTCGGGGACGCTCGAGGCGTTTGGCCTGCCGCTCTCGGCGATCGCCTCGGCGGAGCTGATCGTCGTCGTCGGAGACGACGCCGTCGCAGATCGGGCGCCGATCGTCGAGCTCTGGCTCAAGCTCGCGCGGCGAAACGGCGCCGAGATCGTCGTCCTCGGCCCGGAAGGGGCGCAGCACTCAGCGCCGGGCACCGCGAGCGACGCGCTCCACGACCTCACCGAGCCCGGAAGCGCTCTCGGCAAGCGGCTCCGCACGTCCGAGCGCGCGATCCTCATCTGGTCGGGTCCGGGCGGCGGCGGCGGGGCACGAGTCGCGGAGACGGCGCATGCGCTCGGCTTCGAGGACAAGTCCGGCTGCGGAGCGTTCCATCTGCCCGCGACGCCGAACGGACGTGGCGTGGCGATGGCCTGGGCGGCCGCCGCAGACGCAGACGAGTCGGATCCAGGCCAGATCGGCCTGCTCCTCGTCGTCGGGGATGACGCTGCCGCCTCGCCGGGCGTCCGATCGCTCGCCGAGCGGGCAGACACCGTGATCGCGGTCTCGATGTTCCAGGGGCTCGCGATCGGGTGGGCGGATCTGGTTCTGCCCGCGACGGCGATGCTCGAGCGCGACGGCACCTTGCTCAATCTCGAGGGACGGCTGCAGCGCCTCCGTCGCGCGGCCGTGCCACCCGTTCCCGACGAGCTCGCCTGGATCGCGAAACTGGCTGCCCG
>Ga0066710_100001280_pt1 | contig 18418 bp, 20 predicted proteins | sample GraSoiAngelo_159_FD_79666 | JGI IMG/M metagenome (GOLD analysis project Ga0066710, IMG submission 79666) | Grasslands soil microbial communities from the Angelo Coastal Reserve, California, USA - 14_1009_16_40cm | ecosystem: Environmental > Terrestrial > Soil > Grasslands | place: USA... | reverse complement strand
GCCAGCGTCATCGCCGGCTGGGGGTCACCGGGCTGGTTGAAGATTTGGAGTTGCGGCGGCTTCGCGTAGGCAACAAAGCGGGTGCCGATGGGCAGTGTCGTCGTCGTGGGCGGAATGGTGGTTGTGGTGGTCGACGACGTCGTCGTGGTGTGCTTCTTCGGCCGTCCGATGAGCGACGGACGGTCGTTGCTACCGGTGCAGGCCGCGAGCAGCAACAGCACTGCCGCACCGATCGCCAGCATCCTGGCCGAGCGACGAGGCACGGGAGCATCGTACCGGCGTACCGTCTCTTCCCCATGGGCAGCCCGACCACTCGAGCGAGCGTTCTTCTTGCCGCCGCGACCGAGGAGCTCGCGTGGCGAGAGCCGGCGATCGCGGACCTCGCCGCGACCGTCGGGGTCCCCAACTTCCGGCGCGGTCGTCCCCGCCGTCCGCACTTCGCCGAGCTCGCCCGCATGATCTGCTACCAGCAGCTCGCCGGCTCGGCCGCGCGGGCCATCCATGGGCGTTTCGAGGCGCTGTTCGACGGACCGGCAACCGCTGAGGGCGTGCTGTCGCTTCCTGATGAGCGGCTACGCAGTGCCGGGCTCTCGGCGTCGAAGGCGCGCTCGATCCAGGACCTGGCGCGTCACGTCGTCGATCGCGACGTGCGGTTGAACGTCATCGCGCGGCTGCCCGACGAAGAGGTGATCCGGGAGTTGACGCTCGTGCGCGGCATCGGGACGTGGACTGCGCACATGTTCTTGATCTTCCAACTCGGACGCCTCGATGTTTGGCCGGTCGACGATTACGGCGTGCGCAAGGGATACGCACGGCTCTTCGGCAACGGAAACGTCGCGTCGGCGCGTGAGCTCCAGCCGCTCGGCGATCGCTTTCGTCCGTACCGGTCCGTGGCCGCGTGGTATTGCTGGCGCGCCGCCGACACCCTGATCTGATCAGGAGCGGTATCGGCGGTTCATGGCCGCTTGCTGTTGCGCGAGCGGCGGAAGGCCGACGCGCTGGCGACGGGCCTCGACGGTCTCGGGCGCCGCGATGGGCCACGGTTCGAGCGTGTCGACGCTGCTCGCGACGAACTGCGTGCCGTACACCTGCTCCCGGCCTTCGGCCATCCGCACCCGGTCGAGCAGCGCCGCCAGATGGGCAGGCGGGGCGTCGCCGCCCTCGACCGCGATCTCGAGCAGCTCGAGGCAGCGTTGCTGGAGCCCGAGGTCACCGAGCTGCGCGATGAGCCACGCCGCCTCCTCGCCGTCCGCGCCGACCAAGCGGATACCCGGCCAGCACTCGTAGTCGTCGAGGATCGCCCACAGGCGGTCGGCATGCGTCGCCGCCGCGGGCCGTGCCGCCATCGCGAGCAATTCGTCACGTAACGACGGCTCCCGAAGCTTCTCACCACGGGACACGCGCGCAGAATACGTCACCGCGTCGGGCCGAACGCCAGATCGCCCGTCTCCCGCGCTGCCTTTAGCCTGACCGGTCCAATGGCCGATCCGGTATCCGACCCGCGCGTGACGCGCGAGGACCTCATTGACGCGGGACTCGAAGGCGATCGGCCGTTTCTCCCGGGGACCGCCCGGGCCGCGCTTGCCCATCGCGACTTTCGCATCCTGTTCGTCGGGATGTTCGGGTCGCAGGTCGGCACCTGGATGCAGAACGTGCTGCTCGGCGCCTATGCGTTCGAGCTGACGCACTCCGAGACCTACGTCGCGGTGCTGTTCTGGGCGCAGCTGGGCCCGATGCTCCTGCTCGCGCCGCTGGGAGGCCTGCTCGCAGATTCCTTGGATCGGCGCTGGTTGCTGTTCTGGACGCAGGCGGGCCAGCTTGGCTTCTCGGTCGCGCTCGGTCTCGTCGCGCTCGACGCCCATCCGTCGAGGAGTCTCGTGTTCGCGTGCGTTCTCGGCGTCGGCATAAGCAACGCGGTCGGCGCGGCGTCCGTGAGCTCAGTGTTGCCGACCATGGTCCCGGCGGCGGACCTGCCGGGCGCCGTCTCGCTGCAATCCGCGCAGCTCAACTTGTCGCGGGTGATTGGACCCGTGATCGGCGCGCTCATGTACACGCAGATCAGCGCGGCCTCGGTGTTTCTCGCGAACGCGGGGACGTACGTTTTCGCTCTCGTTGCTGTTGTGCTCGTGAGCTATCCGCGCCACGCCGCCGATCCGACGGCGGGTGGCCTCGCAGAGCGCTACATCGCCGGTTACCGGGTCGTGCGCGCCGATCCGCTCGTACGCCGCATCATCGTGACGATCTTCTTGTTCTCGTTCTTCTCGCTTCCCTTCCTTGGGCTGCTGCCAGTGATCGCCGCCGACAACCTCCATGTCTCGCTCCGCAGCGTCGACTACGGGGTGTTCTTCGCCTTGTTCGGTGTCGGGGCGACCGCGGGAGCGGTCAGCGTCGGGACGTGGTTCGCCACCTGGCCCAAGGCGAAGCTCCTGCGGCCGTCGTTACTCGCGTTCGCCGCGCTGCTGGCGGCGTTCGCGCTCGTCCGCGACATCGTCGCGGCCGACATCGTCGGATTCGCGCTCGCCTACGCGTACTTCGTCGTCATCACCTCGCTGCTCACGGTGCTCCAGCAGCACGTGAGCAACGCCGTCCGCGGTCGCGTCATGGCGCTGTGGTTCATGGGCTTCGGCGGCACGGTGCCCCTCGGCACCCTCGCGTTTGGCGCGATCACCTCCGCGAGCTCGATCACCATCGCGTTGCTTGTCAGCGCGGCGATGTCTGTCGCGCTCGTCGCGTATGCGGATCTCATCCGGGCCGGCGCGCCCCGCTGACGCGTCGCCGCATCAGGGCGGCGGGTCGCAGATGCCTCCCCACGGAGCGCTCCCGCGCCATTGATAGAGCGCCCACGCGACGTCGTCTTGGTCGTAAGGCGACGCCTGCGTTGGATGCACACCGATGAGCTCGACGCGTCCCATGTGGTTCGCGGTGGCGTCCCATGTCGCCTGCAGGAACTGATACGCGCCGTAGTACGGACCGTCCGGGTTGTACGCCTGGTAGTTGCCGCTGCTCTCGTGGTTGCGGACACATACAAGGAACGGATCGTCGTGGTGCGGATTGGTTCCGGGCGTGGGCACATAACCGGTCGGGGGAGGGGGAGGGACCGGCGTGCTCGGTGCTGTCGTCGTCGGCGGAGCCGTGGTTGGCGGCGTCGTCGCCGGCGTGGTCGTCGGCGGGGAAGTCGTGGTCGTGGTAGTGGTCGCGGCGGCGAGGGCGGCGGCATGCGCGACGGTGAGTTCCTGTTGGCGTTGCTGCGCACGTGCGAGCGCGGCTTCGAGCGTACGCGCCTCGGACTCGAGGCGACCGGCGGCTCCGTCCTCGGCGTGCTCGAGCCCGAGCAGGCGTGATCGTTCTCGGCTGAGCTCGGCTGCGGTTTTCCGCAATTGCCTGAACACGGTGGTGTCCGCGGCGTTGAGGCCATCAATCAAACGGGTGCGCCGGGCGATGTCGAGCGCGTCGCGCGCGTCGAAGAAGAGCGCCGGACTGATCGCGACCGACCGGCGGTAGGCGATGGCAGCGCGGGCGCGACCGATCGCGCGCAGCTTCGACCGGTGTGCCTTCAGTCCGGCGATGCGCGCGTCGACCTCGCCCATCTGTACGCGGAGCGACTCTGCCTTCTCGAGCGCGTCGAGGTATTCCGAGGACTTGGTCTCGGCGGCCGCGCGCGCCGAGGCGACTTCACGGTTCGCGTCGGCCAGCGGATCGGCCGGTTGGTCGGTCTGGGCGTGGGCCGGTTGGCCGGCGCCGAGGAACGCCGTCGCGGTCAACGCGGCGCCGAGCACGACGACCGCCGCCCGCGCGCCGCGAGCGCGGCGACGGGGAATGGCTGCAAGCGGCTTCCCGGAGCGGCGGAGGCGGTGCCGTCCGAGTACGTCGCCGGACGGCCGCGCGTCGCGGTCGTGGATCGTTCAAGGGTAGTGCGGCCACGGCGTCGCGCCATTGATGTCCTCGCACCCTGGCCCTATGAGCACGCGTTACGCTCACCGCAGCGCAAGGGGAGCGCGAAAGATCGGAGGACGCCATGCGGTCACGCTGGCTCGTCATGCTCGTTTGCGGTTTCGCTATGGGTGCGGGAGTTGTGCTGCTCGCGGACCCCGGCGGTGGTTCGTCGTCCGCGTCCGCGACAGGAATCGCGCCGATTACCGGCACTTCCACGGGCATCGCGCCCATCGGGCAGAACGCGCCCGGTCAGCCGCACAACCACGACGAGCTGGCTGAGCTGGTCCCGGACAAGCGCTTGACCGCGACCGAGCGGGCGACGCTCGCCGACCAGCTCACTCGCGCCCGTGCCGTCGCAATGCGCTACCCGACCGTCGCCGACGCCGTGGCCGCGGGTTACAAGCGCGCCGGCGGCTTCGCCCCCGGTGCGGGTGCGCACTACATCGCGGGGTATGCGCTCTCGGGGCCCGGTGTCGTGGACGTCGAGCACCCGCTGGCGTTGATCTACGACGGCGTCAGCCCGACGTCGAAGATCGCCGGACTCATGTACTACGGCATCACGAGGAAGCAGCCCCTCGGTTTCGCCGGACCGAACGACCACTGGCACCGTCACAACGCCGTGTGCGTGAAGTACACAGCGGTCGGCATCGAGACTCCGCTTCCGGCCGATGCCGAGGTCACCGCGCAGCAGTGTGCGAAGGCCGGCGGCTCGTTCATGCGCCAGACCGGGTGGATGTTGCACGCGTGGGTGGTGCCCGGGTACGAGAGCAGGGCGGGCGTGTTCTCACACGACAACCCCGGCCTGCTGTGCGCCGACGGGACCGCCAACACCAACACGGTCGGTTTCTGCCGAGGGACGTGAGCATCGCGTTCACGAGCGCAACGCGACGGGCGTGATGCCCGTCGAGCCGGCGCCGACGATATGGCAGCTCCCGGATCCCGATGACGCGCGCGACCACGAGGTCGCGGGAGTCGGCGCCGACCTCGAACCGGGCACGCTGCTCGCGGCATATCGCCGCGGGCTGTTTCCGATGCGGCTGCGTCGCGGCGGTCCCATCGGGTGGTTCTCGCCGGATCCCCGCGGCGTGATCCCAGTCGACGGGCTGCACGTCTCACGTTCGTTGCGGAAGTCGTGCGGACGATTCGAAATCCGTGTCGACACGGCGTTCGCGGACGTGATGCGCGGTTGTGCCGACCCTCGCCGACCGAGTGGCTGGATCGACGACTCGTTCATCGAGGCCTACACGCGCTTGCACGAGCTGGGCTGGGCCCACTCGGTGGAAGCGTGGTGCGCTCGTGACGATGGCACTCCGTTCCTTGCCGGCGGTGTCTACGGCATCGGGATCGGTGGGTTCTTCGCCGGCGAGTCGATGTTCCACCGCGTGCGCGACGCCTCCAAGGTCGCGCTCGTCACCCTCGTCACGTTCCTACGCGACGGCGGCGCGTCGCTGTTCGACGTGCAGTGGACAACCCCGCACCTCGAGAGCCTCGGCGCCCGCGCCGTCCCCCGCGCCCGCTACCTCGACCTCCTCGCCGCCGCGCTCACCCTTCCGCTCCCCGCCATCTTCCGATGCGTACCTCAACCTGAATAGTTCCGGTTCATGCACGCATCGGCGCGCTGCTAGGTCGTGGGCATCGACCAGCCGGGGAGGAGGTTGAGCTCGGAGCAGGTCTCCTGGGCTTCGATGTTGCTGCCATTGGGGGCGGCGTGCTCGCGCACCAGCCAGACCACGACCGCGCCGACCATCGCGGGCGGCGCACCGGTCGACGCGTCGAAGCCGAACTCCGCCATATCCATCACCATGCGCTCGGTCGTCACGAAACCCGGTTGCACGTTGTAGAAGTGCACGCCGCGGTCGCCGTACTCGACCGCCAGCTGCGGGGCTATGCGATGCGCCGCCGCCTTGCTCATCCCGTACCCGAGGCCCCAGCCGCCTTCGCCGGGCGGGCCCGGCGGATCCGAGTACCCCGCGCCCGACGTGATGTGCACGATGGTCCCGTCGCCCCGTTCGAGCATCGCGGGCAGGACGAGCTGGACGAGGTGCAGCGGTGCGAGGACGTTCGCTTGGAGATGGACGTCGAGCAGGTCCAACGGGGTATCGAGGACGCGGTCCATGTGCCCGGGGCCGATGTACCGGCCGTTGTTGACCAGCACGTCGATCTGACCCCATGCCTCGACGACATGTTCGGTCGCGCGCGTCAGTGAGTCGCGGTCCAGCAAGTCAGCCGCCACCAGCAGCGCCTTTTGGCCCCGCTGCTCGACCTCGGCCGCGGTGCCATCGAGGCTGCCGGGCAGGGGGCGCGTGTCCGACTTCTGCACAGTCGAGCTGTGCTCACGCGCCTCGCCCTCGTGGACGGTGCGCGCGGTGATCGCGACGTCGTAGCCCGCCTCCGCGAGGCTGATCGCGACTCCTTTGCCGATCCCTCGGCTGGCGCCTGTGACGAATGCGGTCGGCATCGCATTGCTCCTTCGACAGAGGTCGTCACGCTAGCCTCCGCCGGATGGAACGACTGCTGGTGTACTTCAACCCTGGGTGAGGTCAAGCGCGCGGCGCAGTCGAGCTGTTGCGCGAGCGCGGCGTCGAGTTCGACGTGATCGAGTACCTGAAGCAACCTCCGTCCCGAGCCGATCTGGAACGCATCCTCGACGCGATCCCGAATGAGCCGGCCGACCTCGTCCGGAAGGACAAACGGTTCGGAGAGCTCGGGCTCGACGAAGGCGCGTACCAGACGCGAGAAGCGGTGATCGAGGTGCTCCTCGAACACCCGGAGCTGATGCAGCGACCGGTCATCTTCCGCGGTGACCGCGCGCTGATCTGCCGTCCGAGCGAGACGGTGCTCGAGCTTCTCGACTGAGACCAAGCCGCGGGCGCGCCTATTCGATCGAGACGCGCGGGAGCAGATGGTCGAGCCAGCGCGGGAGCCACCAGTTCGCGCTTCCGAACAGCTCCATGAGCGCGGGGACGAGGACGAGCCGTACCACCGTCGCATCGAGCAGCACGGCAAACGCCATCCCGAGCCCGAACATCTTGATCGTCGGGAGCGAGCTGGCGACGAACGCGCCGAACACGGTGATCATGATGAGCGCCGCCGACGTGATCACGCGCGCCGTCGATGCCAGTCCCGTGACCACTGCGGCCCGTCCATCGTGGGTTCGGTCGAATTCCTCCCGCATGCGAGTGAGCAGGAACACCTGGTAGTCCATCGACAGACCGAACAGGATCGCGAACATCATCATGGGCACGAACGGCACGATCGGCACGGTGCTGTCGAGGCCCACAACGCTCTTGGCCCAGCCCCATTGGAACACCGCGACGACGACGCCGTACGCCGCGCCGACCGAGAGCAGATTCATCACGGCCGCGGTGAGCGGGATGAGCACCGACCGGAAGACGCACATCAGCAACAAGAAGGCGAGGACCACCACGGCTGCGATCAGGTAGGGGAGGCGTTCGCTCATGCGCTGCGCGATGTCGATGAACGCGGCCGTGATGCCCCCGAGGTACGCGCGTGCACCGGTGCCCGAGATGGCCTTCGGCAAGATGTCGTCGCGGAGGCGGTCGACGAGCGCATTCGTCGCCTGGGCATCGGGTGAGCTCGTCGGGATCACCGCGAGCTCGGCCGTCGAGCCGTCGGGACTGAAGATTGCCGGCAGCACGTCGGCGACGCCCCGCGTCGGCGGTCCGGCGGCCTTGGCCAGGTTCTGCATCAGCGCCGTGTCGCTGGGCGTCGGCAACGCGACGACAATCACGAGCGGACCGTTGGCTCCCGGACCGAATCCTTGGGCGATGAGGTCGAACGCCTGACGTTGCGTCGTGCTCGGTGGCAGGTTCCCGTCGTCGGACTCACCGAGCCGCAGGCTCAGCACCGGGATGGCGATCGTCAGCAGTAGCGCCGCCGCGCCGAGCGCGAACGGACGAGGGTGCCGGGTGACGACGTGCGCCCACCGCACCCACACCGTCGAAGCGGGGTCTCGCTCCCCGGCAGCACGCCGGCGGGGCAAGCGCACGTTGAGCTTGTCGATGTGGTCGCCCACGAGCGCGATGAGCGCCGGCAGCAACGTGAGCGCGGCCGCAACCATGACGAGCACGACGAGGCCGGCCATGAACCCCAACGTCGCAACGTACGGAATACCGGAGAGGGCAAGGCCGCACAGGGCGATGACGACGGTCAATCCGGCGAAGAACACGGCCTGGCCGGCCGTCGACACCGCGCCCGTCACGGCGGCTTCTACGTCGAGACCGCGCGCGCGGTTTTCGCGGTAGCGCGTCACGATGAACAGCGAGTAGTCGATACCGACGCCCAGTCCGATCATCTCACCGAGCGTCGGCGCGACGGTGCCGACGTCGGTGACGGAGGCGACGAGCGTGATCGCAGAGAGCCCGACCGCCAGTCCCAACAGCGCCGTCCCGATGGGAAGGCCCATCGCCACCACCGAGCCGAAGGCAAAGAGCAGGATGAAGACCGAGACGAGCAGCCCGAGCTCGTCGGCGCTGCCCTCCGGAGGGCGGTCGGCATAGTCGACGACGGCGCCGCCGTACTCGACCCGCACGCCGGCGGCACGAGCCGGTGCAGTGGCGTGCCGGAGTTGCGTGAACGCGTCGGTGCCGAGCTGGACCGCCTGCACCCGGTATTGGACGGTTGCCAATGCGATGGTCGGATGGTTCGGCGAGACCGCGAAGTTGACCGCCGGCTTCCCGTTGGTCTGCGACACCTTCGGGAGCTTCCCGAGGTTGTGCACGCTGGCTTGGACGGCGGGGCGAACCTGCGGAGCGTTGATGCCGGCGCGCGACTCGAAGACGACGGAGGCGCTGTCACCGGCAACTGCGGGGAATTTCGCCTCCAACAGATCGAGCGCGGTCTGACTCTCGGCTCCGGGGATCGTGAAGTTGTCGGTCGTGCGGCCGCCGGCGGCTTGGCCGATGACGGCAACCGTGATGGCGAGCAGAATCCAGCCCAAGATGAAGGACCGGTGACGGCGCGCGGCGCGACGACCGATGCGTTCGAGAACCGACCCCACCGTGGGCGAGGCTAGGCGCCGGTTCTTCGACAATGATGGATTCCGAGCGAGGGTGAGGTGTGCGGGAGACGAGCTTGGTGAAGCGGACCGAGTTCATCGGCGCTCCCGATTCGGCGCGCGTCGTCACACGCCGACGCCGCGTTCGACTCGGTGATGCCGCGCCGTCGGGGACAGTGCGACTCGACGCGCTGGCGCGTTACCTCCAGGACATCGCCGACGACGACGTCGAAGAGGCCGGCGTACCCGGCCTCTGGGTGATTCGACGGTTGACGATGGATTTCGGCGAGCTCCCGTGCTTCCGCGATGCGCTTGAGCTGTCGACCTTCTGCAGCGGGATTGGCCCCCGGTGGGCCGAGCGTCGCACGACCGTCCGCATCGAGGACGCTCCGGAGCACGCCAGGGCCGCGGTCGAAGCGGTTGCGCTCTGGGTGCACATCGACGAGCAGGGAAAGCCGAGCCCACTCGATCGCTCGTTCATCGAGTGCTACGGCGCCGACGCCGCCGCCCGTGTCGTCCGCACGCGCCTTCACCATCCCGCGGTACGCGACGCGGCGGATCGCGAGCCGTGGGCGTTTCGCGTCAGCGACCTCGATGTACTCGGACACGTGAACAACGCCGCGATGTGGAGCCCTGCAGAAGAACACCTCTCGGCGGAAGGCGTGGTCGCGCTGACCGGCGCGGAGATCGAGTACCGCGCCCCGATCGGTTCGGAGGAGGCGGTAACGCTCCACTCGCTCTGCGAGCCGGGCACCCTGTGGTGTTGGCTCACGGTTGACGGCACGACGCGCGCGTCGTTGCGCGTCGATTTCGCTCAGTCGTAGTACCCGACGCGCAGCTTCGAGACGGTCACATCGGTCGTCGACCACGCCTGCACGCCAACGCGATCTCCGCTGCACGGTGACCGACCCACGTTGAGCGATTCACGCGAGAGCGCGCCCACCGTCAGCACGATCTCACCGTCGACGAACGCCTCGAGTTGGTCGTCGCGGAGCACGACCAGGAGAACGTGCGGACCGTACAGCCGCGTCGGGTCGTCGACCGCAACCTGCGCGATCGGCTTCCAGTGCTGGCGGTCTTCTTCCCACTGGCGAACGAGGAACGATCCACCGGCGTAGACGGGGTCGACGTCGAAGGAATACCCCGAGAGCCGCCCAGTGGCGTCCACCGACGCGAGGAAGACCACCCCGAAGCCGGCGCCGGCGCCGAAGTCGAGCGACGCTTCGACTGCGATATCGCGCGTCGCCCGCAGGTCGGCCAGCGCCCACCGGAATTCGGCGCGCCGGAGCGACAGCGCACCGTCGTCGCCGATCGCCGTCGCGGGGAAGGTCCCGCCGATCTCCCAGTCGGGACCCGCCTGTTCGTACCTCGAAGGCGCCGAGCGCTCCGCCGCGATCAGCGGCACCGTCTCGCTCAGGGGCGTCGTCACCGGCTCCGTCACCACCGCCGACCATGCGATCGGAGCGACGTCGTCCAGTTCGACCAACGTCGGCGGCGCGGGCGAAGGTGCGGCTTCGAAGTCGAGTCGCGGCTGGTCCGCAAGCCCGTCGACCGATTCGCTGCCATCCTCGTCGTCCACGTCGTCGACGTTCGTCACGAGCGAAGTCGGCGGGAAGTCGTCGTCCGGTTCGCTCGCCGGCACGGGGTCGTCCTCGGCCGCCTGGTCGACATCCTCGAGGGCGCCTTCGGCCTCGGCGGCCGCGACGGCGGCCGCGAGCAAGTTGAACGACGCCGTGGGCGACTCGCCGTCGAGCTCGGCAGTCGTGAAGTCGTCCGTAGTCGTGGCTGACGGCCAATCGGTGATGGCCGCGACGCCGGGCACTGCTGCGTCGTCGGTGTGGGCCACGGGCGCGGAATCGTCGAACGTCGCACGGTCGCGCAGCGGGGCGCGGAGCAAGTCGTCGAGCGTGGTCACGTCCGGGTGCGGCGGCGCGCTGACGAGGTCGACGCTGGGCCAGCGCTCGTCGCGCATGGACACGGCCTCGTGCCACTCGGTCGAATTGGTGATCTCGGAAATCGCGAAGGGATCCTCGGCGCCCGATTCCGGACCGCCGAAGCCGCCGAGCACCGGCGACATCGGATCGTCGTCGCGGCCAATCCCGGCGCCGCCGACGAACGCGGGAACCGCAAACGGCGGTGGGGGCGGTGGGAGATCCGCAGCCGGCATTGTCCCGGGCGCGCCCGGCGGGGGTGGGAGATCGTCGGGCGCCGACACCCACGGCGGGGCCACGTCGGCGGCTTCCGCGGGCTCCCAAGGCGGCGCAGCATCCGCGGGCTCCCACGGTGGTGCGACGTCCGCGGGTTCCCAGGGCGGTGCGACGTCCGCGGACTCCCACGGCGGCGGCATGGTGGCGGCCGGGCCCGCGGGGGTGCCGAATGGCGGCGGTGGCGGCTCGACTCCTGCGAACGGATCCGGTTCGGCATCGAAGGGATGGCCGTTCGACGCATACGGGTCGGCGTTGGGCGCGTAGGCGTCGTTCGGGAACGGCGGTGGCGCCAGTCCGCCGCCACCGAGGAGCGGGTCGGATGCCGGGTCCAGCGGATCGTGCCGGCGCGTCCAGAAGTCCTCGGCGTTGGTGTCGGCCGAATCGGACAGCGCGTGAGCCGCGGCCACGGAGTCGAGCGGGCTCGGCAGCGCGAGCGGCGGCAGGATCATGGCGCGGAGCCGAGCCGCCTCCTCCCGCGATGCCCCGATGAGCTCGTGCAGACGGGCTTCGATGGCCTCGGGTGTGCCACCGAGCGCGTCGGCGAGCGCAACCAGGTCGGGCTCGCGCAGCGGTATCCGGCTTCCCGGTGCGAGATTGCGCAGCTCGTAGATCATCGCCAAGTACTCGTTGAGGAAGGCGTCCTCGCCCGCGGGCTCTCGCAGCCGCGACATGGCGTCGCCGATCGTCAGGCTCGAGAGCTGGGAGCCGATGTCGAGCTCGTCACGACGCGGGAGCAGGTCGGAGACGTCGACGCCACACGACCCGGCGAGACACCACAGGTCGTTGTCGCTGATCTCGGCCCGGCCGCGCTCCAACGCAGAGAGCTCACGCTTCGTCAGTCCCGCCGACCGTGCGACCTCGGCGCGCGACAAGCGCTTGGCTCGGCGTACCGCGCGCAGATGTCTCCCGAGTTGCCGTGGCGACGGGGCCTCGAGCGAATTCGGCTCGATGGTCTTCGCCATACCGACCTATCGGCGCTCACGACGGATGCCTGAAGAGCGTTCCTGGGGCGAGCGCGGGCAGGCGGAGGCGCAGTTGGTGCGGGGCGCATAGGGTCCGGCGCGTGCAACTGGACCGCGCGTTGCAATTCGCCGGAAAGGTCGTATTAGTGACCGGCGGCGGTTCGGGGCTCGGCCGGGCGGCAGTGGAGCTGCTCGCGTCAGCGGGAGCGGACGTGGCCGTCGCCGATATCGACCACGAACGGGGTGAGGAGGTGGCAGAACGCGCCCGGGGGCTCGGCGCAGACGCCGTCTTCGTCGCCACGGATGTGACGCGCGAGGACGAAATCGCGGCGCTCGTGCGACAAGTGATCGATCGGTGGGGACGACTCGATGGCGCGCTGAACAACGCGGGAATGGTCGGGCCGGCGAAGCCGACGGCCGAGTACACGCTCGACGAATGGAACACGGTCGTCGCGCTCAACCTGACCAGCGTGTTCCTCTGCCTGCGTCACGAGATTCCCGTCATGGTGCGCCAGGGAAAAGGTGCAATCGTGAACACCTCGTCGGGCGCCGGGCTCGTGGGATTCCCCGGACTCCCCGCGTACGTCGCGACGAAACACGGCGTGATCGGATTGACGCGAGCCGCGGCACTCGAATACGTCGCCGCGGGCGTTCGGATCAACGCAGTGTGTCCCGGTAGCACGCGCACGCCGATGCTCGAAGGATTCATGGGTGGCAATCCTGAGATCGAGCGCGCGATGGAACACTCGGCGCCGATCGGCCGCTTGGCGAACGCCGAGGAGATCGCCCACGCGATGTGTTGGTTGCTGTCCGATGCGGCGTCGTTCGTTGTCGGTCACGCCTTCGCCGTCGACGGCGGCGCGGTCATCCAGTAGGAGTTGCTGCATGGCGATCTATGCGCTCGGTGACGTCGAGCCGAAGATTCATCCGGACGCGTTCGTGCACCCGCAGGCGAGCGTCATCGGCAACGTGACGATCGGTGCCGACACGAGCATCTGGCCTCACGCGGTGTTGCGCGGCGACTACGGCGAAATCCGGATCGGTGCCCGGACGTCGATCCAGGACGGCGCGGTCATCCACACCACTGAGTCGGCGCCGACGATCATCGGTGACGACTGCGTCATCGGCCACATGGCGCACCTCGAATCGTGCACCGTCGAGGACGGATCGCTGGTCGGGACGAACGCGGTGATCCTCCACTTCGCGGTCGTCGGCAGCGGCGCGTTGGTGGGCGCGAGTGCCCTGGTCCCGAACGGCACCCGCATACCGCCGCGTGCGCTGGCCCTCGGTGTGCCCGTCAAGATCAAAGAGGACGCCGTCGATCCGATCGAGGCGATCGCCCCGAGCGCGGCGAACTACGTCATGAACGCACGCCGTTTTCGCACCGAGCTGCGACGCCTCGACGGCGATCAGCCCTTGACGTAGGCGAACTTCTCGGCGACTTTGCCGTCTCGGACGCGCAGAACGTCGACGCCGTGGATGGAGCCCTCGCTCCCGTCGTCGTTCTGCCACCGGTAGCGCCAGCGGACGGTGCACCGATCCCCGGCAGCAAACACGTCTTCGGCATCGAAGTACGCGGTCGGAGACGCCGCGAAGAACTCCTCCCACGCGCGACGCACTTCGGGCGCTCCCTCGTACCGTGCACCCGCGGGTGGCGCAGTGCTCACGAAGACGCAGTCGTCGGTCATCGCGGCCATGACCGCGTCCACGTCATGACGATTGAAGGCTTCGTTGAAGCGCTCGACCGCGGCAAGCGTCTTGGCCGGGTCTTGGTCGCTCATGCTTGCCCGCTCCTGGCGCCTTCGGCGCCGGGCCGCTTGGGCCACGCTCGCTGCTCGCCGGGATACCCGGCTCGCGGACGCTCGCTCATCTGCCGAGCGTATCGAGAGCGTTAGGAGTCCGTCGGCGCCGGTTCCGGCCGATAGACGTCGGGTTCCAGGTAGATGAGGCGCGCCGTCGGGACGCGCGAGCGGATGCGCGCTTCGACGCGGTCGATCGCGTCGGCGAGCTCGGCGACCGAATCGGTCGCGAATTCAACCTTGGCCGCGACGAGTAGCTCTTCGGGGCCGAGGTGCTGCGTCCGAAGGTGGATCACGCGTTTCACTTCGGGACAGTCGTCGAGGACCGCGCGGATCTGCCCTTCCTCCGCGGGCGACGCCGCTTCGCCGATGAGCAAGCTCTTCATCTCACGCGCCAGCACGTGCGCGATCAATCCCAGCAAGACCCCGATCGCGAGGCTCCCGGTGGCGTCATAGATGCCGTCACCGGTCGTGACTGCCACGGTGACGCCGATCACCGCGAAGAAGAGCCCCGTCAGTGCGCCTGTGTCCTCGAGCAGTACCACGACCAGCTCGGGGGTCTTGGCGTGCCGTACGAAGTCCCACCACGACGACGCGCCGCGAGCGACGGCGGATTCGCGTACCGCGGTCCGTAACGACAACGTCTCGAGCCCAATCGAGAGCCCGAGGACTGCAAATGCCCATTCGGCATCCTCGACCTTGTGGGGATGCAGAACCTTGTCGACACCCTCGACCAGCGCGAACACCGAACCCATCGAGAACAGCACCAACGCGACCACGAACGCCCAGAAGAAGCGTTCTCGCCCGTATCCGAACGGGTGCGCCGCCGTCGGCGGGCGCTGAGCGCGCCGCGCGCCGAGAAACAGCAGACCCTGATTGCCCGTGTCAGCCACCGAGTGGATTGCCTCGGCGAGCAATGATGCCGAGCCGGTAACGGCGAACGCCAGGAACTTGGCCGCCGCGATGCCGAAGTTGGCGAACAATGCCGCGACGACGGCCCGGCGGCTGCCCTCGCGCACGCTGCTGAGGTTACCGGTTGCCCGGACTAGGGACGGATGTCCCAGATCGTGCCGGTCGGTATCGATGTCGTGTCGTGCCCGATGCCGATGCTGACGATGCGGCGCGTGCGGTTAGCGCCGAGGAGCGTTCCGACGGTCGGTTCGCACGAGTGCCCGTGGTACACGCGCACGGTGCGTCCGCGCCGCCGGGTGATCCGCTCGTCCCACCCATAGTGCAGACGGCCCGTCGGTCCGGCGCGCGCCGGTTCGGCGACGCGTACCCCGTGCGCCCGGTACGCCACGGTGAGCTCGGCAGCGCGGTCCTCGCCGAGGAAGGCCTCGGTCGCGTCGAGCACGATGCGGGCGAACGTCGCTCCGTGCTCGGGGAGGTCGACGGCATCGCTCATCGCCCAGTGCGCCAGCTCGTGGAGCACCACACCCTTGGTGCGGTACCGGCGCGGCAACGTGATCGTCGGACCGTCCGGATCCTCGCGGTAGAAGGCTTGACGGGCACCGTTGCCGGGACGAAGGCGCGGGATGCGATCGAGCGTGAGCTCCGGGAAGCGCGCGGTCCACCACAGCGTCCCCACGACGCGCTCGGCGAACACCGCGCAGGCCGGGAGACCAGGGAGGGGGCTCGCGGGCATCGGCATCTCGGCGCGATAGACGCGGGACCGCTGCGAGTCACGCGGCCGCGGGACCCGCGGCGGCGCGGGCGCGGCTGCCACCCCGAGCGAGACGGTCATGCCTCTTCGCTACCACACCGCGCCGCGCCGCGAGCGGATGCCTCCCCGTTCGAGCATGTGACGTCTGACCCACAGATTCGGTGGTGTGAGGTCACATGCTCGGGTTCGGCGAGGCGGCTAGGCCAGCTTCGGGAGTTCTCGGCCTTCGCCGACGTTGGCGGCAAAGGGATCGCCGATGCGTTCGGCGCGGCGTAGCACGGCGTCGGCTTCGAACACGAGTGACTCGGGGTCGTTGCGGTCGAGCGCGTCAGCGACCTCGTCCCACGTCACCGGCGCCGAAACGATCGGTCGGGCTTGGGCGCGCAAAGAATAGACGCACACTGTCGTCTTGTGGCGATCGTTCTGACTCCAGTCGACGAAGACTCGTCCCGGCCGTTGCGCCTTGTTCATGTTTACGGTCACTCGATCCGGCTCTTGCTTCTCGAGCAGCTGGCCGAGCGCACGGGCGAAGCTCTTGGTGTCGTCCGCCGTCGCCCTCGTGACCGGAACCGCGAGGTGCAAGCCCTTGGAGCCAGACGTCTTGACCACGCTGACGAGACCCAGCCGGTCGAGGAGCTCCCGGAGCTGCAACGCGACCCGGCAGCAGTCGAGCGTGCCGGCGGGCGCGCCCGGATCGAGGTCGAACACCATCGAGGTGGGGTGCGCGGCGTCGTCGACCGTCGCCTGGGGCGTGTGCAGCTCGAGGGACGCGAGGTTCGCGACCCACACGAGCGTCGGAAGGTCGTCGACGAGGCACGCCGTGAGGTCGGGGTCGGCCGTGCCGGTCGCGACCCAGGACGGGGCGTGCGACGGACAACGCTTCTCGAAGAACGATTCGCCGGCGATCCCGTTCGGGTAGCGAACCATCGTCAGCGGCCGGCGCCGGAGATGGGGGATGATCACCGGCCCGATCCGGGCGTAGTAGTCGACCACGCCGGCCTTCGTGAAGCCGGCGTCCGGATAGAGCACCTTGTCCAGGTTTGTGAGTGTCAAGCGTCGGCCCGCGATCTCCGTTACCGTCTTGGTTTCCTTGGATCTCGGGACCACGTTCTGCGAACCTAGTGCCCGAAGTGGGCGGTTCTGGGCGAGGGAACGGCGCCGATGAGTGTCGGTGGGCCGGAGCGTCAGAGAGGTAGAACCAGCAAGAGGAGGTGGGCAGGTGCCCAGCGCCATCTGGACCGGGAGCATCAGTTTCGGCCTTGTGAGCGTGCCGGTCCGGCTCGTGTCGGCCACCAGGTCACGCGACGTCCGGTTCAACCAGCTCGAGAACGGCACGAACGCCCGCATTCGCTACCGCAAGGTGTCGGAAGCGACGGGCGAAGAGGTGCCGAACGACGACATCGTGAAGGGCTACGAGGTGAGCCCATCGCATTACGTCGTCGTCGACGACGAGGAGATCCAGTCGCTTCAGCCCAAGGCGAGCCGGATGATCGACATCGAGGAGTTCGTCGACCTCGATGAGATCGATCCCATCTTCTTCGAGCAGCCGTACTACCTGATCCCCGACAAGGACGTCATCAAGCCCTACAAGCTGCTCGTCGAGGCGATGACCGAGCTGCGCAAGGTCGCGATCGGACGGATCATCATGCGCTCGAAGGAGCGGCTGGTCGCCATCCGACCGATGCAGGGTGTGCTGTGCATCGAGACGATGCGCTACGCCGACGAGGTGCTCGAGGTTCCGGATGTGGGCCTCGACGACGTGGCCGAGCCCAACAGCAAAGAACTGGCGATGGCGCGCCAGCTCATCGAAGCGCTGGCCGCCGACTTCGCGCCCGACCAGTTCCACGACGAGTACCGCGACCAGCTGCTGGCGTTGATCGAGCGCAAGGCAGCCGGTGAGGAGATCGTCGCCGAGCCGGTCGTCGAAGCACCGGGCAAGGTCGTCGACCTCATGGCGGCACTCGAGGCCAGCCTCGCCCGCGCCAGTGCCGCCGGCGAGGCCCGTTCCGACGAGCGGGCGCGCCCGGCCAAGGCACGGAAAGCCGGTGCGAAGAAGGCCACGGCGAAGTCGACGCGCAGTACCCGCTCCCCGGCCAAGCGCACCCGCACGCGCAAATCCGCATAGCGAGTACGTCCGGCGGCTCAGGCCGCTTGCGGAAGCACGGGGCGAGGCACGGTGACCGCCGGCTCCTCGTGGACCTCGTGGTCCCCGTCGAGCCAGCCGCAGTGCTCACAGATCTCGGAGCCGCCGAGTGCGTCAGCGGTGAAACCCGCGCACGGCTCGAACCACACCGGCGGTGCGTCGTCCAGATGATCGAGATCCTCGAGCTCCATGGTGGTCTCCTCTGCGCTGCTCTTCCGTCAGCGTGAGCAAACCACGGGGGTGAGACATCTACGGGTAGTGGCTCGGGTTTGAATCGAGCTAGCCGCCCTTGGTGGCGGTGACGGGTGCGAGGATTGGCGCGCCCGTGTAGTGGTGGTGGACGAGGCCGACCACCGTGACGACGAGGATCGCTGCGACCGCTCCGGCGACCGCGATCCGCCAGCGGACGGCCACCGCGGCCGACACGCGCCGCGCGGCGGGTGCGAGACCCAGGAGGAAGGCGGGGATTAGCGGCATCCAGACCCGGCCCGGGACGTTCTCGATCAACGGGGCGCGGTAGCGGTTCCACGCGACGTACGCCCACAGGAGGATCACGAGCCCGATTCCGATCGTGAGCACGAGGAGCCCAGGCGCGTCGCGCGCGGGAGCACTGGTTCGGGCCGATCGTTGGGCATGAACAGCGTCGCGAACAACGCGACGAGGACGAGGCTCGTCAGGACGACCGGTATCTCGT
>Ga0066710_100001279_pt1 | contig 18419 bp, 20 predicted proteins | sample GraSoiAngelo_159_FD_79666 | JGI IMG/M metagenome (GOLD analysis project Ga0066710, IMG submission 79666) | Grasslands soil microbial communities from the Angelo Coastal Reserve, California, USA - 14_1009_16_40cm | ecosystem: Environmental > Terrestrial > Soil > Grasslands | place: USA... | reverse complement strand
GATCGCGACCCACTCTCCCGCTTCGTTCAGAACGGCGCCCCCGCTCGCTCCTGGGTACGTCGAGGCCTCGATCTCGGCGATATCGCCGGAATAGGGGAAATCGATGCGCTCGCCCCGGCCCACCACGTGCCCCAACGTGATCTGGGGCTGTGTGACGCTCACGTTGGAGATGACCGCCACCCAGGAGCCGATCGCGAGCGATTGGGGAGAAGCTTGCCGGAGCGGCTGAAGCGGCGGACCGTCCACCGCGAAAAGGGCGACGTTCGATTGTCGATCCACGCCTCGGATCTGCGCACCGCGCCGGTCGCCGTCGCCCAGGTGCACGGTGAAGGTCCCCCGGGAGATCGCCATGCTCGCCGTCGTGAGGAGCCGGTGCGGCCCCAGAACGACCCCCGTGCCGATGAGGCGCCGCACGGGGGCGCCCGTTCTCGGCCTCGAATCAGGCGCGGGCATCGCGACCATGGTCACGACGCTGGTGCGTGCGGAATCGACGCCAACGAGCAGCGTCGCTTCGTCGCTCTTGAAAGGGAGAATGGTGGCGGTGCTCGCGCTCGCGTTCGAGCAGAAAAGCAGGAGAAGGGTGAAGACGGTGAGCCCTGAGGCGCGTGCCGATCGGATTCGGGTCACAGGCATCGCCGATGCACTCCGGCCCGAGACGCTTCGCTTAGAACGTGATGTACACGCCGTCGTCAGGCGTCTCGTTGACCGGGACGACGGTGGAGTTCTCCCCTTCGCCACCGCGCTCGAGGTAGAACTTATCGTTGATGATCTCATCCAGGTAGCGTTGACGCGGGACCGTGCCGTCCACGATTGAATCGCGCACCGCGAGGCGGCTCGGCACGCTCGCAACCACGGGAGCCTCGCCGGCATGCGCGGGGGCGGTGGCCCGCTCGGCCGGGGCAGCCGGAGCGCTCGGCCCCGGTTGGATCTGCGGACCGGCCTCCTGTCGAACGCTCACGCCGGGATGGGTGCGTTTCGGGTGGAGCCCCCCCTGGCCCACCGGAGACAGCATGACCGCGATGAACACGGCGCACACGGCGGTCCCGGTCATGAAGACGGGGCGCAGCCGGGCCGGGGAGAACAGCTCTCGGATCAGCTCCGCGGGGCTTAAATGAAGGCCCTCGCCGGACCGGATCCGCGCGAAGACGTCCTCCTCGAAATGGGGGCCGGGTGCCGCCTGAGGGAGGCCCTCCATGAGCGAAATCGCGGCCCGGACCTCACGGATTCCGAGCGAGCACCGACGACACCCCATGAGGTGCGCCTCCAGCTCCCGGCGCTCCTCCTGGCTTATCTCGTCCTCAATGTAGGGCGAGAACAATGACTCGGCTGACCGGCACTTCATGCGTCCTCCAGATTCAGGTGTGGCTTGAGTCTCTCCTTCAGCATCAGCCGGGCGCGATTGATGCGCGACCGCACCGTCCCGCCGGGGATTCGGAGGATCTCTCCCACTTCTTCGTAGCTCAGGCCCTCGATATCGCGCAGCACCACGGCCTCGCGATACCGCGCGGGGATTTTCTCGAGCGCTTCCGCCACGCGCCGGCGAATTTCGGTCGCATGCAGGTCCTCGTCGGGCAGAGGCTTCAGGTCGGGGAACGCGAGCCCCTGCCCTCCGGAATCCTCCTCCATCGCATCCAAGCTGAACGTCCCTTTGTGCCGGACGCGGCTACGGATTTCGTTCTTGGTCAGATTGACGGCGATCGTGAAAATCCAAGTCGAGAATTTTCCGCTCTTTCGGTAGCGCTCGCGGTTCCGGAATACCCGGAGGAACACTTCCTGGCTGATCTCCTCGGCGCGGTCCCGATCGTTGATGAACCGACACACGAGATTCATGATGCGCGAGCGATACCGCTGGACGAGCGCGCGGAACGCGGTCTCGGAGCCCAAGGCGCAACGCTCCATGACGTCTTCATCGGTCAGCTCGGCGAGGTCGAGCTTTTTCACAAGACGCAGCTCGTTGGCCACATCGGTCTCCGTGGCACTGGATACACCGTCGAACGGTGGCCGGTTCCGGAAGGGGCTGGTTCCTTTAGGGATTGGCGAAGAAGGTAAGCCCAGCGGGGCTCGGGGAGGCGCGCTTTCCGCGGACCCGTGACTCGGCCGCCCGGGCCTCGCTGTCCAGCCGGAGGGCCCGGCACACACGGCCGAGCATTCGCTCGGCGTCTGAGCCCGCGTCGCGGCATCGAACCGCGCGTCTCAAGAGATCTCTCGCTAACTCTAGCTGCCCCATATTGTAGCGGATGCTTCCCAGGAGCGACAGGGCCCGCCCGTTCCACGGATCGAGCTCCACCGCCCGATCGAGCCTTCGGACCGCCCGATCGACCTCCCCCTGGCTTAGATCCGTCGCAGCGAGGAAATAGAGGCACTCCGAATTTTCCTTCCCCAGCCCACTTAGCTTTTGGAAGGCCCACGCGGCCACCAGGCTATCCCCCGTCTCGGCAGCGGCTTGGCCCAGCTCCGCGTAGAGGATGGGGCTCTCGGGGCCCCTCAGGGCCCCCTCGCGCATGATCGCGACGGCCTCCTCGGGGTGGTGGAGAAGAATGTAGCATAGGGCCCCGGCCAGCACCCTTCGCGGGCTCCCCAGAAGGCCCTCTCGGATTTGCTCCAGCGTCAGGATCCCCGTTCGACGGTCGCCGACCTTGATCTCTAGATAGGCGACCACCAGCGACTCCTCCTGCGTCAGGGAGCGAAGCTTCATGAGCTTCCTGTAACACCCGAGCGCGGGCTTCTCGTTCGCGAGCGCCACGAGCGCGCGGGCCCTGACGGGCAACGTCGCCCGGTTTTCCCCAAGCGGCTTCACCGCCTCCAATGCCGCGCGATAGTCGCCGTCGCTCAGGAGACTGCGACCGGCTTCGACGCGGACGTCCGCCGGGTCGAAACCGCGCCGCGCCACCCGACCCAGGAAAGCCTTCGCGGCTTTCCGGTCCCCCTCGCGGAACAAATACGAGGCATACGCGGCGATCTGCTCGGGTATCGCGTCATTGGCCTCCGCGCGCCGGCGGAGGAGCTTTTCCTCGAGCGCGGTGTCGCCCATGCGCCGGGCCAGGGCGACACCCAGTCCCAAGGTCCGGGGGTCGTCCGGGGTGAGCTCGAGCGCCAGCTGGAGGGCCTGAGACGCTTCATCCAGCCGGCCATCCTCGAGCGCCATCCCCAAAACGCCGGTCGCCACCCATCCGAAATCCTGGAGCAGGATGTCGGTGCGCTTTAGATCGGCCAGAGCCCCCTCGTAGTTCTTGTCGAGCTCATGGGCGAGGGATCGCATGGCGTAAAGCTCGGGGCGCGCTCCCAGAAGCCGCAAAGGCGGGGTCAGGGCCTGCACGGCGACCGAGGCCTCCCCCGCGCGGAGGCGCATGCGTCCGACCAGCATGGCCGCGTCCGCGTTCAGGCTGTCCAGGTGGAGCGCCCGGTCGCCCCACGCGAGCGCGCGCTGGTCTTCGCCGGAGGATTCGAGGATTTCCGCGAATCGCGAGGCGACGTAGCTCGAGACCGGGTCCTCCGCGGCCAGAGCCTCCGCCCAGACCGCGGCTTCCTCGGCATTGCCGGCCCCCTGGGCCACGGCCGAGCGCACGAGGAATTCGAGGTTTGCAGGGATCACTGGGGCGGGGCCGGGCGGAAAAGCGGCCGACGAGGGCCCGGCCAATGCCGCGATTAGGATCAGCGCCAGCGTCCCCATGCCCGTCCCTGAGATGAGTGAGGTTGGCTCGCCTTTGTACACGTCGTCTCCAGGGTTGCTTATAGAAACGGAGGAAGGCCCAGACGGACCTTCCTCCCCTGTCTCGAGACGACGCCTTAATTATAACAAGCTACGATCCGGACTGCAAGCGCGAGGCGGCCCAAGGGGATTTGTCCCCGTCCGGGCCCCGCAGCTCGCCCTGCTCCTCCTGCGGGCCCCGGGATCCGGGCTGCCCCGTCCCCGTTCCGCGCCCTCCACCGCCCCGCGAACGACGCCCCCGGCCGCCACGACGCCTGCGGCGCCTGTGGTCCTGCCGGTCGCCGCCGCGCACCATCTTCTCGAAGTGGAGGAGCGCGTCCCGGGCCGCTTCCTGCTCCGCCTCCTTCTTGTTGCTCCCGTGGCCGCGGCCGAGCACCTTCTGATTCACGACGACCTCGACCGTAAACACCTTCTCGTGGTCGGGGCCGATCTCGCTCGAGATACGGTATTGCGGGTGGGTCTTGAATTCACCCTGGACGTACTCCTGGAGCATGCTCTTGTAGTTCGCGAGATTCGCGTCGCTCAGGATCTCATGCACCTGGCGAAGGAGCAGCCGCTCCGTGAGGCGCCGCGCGGGCTCGAGCCCGCCGTCCAGGTACACGGCTCCGATCACGCCTTCCAGTGTGTCCGCGAGGATCGAGGCGCGATCGCGCCCGCCCGAGCCGGTCTCCGCCTCGCTCAGGAGAATGTAGTCCCCCAGACCCATCAGCTTCGCCGTTCGAGAGAGGATCACGCGGCTCACGAGGAGCGATTTCATTTTCGTCAGCTCCCCTTCGCGAAGCGAGGTGAACTTTCGGTAGAGGAATTCGTTCACGACGAGCCCCACGACGGAATCGCCGAGAAACTCCATCCGCTCGTTGGATTCTCCGGCGCCCTTTTCCGGTTGGGAGTGCAGGTAGGAGCGATGGGTCAGGGCCTGCCGCGCCAGCTCGGGGTCTCGGAACTTGTAATGAACGATTGCTTCGAACCCGCGAAGATCGAATTCACGGCCTCCGCGACGCTCGAATCGAGGCGCGGGAGCCTTTTCCAGTCCAAACAGCATTCTGAGTAATTTCACGTTTCGGGATCCTCTAGGGACCCTCCGGTGCCATGCTCCTCGATAACGCCAGGGTGACGTTGTGCCCGCCAAAGCCCAATGAATTCGAGAGGGCCGCCCGCACTTCGACCGATCGCGCGGTGTTGGGGACGTAATCGAGATCGCAGTCGGGGTCGGGGTGCTCGTAATTGATGGTCGGAGGAAGGACCTGTCGCTCGAGCGCAAGGACGCAGATGATCGTCTCCAGTGCGCCGGCGGCTCCGAGCAGGTGGCCGGTCATCGACTTCGTCGAGCTGACGGCCACGCGGTGTGCGTGCTCCCCGAATACCGACTTGATGGCTTGGGTTTCGAACTTGTCGTTGAGTGGTGTGGAGGTGCCGTGGGCGTTCACGTATCCGAACTCGCGCAGGGGCAGTCCGGAATCGTTGATGGCGGCCCGCATGGCCCGCGCTGCACCCTCACCCTCGGGGGCAGGAGCGGTCATATGATGGGCATCTCCAGTGGCGCCGTAACCGACGACCTCCGCCAGGATCGCAGCGCCGCGTTTTTTCGCGTGCTCGAGTTCCTCCAGGATCAGGATTCCCGCGCCTTCCCCCATCACGAATCCGTCGCGCTGGGAATCGAAGGGCCGGGAGGCCCGGGTCGGGCAGTCGTTACGCGTGGACATCGCCTTCATGGAGCAGAATCCCGCGAAGGAAATCGGAGTGACCGGAGCTTCGGCGCCCCCCGCGATCATGACGTCCGCTTCGGAGTTCTGGATGATCCGAAAAGCCTCGCCCACCGCGTGCGCTCCCGAGGAGCATGCCGACACGGTGCAGTAATTGGGGCCTTTGGCGCCGAAGAGGATCGACACCTGGCCCGAGGCCATGTCCGAAATCATCATGGGAATGAAGAAGGGGCTCACGCGGTTCGGGCCCTTCTCGAGAAGGACTCGGTGCTGATCCTCGAAGGTCGAAATGCCGCCGATGCCCGACCCCACGATGACGCCGAAACGGTCCGGGTCGACGGCGCCGTCGCGAACGGCGGCCTGGTTCAAGGCCTGCGCGGATGCGGCGACCGCATACTGGACGAACAGGTCCGTGCGTCGGATGTCCTTCCGGTCCATGAAGTCTTCCGGCTTGAATCCGCGCACCTCGCCCCCGATCCGCGTGTCGTATCCCGCCGCGTCGAATCGCGTGACCGGCCCGATCCCCGACTCGCCGGCGATCAACCGCTTCCAAAACTCCTCGACCGTGTTTCCCAGGGGGCATACGACGCCCTGCCCGGTCACCACCACCCTCCGAGGGCTCCCATTTCTCCGATAGGTCACGAACCTCTCTCGATTTCCTCGCCTGCGCTCACAACCCGCGCGGAACGCGACGCGTCCGGCGCGGCGCCGAATCAGGCGTTCTTCGGCACGTGCGATTCCAGGTACTTGATGGCGTCTGCCACCGTGGTCATCTTCTCCGCGTCCTCGTCCGGAATTTCGATGTCGAATTCCTCCTCGAGGGCCATCACGAGCTCCACGGTGTCGAGCGAGTCCGCTCCCAGATCGTCGATGAAGGATGCTTCCGGCGTCACCTGCTCCGGCGCGACGCCCAACTGATCGACGATGATCTGCTTGACCCGATCTTCGCTGAATGAGGCCATTCCCTGCATCACCTCCCTTTGGATTCCGGTTTCCGCAATCCGATCGTTCACATCCTCATACCGCCATCGACGGACAGTACCTGGCCGGTGACATAGCCGGCCTCCTCCGAGCATAGGAACGCCACCGCGTGGGCCACGTCATCGGCGGATCCCAGCCGTCCGAGGGGGATTTGCGCCTTCAAGCCCTCCCGCACCTTCTCGCTCAAATCGGCTGTCATCGCGGTTTCGATGAACCCCGGAGCTACCGCATTCACCGTAATATGGCGCGATGCCAGTTCCTTGGCAACGGCCTTCGTGAGCCCCACCACTCCCGCCTTGGACGCGACATAATTCGATTGGCCGGGATTGCCGATGAGCCCGACCACGGAGCTCATGTTCACGATCCTGCCCCACCGCTGTTTCATCATGGGCCGGGTGAAGGAGCGGATGCAGAGAAAGCTCCCCTTCAGATTGGTGTCGATGACCTGATCCCAATCCTCCTCGCTCAGGCGCATGACCAGATTGTCGCGCGTGACACCCGCGTTGTTCACGAGGATGTCGGCCCTGCCGAACGCCTCGAGCGTTTTGGCGCAAAGCGCGTCCGCGTCCCCGGGCTTCGACACGTCCCCTTGGGCCCAGATCGCGTCGCCCCCCTCCGAGCGAAGCTCGGCGCACGCCCTCTCGAGCGCCGCTCCGTCCCGCCCCGAGACGACGATCCGGGCGCCGCCGCGCGCCAGCCGCGATGCGACCGCGCGGCCGATTCCTTTCGCCCCGCCGGTCACGACCGCGACCCTTTCCGCGAAACGCCGGTCGCTCACGCCGCGACTTCCTGGAGCGCCTGGACGGCGGCCTCCGCCGCCTCCGGGTCCTCGCTTCCGAAAAGCGACACATCGCGGTCGACGCTCTTCACGAGGCCGCGGAGGACGCGCCCTTGGCCCACTTCGACGAACCGCCGCACGCCGTCTTCCACCATGGCGCGAACCGTTTGCTCCCACAGCACCGGCTGGAGGAGCTGCTCCCGGAGCGCGGCGCGGATCTCCTCGGGGGCTTGCACCGGCCGCGCGGAAACGTTGGCGTAGACCGGAAACCGAGCGGGCCTGAGATCGATCGACTCCAGCGCCTCGCCGAGCCCGCGCGCCGCGGTCTCCATGAGCGGCGAATGGAACGCGGCGCTGACGTGCAAGGGGACGACTTTCTTGGCCCCCGCTTTCTTGGCCTCCTCCGAGGCGCGATCCAGCGCCTCGCGCGTTCCGGACAGCACGATTTGTCCGGGCGAGTTGTAGTTCGCGGCGGCGAGATCGCGCGGCCTCGCCACCGCGGCGAGGAGCTTCTCGATCTCAGGGATACCCAGGCCCAGCACCGCGAGCATCGTTCCCGGCCGCTCCTTCCCCGCGTTCGCCATCAGCTCGCCCCGCCTGCGGATGAGCCTCAGCCCGTCCTCGAAGGAGAGCGAGCCCGCCACCACGTGCGCCGCGAATTCCCCCGCGCTGTGCCCGGCCCCCGCCGAAGGCCGCACGCCGCGGCGCTCGAGCACGCGGGCCGCCGCGACGCTCGTGACCAAGAGCGCGGGCTGCGTGTTCTCCGTGCGGGTCAACGCATCGAGCGGTCCATCGAAGCAGAGGGAGGAGAGAGGCATGGCGAGGACCTGGTCGGCGCGGTCGAAAACCTCGCGCGCTTCCGGGAAACGATCCGCGAGGGCGCGACCCATGCCGACCGCCTGCGAGCCCTGGCCCGGAAAAAGGAACGCGATCCGGCTCACCAGCGCACCACGGAAGCGGCCCACGTGAAGCCTCCGCCGAACGTCACCATTTCCACGAGATCGCCGGGTTTGAGGCGCCCCAGGCGCTTCGCCTCGTCGAGCGCGAGCGGAATCGAGGCGGACGAGGTGTTTCCGTAGCGATCCAGGTTGACGAAGACCTTCTCCATCGGCAGGCCGAGCCGCCTCGCGGTGGCGTCGATGATGCGATAGTTCGCCTGGTGAGGAAACAGGAGATCCAGCTCCTCCGGTCTGTGCCCCGCGGCCTCGAGCGCCTCGCAGGCCACCGATTCCATGGCGCGGACGGCGTACTTGAACACGTCGTTTCCGCTCATGCGGATGTAGTGGAGCTTTCGGTCGACCGTTTCGTGCGACGCGGGATGGAGCGAGCCGCCCCCGGGCATTTCGAGCAGATTCGTCAGGGACCCGTCGCTGTGGAGCTTCGTGGACAGAATCCCGCCGGGTTGTCCCGTCGAGCGGAGCACGACGGCGCCGGCCGCGTCGCCGAAGAGCACACACGTGTTGCGATCGGTCCAGTCGACGATCTTCGAAAGGGTCTCGACCCCGATCACGAGCACGGTGTCCGCCGCTCCGGCCGCGATCTGCGTGCGCCCAAGCGAGAGCGCATAGAGAAACCCGGAGCAGGCGGCGGAGATATCGAACCCGTACGCCCCGGCGGCGCCGAGGCGGTCCTGCACGAGACACGCGGTCGAGGGAAACGGGCGGTCTCCCGTCACGGTCCCGACGATGATCTGATCGAGCTCTTCCGGCTTCACCCCGGCATCCCGGACGGCGCGACGCGCCGCTTCGGTGGCGAGCGCGGAGGCGGGTGTTTCGGGATCGGCGATGCGGCGCTCCTTGATCCCGGTCCGCGTCGTGATCCACTCGTCCGAGGTATCGACGATCTGTTCCAGGTCCTTGTTGGTCAGCACGCGGTCCGGCGTGCAGGATCCGACTCCGATGATATGGACGTCGCGCGCGGATGAGATCATGTCCGTTTCCTCGCGCGGCCACCCTGCCGATTCCCCGCCGCCGTCATGCGGCCTCCGGCGCCAGCCGTTGAAGGTCCTCGCGTATGAATCCCGCGACGCGCGCCTCGGCGACCCGCGCCGCCGCCCGGATCGCGTTCTTGATCGCGCGCGCGTTCGAGCGCCCGTGGGCGATGATGCAGGTACCGTCGACTCCCAAGAGCGGCGCCCCGCCGACCTCGGCATAGTCCAGGCGGCGCTTGAGCCTCCGGAAGGCCGGCTTCAGGAGGAGCCCCGCGAGCATGCTCAGAGGATCGCTCCGGATCTCGTCTCGGATCATGTTGCCCACGCTCGGAATCACGCTCTCCGCAAACTTGAGAAGCACATTTCCGACGAAACCGTCGCACACGACGACGTCCGCCGTGCCGAGGATGATGTCCCGGCCCTCGACGTTTCCGACGAAATGGACGGGGCTCTGCTTCAACAGCTGATGCGCTTCGTAGTAGAGCTCGCTCCCCTTCTCCGCCTCCTCCCCGATGTTCAGCAGCCCGACGCGTGGTCGCTCCACGTGGAGCACCAGCCTGGCATAGATGCTGCCCATCATCGCGAATTGATGGAGGTGGTACGGCTTGCAGTCCGAAGTGGCGCCCACGTCCAGAATCACGACGTTGCCCTGCGGGGTGGGGAGCACCGTGGCGATCGCGGGACGCTGCACCGACTCGATCCGGCCCAGGCCGAAGAGGGCGGCGGCCACGACCGCGCCGGTATTTCCGGCGGATACCATCGCGCTGGTCCGGCGCTCCTTCTGAAGGCGCGCGGCGATATTGATCGAGGAGTCCTTCTTCTTTCGAACGGAGGTGGCCGCGGACTCACCCATTTCCACGCGCTCCGATGCGTGGATCACGGGGGGCAGGTCCGCGCTCAGATGCAGGCGGGCAGCTTCCTCGCGAACGAGCGCCTCATCGCCGATGAGCAGGACATCAAACGCGCCCGTCGACTCGCGGATCGCCTCCATGGCGCCCTGTATGACCACACCGGGGGCAAGGTCGCCGCCCATGGCGTCCACCCCGATGACCGGCCGTCCGGCTCGATCGCTCACCGTCGCCCCGTCCCCGCCCTTACGTACTCTTCAACTCCTCCTGCGAGATCACCTCTTCGCCCGCGTAGTAGCCGCAATGCCCGCACACGCGGTGCGGGAGCTTCGGCTGACTGCAATGGGGGCAGAGTGATCGGGATGGCAGCGCGAGTTTCCAGTGGGTGCGGCGCTTCTTGCCGCGGGTGCTCGAATGCCTTCTCTTGGGTACAGCCATCGTTCCACATTCCCTTCGTTGGATGTTCGTCGCCGGCCGCGCGGGGCGTAGGTCCGGTGCCTTTCCGGATCAGCCGGCGGCCGCGCCCACGCAACGGCACGGCCCGAGATTGCGATCTTCTCCGCACCGCGGGCAAAGGCCCGCGCATGTATCGCGGCAGAGCGGCCTCATGGGAAGACCGAGCAGCACCGCTTCCCGGATCTCGCTGTCGATGGAGAGCACGTGGCCGTCGTGGAAATGGACCCCCCCGTCCTCTTCATCCAGGGCCTTGGGGCTCATCATGCGGGCAGATGGCAACTTAGCACAGAAAACTTCGAAATCCAATTCGAGAATCTGGGAAAACTCGACGAGACATCGGCTACATTGTTGCAGGGCAATGGCATGTACGGTTCCGCGAATCCAGATCTCGTCTCCGCGGCGATCCAGGCTGAGGCCAATCTTGAGCGGGCCCTCCAGCGCGACATCCTGCCGGCTGATCCCGACGGAATCGGCCGCAAGCTCCATGTCGAGCCTGCTCTGCCCCTCCTCGACCTCCTGTAGTTTGAGCTCCATGGCTCTTTAGATTAGCGTCGCGCCGACCCGTCTCCGAAGAAGAATTCGATCTCGGCGCGCGCGGACTCCGGCGAGTCGGACGCATGCACCGCGTTCCGCCCCTTGCTCTCCGCGAATCGTGCCCGGATCGTGCCCGGCTTGGCTTCCTTGGGATCGGTGGCGCCGATAAGATCCCGAAGCGCCTGGATGGCGTTCTCGCGCCGAACCCGGCATGGGATCGCCGGGCCGGACGACATGAACTGGACCAGCTCCTCCAAGAAGGGCTTCCCCTCGTGCACCGCGTAGAAGAGCCGGGCGTCGCGCGGCGCGAGCCTCACGAGACGCAGGTCCAGAATCTCGAACCCGGCGCGCTCGGCCTCGGCCAGGATGACGCCGACTTTGTGCTTCTCCACGGCGTCCGGCTTGATCATGAAAAGTGTTTCCTCCAAGTCTCTTCCTCCTTGCGATGCGGGGCCGGGCTAAATGCGAAGCGGCGCGGATTCCCTTTGGGGAATAAGGCTTCCTTCTGGAGAAGGGGGATCACGGCGAACAGGGTCGGTGTGGCGCGGCAGCGGAACCGCCTGGGGCGTCGCTAGCGTCCGCGCCGCCGGGTGGCGGGAGCCGGTTTCTTCGCCTTGCCGCGCACCAGCTTGAGCTTGGACTTCCGCCTCGGTCGGAGCGCGGCCGCAATCAAGCCCGGGATCTCGGACGGCGTCTTCGCGACGGGGATGCCGGCCTCCTGAAGGCGGGCCATTTTCTCCTGGGCGGTGCCGGAGCCTCCCGACACGATCGCGCCCGCGTGGCCCATGCGCTTTCCGGGGGGAGCGGTCTGGCCAGCGATGAACGCGACGACCGGCTTTGAAATCGCGCGCCGGATCAGAAGCGCGGCGTCCTCCTCGTCGCTTCCGCCGATCTCGCCGATCAAGACGATCGCCTCGGTTCCGGGGTCCTGCTGGTAGAGGGCCAGCATGTCGGCGAACCGGGTCCCCACGATCGGGTCGCCGCCGATGCCGATGCACGTGGACTGGCCCAGCCCCGCGCGGGTGAGCTGCCAGACCACTTCGTAGGTGAGCGTGCCGCTGCGGCTCACCACGCCCACCTTCCCCGGTTTCACGATCGTTCCCGGCATGATGCCCACCTTGCACGACCCGGGCGAGATGAGCCCCGGACAATTCGGCCCGACGAGCCGGACCTGCCGGCCCCGCGTATAGGCAGAGACCTCCACCATGTCGCGCACGGGGATTCCTTCGCTGATGCAGACCACGAGGGGGATCCCGGAGTCGACGGCTTCGTAGATCGCGTCCTGGGCGAGCGCAGCGGGAACGTAGATGACCGAGCAGTTCGCGCCCGTCTTCGCCACCGCCTCCTCGACCGAATCGAAAACCGGAACCGAATGCACCTTGTCTCCCCCTTTTCCGGGGGTGACGCCGGCCACGACCTTGGTGCCGTAGTCGAGCATGCCGCGCGTGTGAAAGGAGCCGTCGCGTCCCGTGATCCCCTGCACCACGACCTTCGTCGCGCGCCCGACCAGAACGCTCACGCCGCCTCCGCCGCGCGCGCGATCACGGCCCGCACCGCTTCATCCATGTCGCTCAGGGCCATGAGCCCGCGCTCTCCCAGGATCTCGCGCGCTTCCTTCTCGTTGGTACCCGTGAGCCGGATCACGATCGGGATCCTCACGTTCAGGCGGTCGAGCGCGAGAAGGAGTCCCCGCGCGACGTCGTCGCAGCGGGTGATGCCGCCGAAAATATTGAAAAGCACGGCCCGCACGCGCGGGTCTCCGGTCAGGATATGCATCGCGGCTTCGACCTTGTCCGGGTTCGAAGAGCCCCCGATATCGAGGAAGTTCGCCGGCTTCCCTCCGTGGAACTGGATCAGGTCCATGGTCGCCATCGCGAGCCCCGCGCCGTTCACGACGCATCCGATCGTTCCGTCGAGCTTCACGTACGAGAGACCTCGCTCGCGCGCCTCGATCTCGCCCGGATCTTCGGCCGAGAGATCGCGCATGGCCGCGAGATCGGGATGCCGGTCGAGGGCATTGTCGTCGAGCACGATCTTCGCGTCGAGGGCCAGGACAAGGCCGTCCTTCGTGACGGCGAGCGGATTGATCTCGGCCAAGGAGGCGTCTTGATCGTGGTAGGCGCGTACGAGTCGGATCAGGATCGGGACGATCCGCTTCTGAACCGCCGGGTCCTTGTCCAGGAATCGCGCGGCGGCCCTCGCCCTGTAGCCCGGGAGCCCTCTCCCGTCGATCGGAATCCGGAGGATCTTCTCGGGGCCCGCGCGCGCCACCTCTTCGATGTCGATCCCGCCGGCCGGGCTCACCATGAGGAGCGGGCTCTCGTTCCTCCGATCCAGAACGATCCCCGCGTAATACTCGCGCGCGATCTCCGCCGATGGCGTGATCAGCACGCGGTTCACCTTGAGCCCGCGGAGCTCCATCCCGAGGATGCGCCCCGCTTCGCGCGAAAGCTCCTCCCCGCCGCGCACCACCTTGACGCCCCCCGCCTTGCCGCGGCCGCCGACCAGGACCTGGGCCTTGACCACGACCGGATAGCCGAAACGCTCCGCGGCGGCGAGCGCGTCTTCCACGTTCGAGACCACGTCCCCCGGCGGGACCGGGATCCCCGCGGCCCGAAAAATGCCCTTGGACTGATATTCGTGCAGGTTCAACGCTTGGTCTTCACCCGCGCCGCCTTGCGGGCCGCCTTTTTCATGCCGCCCGCGCCGAGCCCGGCGGCTCTTCCTTGCCTGCTCTTCGCCCCCGGCTTCTTGAAGCCGGAAGCCTCCACGCGACCCAGCATTTCTCGGATTACGTCCTCGAGCTTCGGCCGGCCGATCTCCTCCAGCTCGTAGCCCACGCGCACGGCCGGGTGTTTCATTTTCACGAGGCGTCTCAGATCGATGGGCGTCGCGACGATCACGACGTCGCAATCGCATCCGTTGATCGTGCGCTCGAGATCCCGTATCTGTTCCTTCGAGTACCCCATCGCCGGAAGGAGGGGACCGATATCCGGATATTGGCGGAACGTGTCCTTGATGCCTCCCACGAGCCAGGGCCTGGGGTCCACGATCTCGCTCGCCCCGTGGCGGCGCGCGGCGATGACTCCCGCGCCGTATTTCATCTCTCCATGGGTCAAGGTCGGCCCATCCTCGATCACGAGGGCGCGCTTCCCCCGGATCCGCTCCGGATGATCGACGGTGATCGGCGAGGCGGCGTCGATGATGACGGCCTCCGGGTTGAGCGTCTGAACCGAGCGGCGGACCGCTTCGATGTTCTCGTAGTCGGTCGTCGTCTCCTTGTTGATCACCACCACGTCCGCGAGGCGCACGTTCGTCTCGCCGGGATGATAGGAGCGCTCGTGACCGGGGCGGTGCGGATCGGCCACCACGACCTGGAGATTCGGCTTCACGAACGAGAAATCATTGTTCCCGCCGTCCCAGACGATGACGTCCGCCTCCCGTTCGGCCGCGCGGAGAATCTCCGCGTAGTCGATCCCGGCGTAGACGATCGTGCCGCGGTCGAGATGGGGCTCGTACTCCTCGCGCTCCTCGATCGTGCACTTGTGCTTGTCCAGGTCGGCGTAGGTTTCGAAGCGCTGCACGCCTTGGCGGGAGAGATCCCCGTACGGCATCGGATGGCGGATCGCGACGACCCGCTTCGCCATCGCCTTCAAGACCTCGCAGACCTTGCGCGTGGTCTGGCTCTTCCCCGAGCCGGTGCGCACCGCGTTCACCGCGATGACCGGGACGCGACTCGTGAGCTGCGTCGCTTTCGGACCCATGAGCGTGAAGTCGCAGCCCAAGCTCGCGATCCACGATGCCTTGTGCATCACGTATTCGTGGGAGACGTCGCTGTAGGCGAAAACGACCTCGTCGACGTCGTGCTCGCGGATCAAGTCGGGCAGCTCCTGCTCGGAGACGATGGGGATTCCCTTGGGGTACCGCCCGCCGGCCAGGGCAGAGGGATAGCGGCGGTCGTCGATTCCGGGAATTTGGGCGGATGCCGTGAACGCCACGACGAAGTACTCGGGGCGTTTCTTGAAGAAAACGTTGAAGTTGTGAAAATCTCGTCCGCCAGCGCCCATGATCACAACACGTCGTTGCTTACTCACTCGAGGCACACCTCCTTCAAGGGTTTCGTGCAGGAACCGGCGTATCCCGAGTAATGCGGTCGAAGCTTCGAGCCGCTCGCCGCGGAGCAGGACATCGCCGATCAGGGTCGCACTGGATCCACTACGTTGGGAAAACACAACACGTTACCCGCTACGGCGCGCCCCTGTCAAGCCCGCCGCTCCGGACGGTTCCGGGGCCGGGTGTGGGCTCGCTAGGGGTGGCCCGAGCGGATCCGGTCGGTAATCGAGGAGGACGAAAAGCCGGGAACGAGCGGGATCAAATGGACCTGGCCGCCGGCCCGCTCGACCGCCTCCCGCCCGACGACGTTGGCCGGGGTATAGTCCCCGCCTTTTACCAGAACGTCGGGAAGGATCTCCTCGATCAGGCGAAGCGGGGTCTCCTCGTCGAAGAGCACGACGTAGTCGACGCTCGCGAGCGCGGCCACGACCGTCGCGCGCGCCAACTCGCCCTGGATCGGATGTCCGGGGCCCTTGATCGCGCGGACCGATCGGTCGGAATTGAGCCCCACCAGGAGGTAGTGGCCCAGGCCCCGCGCGCGGCGGAGGAGCTCGGTGTGCCCGGGGTGGATCAGGTCGAAGCAGCCGTTGGTGAACACGAAACGCCTGCCCAGGATTCGAGCCGCCTTTCGCCTGCGCTTCGCGTCCTCCAGGGTGAGAATTTCACCCAACGGGCAGGTCTCCCAAGGATTCGATGAGCTTCGCCACGCTCGCCGCCGCGGTGCCCAGCTCCGCCACGACGAGCCCCGCCGCGTGATTGGCGAGCACGCACGCCTCCGGCAGCGGAGCGCGCGCCGCGAGCGCGGTCCCGATCGTCGCGACCACGGTGTCTCCCGCTCCCGTCACGTCGAAGACCCTCCGCGCCCGGGTCGGAAAGTGGGTGTGCCCCTCGGGGGTGAACAGCGACATCCCTTCTTCCCCGCGCGTGATGAGGACCGCTTCGGCGTCGAGCTTTTCCCGCAGCCCGAAGCCCGCCTCGGTCAGGTCCTCGTTGCTGCGGATCCTCCGCCCCCAGGCTTGGGAGGCCTCCGCGACGTTGGGCGTGATGATCGAAACGCCTCGGTAGCGGAGAAAATGCTCCTCTTTGGGATCGACCGCGCAGGGAATGCCGCGGCGCTTGAGCTCGGGCAGGAGCCGGTCCAGCAACGCGGGGGTGACGACCCCCTTGCCGTAGTCGGAGACCAGCACCGAGGAGGCGTCGGGAAGCGCGCGCTCGACGCGGCGCCAGAGCTCCTCGAGCACCGAGGATTCCGGAGCTTCACGGGATTCCTCGTCGGCGCGAAGGACCTGTTGGTGGTGCGCGATGATGCGCGTCTTGAGCGTTGTGCGTCGGGTGGGATCGGAGAGCACGCCGCCGTTTGAGTCGACCTCGCGCGCGTGAAGCTCGCGCCTGAGGCTCTCGGCCGCAGCATCCGCCCCCGCGACCCCGATCAAGACAGGCGTCGCCCCGAGCGCGCGGACGTTGTGCGCCACATTGGCCGCCCCGCCCAGTCGAAGCTCTTCGCGCTCCACGTCGACCACGAGCACGGGCGCTTCGGGGGAGACGCGGGTGGCGCTGCCCCACAGATAGCGGTCGAGGATGACGTCGCCGATCACGACCACCCGGCGGCCGCGGAAGCTCCGGACGCGGGCTTCGAGCGCCGCGCGGGTGAGGAGCGGCGCGGCTTGAGCCCCGATTTCTCCTCTGCCGACGGAGGTCAGGCGATCTCCTCTCCCGGGCCCTGCTCCGGGGTCGCCGCCAGGTACTCCTCGATGAGGGCGCGCGCGCGTTCGGCGTCCCTCCCCAGCACCTCGACCCGTCCCCAGAACCCGTGGTGAAGCGTTTCCAGCGTGCTGAACCATGCGATTTGGACCGGCTGCGGGGTGGCCTCGATCCCCTGGCTCTTCAAGAAATCGCAAAGCATGGTGGCGGTCTGCTCGTCCGGCACTTCCCGTACCGATACCAAAGGCTCGCGAGCGAGCTCGTCCGGGTCGCGCCCTTCGGTTTCGTCGTTTTTTTCGCTCATTCCTTGTAGCCCTCCGGGTGGCGCACCCGCCAGCCCCAGGCCGTCTCGAGGATCACGCCCAGATCCCCGAATTGGGGGCTCCAGCCTAGCACGCGGCGCGCGGCTTCCGAGGAGGCAATCAGCGCGGGCGGATCTCCGGGCCTCCGCGCCGCCGGGAGGGTTGGCACCGGCCGTCCGGTCACCGATTGAACCGCCGCGACCACCTCGCGCACCGAGACACCCCGCCCCGCGCCCAGGTTCAGCGCGCGGCTTTCGCCCCCCTCGGTGAGATAGCGGATCGCGCGGACGTGGGCTTCCGCGATGTCGACCACGTGAACATAGTCTCGGATGGCGGTGCCGTCGGGAGTCGGGTAGTCCGATCCGTAGATCGGCACCGGCTCCCGCGCCCCGCGGGCGGCATCGAGGAGAAGCGGAATCAGGTGTGTCTCGTCCCGGTGATCCTCGCCGCGGTCGATGCTCGCCCCCGCCACGTTGAAGTAGCGAAGCGCGACGTAGCGGATTTCACCCCGCGCGGCGCGCTCCTCGAGGATGCGCTCGAATCGGAGCTTCGTCGCTCCATAGGGGTTCGTCGGGCGGAGCAGCGAGGTCTCGGTGAGGGGCATGGGGGCGGACGGGTCGTAGACGGCGGCCGAGGAAGAGAAGACGAGATCGGTCACGCCGTGGGCTCGCATGGCGTCGAGGAGGAGGATCCCTTGCGTGACGTTGGCTTCCTCGTAGAGGTCGGGCTTCGCCACCGACTCCGCGACCAGCGATTTGGCGGCCAGGTGGATGACACAATCGATCTTCTTCGCCTGAAAGGCCTCGTCGAGCTTCTCGGGGTCGCGGATTCCCCCTTCGACGAGAAGGGCCAGCGGGGCGACGGCGTCCCGGTGACCGGTGGAGAGATCATCCAGCGCGATCGCTGAATTCCGAGCCCGCACAAGCTCCTCGACGACGACGCTCCAGATGTATCCGGCGCCGCCGGTCACCAGCACGTTCACGCGGTTTCGACGCTTCGACGGAGCGCCTGAAGCGCCGCGAGCGGATCGGGAGTGCGGAAGATCGAATGCCCCGCGATGAACGTGTCCGCGCCCGCGCGCGCGGCCCGCCGAGCCGTCGAGGGGTTGATGCCTCCGTCGACCCCCAGCAGGCAGTCGAGGCTCCCGTCCTCGATCGCGGCCCGCACCGCCGCGATACGCTCCTCCGACCCGTCGAGAAACGGCTGGCCGCCCTGGCCCGGCTCGACCGTCATGACGAGCGCGATGTCGCACCCGGAGAGGGCCCGGAGGAGCCACGGAAGCGGAGTTTCGGGCTTGATCGCGAGGCCCACCCGCAGCCCGCGGGCCCGAATGAGGCGGGCGGCCAGAGCGGGGTCCTCGACCG
>Ga0066710_100001278_pt1 | contig 18427 bp, 18 predicted proteins | sample GraSoiAngelo_159_FD_79666 | JGI IMG/M metagenome (GOLD analysis project Ga0066710, IMG submission 79666) | Grasslands soil microbial communities from the Angelo Coastal Reserve, California, USA - 14_1009_16_40cm | ecosystem: Environmental > Terrestrial > Soil > Grasslands | place: USA... | reverse complement strand
GTCATCAGCGTCGTCGCGAATGCCGCGGCGATGGTTGCGACTGGCGACGCCAACACCGTCGTCGTGTACCGGTCACTGAACGGGCGCTCGGGGCACCGCTTTGGGCATGCCACCGAACGGTTCGAAGTCGGCGGTGAGATGCAATTCGCCGCGCCGCATGGCTATCTCGTCCCACCCCAGTGGCTTGCAATGTGGGCGCGGCGTCACCAACACGTCTACGGCAGTACCTGTGAGGACCTGGGGCAGATCGCGATCACCCAACGTCAGCATGCGTCCGCCAACGAACACGCGGTCGCTCGCCAGCCGATCACCATGGACGACTACCTCGCAGCCCGCTGGATCAACGAGCCCTTCCGCTTGTACGACTGCTGCCTCGAAGTTGACGGCGCCGCCGCGATCGTGATCACGACACTCGAACGGGCGCGCCACCTGGCCAAGCCTCCCGTCGTCATTCGCGGGTTTGCCGAGTCGCACGCGCAGGGCGGCTCGTGGGAACAGTGGCCGGATCTCACCGCGATGTACTCCGCGCGAGCCGCGCCGAAGTTGTGGCAGCGGACCGGTTTCTCGGCTCGTGACGTCAACGTCGCATGTATGTACGACTGCTTCACCTACACGGTGATGGCGACGATGGAGGACTACGGGTTCTGCCCGAAGGGCGAGGCGGGGCCGTACTTCGGCGAGGGACGCGCGACCTACGGCGGCGACGTTGTCGTGAATCCGCACGGCGGCCTGCTGTCGGAGGGATACATCCACGGCATGAACCATCACTTCGAAGCGGTGCTACAGCTCCGCGGCGAGGCCGGGGTGCGCCAGGTCGACGGGGCCGAAATCGCGCTCGTCACCGGCGGCGCCGGACCGTTCGGCGGAGGCACCGTGTACACGGTCGACACGTGACCGCCCCCGGCGCACCGCCGCAGCCTCGGCCTGATGTCGACACCGCGGGATGGTGGCGCGCGACGGCTGAAGGCACGCTCGCGATCTGTCGCTGTGTCGACTGTGGTGTCTGGCAGCACCCGCCGCTCGAGCGTTGCCGTCACTGTGGCGGCGCGCTGTCGTACGAAGCGGTTGCCGGAACCGGCGCGCTGCACAGCTTCATCGTGGTGCATCAACCGGTCGCTCCTGGTTACCTCGATCAGCTTCCGTACGTCGTGGGGTTGATCGAGCTCGATGAGCAGGAGGCGCTGCGGATCCCGGCACGCGTCGTCGGGTCAGCGCGCGAGGACCTGCGTATCGGCGATCGCATGACCGCCGAAGTGATCGCGTTGCCGGGCGGCGACTACCACGTCGCCGTTTTTCACCGCAGCTGACCCGGCGCCCGGTCGGTAAGCAGGCCGCCAACGCCGGCCCAAGATTGGGTCACCGAACGTTGCCTTTGGCCACTGAGCGTCATACGCTCCGCATATGAGGGCAGGTTTCCGGATGGCTTTGGCTGTCGCGTCAGCCGCCGCCATGGTGGCGTTCGCGCTCGTGACGGTCCCCGAAATTGGCGCCCAACCGGGCGGCAGCGCCCGGAGTCTGGAAGTGCGAAGGGTCTGCGGCCCCGTGTCGGGCCCGCGCGCCCGCTGCCAGGCGGTCCAGGTGTTGAACCCGAGTGCGCTGCGGCCGCAGGTGAGGGACAACGGCAGAAGGGGCAAGCCGACGACGACGACCTCGAGCACCTCGAGCACGACGACCACCTCGAGCACGACCACGCCCAGCACGTCGAGCACGACGACGACCTCGAGCACCACGGTGCCGCCGAGCTCGACGACTTCCAGTACCACGACGACCTCGAGTACCACGACAACCTCGAGCACCACGACGACTTCGAGCACCACGGTGCCGCCGAGTTCGACGACCTCGTCGAGTTCGACGACCACGACGACCACCACTACTCCGCCGTCAGGGTGCCTAACCCCTCACCGCGGCCTCACCCCGTGCGACTTGCAAGACGCGTACAACATTCCGGCCGCGGGGAGCGGCAAGACCGTCGCAATCGTCGACGCCTTCGACAATCCCAACGTCGAAGCCGATCTGGCCAATTACCGAAAGGAATACGGCTTGCCGGCGTGCACGACGGCCAACGGATGCTTCCGCAAGGTCGACCAGAACGGCGGTACGAACTACCCGGCTGGCGACACCGGCTGGGGCGCCGAGATCTCGCTCGACGTCGACATGGTCTCCGCCATATGCCCCAACTGCAACATCCTGCTGGTCGAGGCCAACTCGAACGGCATCGGCGACCTCGTAGCTGCCGAGCAGCAGGCCGCCGCGCTGGGGGCCGACGCGATCTCCAACAGCTGGGGCGCGAGCGACAACTTCGCCCTCTATTCCTATGACTCCGCGTTCGAACCGGGGATCGCCGTCACCGCGAGCTCCGGGGACTCCGGGTACGGCAACCTCTGGCCGTCGGTGATTCCGAACGTGGTCTCCGTCGGGGGCACGACGCTCACCGCCGATGCATCGGCTCGTGGCTGGAGCGAGCAGGCTTGGAGCGGTGCGGGGAGCGGCTGCTCGGACGGGGGGTTCCCCCCGATCTTCGGCATCAGCTTCGGAGAGCCGAAACCGGCGTGGCAACACGACTCCGGATGCTCGGCGCGTACAACGGCCGACGTCTCTGCCGTAGCCGACCCGGCGACGGCAGTCGCGGTCTACGACACGTACGGCTACTCCGGGTGGGTGGCGTTCGGTGGCACGAGCGTGGCGGCACCGATCATCGCGTCCGTGTACGCGATGGCCGGTCACTCGCACACGTCGACCGCCCCCGCGCTCCCGTACGCGAAACCCGGCAACCTGTTCGACGTCGTGGGGGGAAGCAACGGCTCGTGCACTCCCAAGTATCTCTGCACTGCGGTCGCCGGATACGACGGCCCGACGGGTCTCGGCACACCCAACGGCCTGGGCGCCTTCTGAGCTCGCTCTAGCTCGCGTCGAGCGGACGCGCCGCCCCGACGTCGTAGATCAAGTGGCCGGCTTCGACGCGCGCGGCCGCCATCGGTGTATGCGCGACCTCCCGCCGGTCGTGGAACAGGTGGAGTACGGGGTAGTCGTGGAGCAGTGTGGCCGCGTCCGCGACCAGGCGACGATGGCACCGCCACCAGACGGACTCGGCACACATCACCGCGCTGGGGCGCGTCTGCGCGGTCTCGAGGAGCTCGGTGAGCGCAGCCGCGAACGTGTCGGTCATCATGTAGTCCGCGTACGCGCGGAACGCGGGCACGGTGAGGGCGTGGTTAGGGCTGTCGCGGGTCCCGGAGCGGCGTCCTCCGAGCTCGGGTACCCACGAGTACTCGAGGCTCGCGGCGTCGAGCGACTGCGCGATCGCGTCGCGCGCGAAGTGGGGGTGCCGCCGGCTGCCGGGGTAGGCGCGGATGTCGATGATGTGCTGCAGTCCGGCGTCCCGGACAAGCTCCGTGAATTCGTCCTTCGGGAGCGTCCCGTGACCAACGGTCCGCAGCGCTTCCGCCATGCGGCGACGGTACCGGCCCGCCGGGCGACGGCGGCCGCACGTTGACCGGACGAAAATAGACGGTGTATATATCTCCGCGTGGCGGAACCGGAGCTGGTGATCGACGCCGACGGTCATGTCGACGAGCCCGAAGATCTCTGGGACGAACGCCTCGAAGCGCCGTTTCGCGGACGAGGACCTCGGGTCGAGCGGCGAGCCGACGGCGCGCGTCAGATCGTGATCGAAGGGTTCCGTCCGTTCGTGGCCAGTCCCTTTCACGCCGAGGGTGAGGTCGCGGCCCGCCTGCGCGAGCTGGGCGGGGACACGCCGGCGAATCGGCTCGTGCTCCTCGACGAGGAAGGCGTCGACGTCTCGATTCTCTATCCGTCGATGCTGTTGGCGCTCGAAGGCATGCTGGGACGCGATCCCGACCACGGCATGGCCGTCGTTCGCGTGTACAACGACTGGGTCGTCGAGTGGTGCGCCGCTGATCGCAGCCGACTCGTGCCGATCGCGTACGCGCCGCTGTTCGATCTCGCCGGCGCGGCCGAGGAGGTCCGTCGCGTCGCCGCGCGCGGCGCGCGCGGCGCGGCGATCGTCGCGGACAATCCGAGAAATATTCCCTACGGCGACCCCGCGCTCGATCCGCTGTATGCCGTGTGCACCGAGCTGGGGCTCCCACTCGCGGTGCACATCTCGACCACGCGCACCGACTGCTCGGTGCCCACGCCGTACTTCGACGGGTTCAAGGCGCCGTGGTTCCAAGCGGCGCTGACCAGTGACCTGACCAAGTGGGCCATCACGATGATGCTGCAGGGCGGCGTGTTCGACCGCTTTCCGCAGCTGCAGGTCGTGATGTTGGAGTCGATGGGGGGCTGGGTGCCGTCGTGGCTCGAACGCATGGATGAGTTCTACGAAGACCTCGGACACACCACCGCGATGAGCCGCGAACCGAGTAGCTACTTCGGAACGAACCTGTACGTATCGATCTCGCCACACGAGCGCGGCGCGACCTGCCTGTTGCGTCACTGCGGCGCTGACCGAGTGCTGTGGGCGACCGACTTCCCGCACCCGGATTCGCGTTTGCGCACCCTGCCCGCGATGCGGCAACGGCTGGCCGAGCTCAGCGAAGACGACGCGCAACGCGTGCTCGGCCGCAATGCCCAGACCCTCTACGGACTGTGACCATGCAACTCGCTGAAATCGATCTGCTCGACCTCGACGTCTTCGCCGAACGCGTGCCCCACGATTGGTTCGACTACCTCCGCGCGGAAGCGCCCGTGTATCGACATCCCGAGCCGCACGGTCCCGGTTTTTGGGTCGTCACGAAGCACGCCGACATTGCGGAGGTGAGCCACGACTGGGAGCACAACTCATCGGATGCCAAGCACGGCGGGATCGTCGGATTGCAAGACCTGATCACGCCCGAGCAGCAGGCACAGTCGGACGTCATCAATGCCAACGGCAAGATGATGCCGGCGCTCGACCCGCCCGAGCACACGCGGTATCGCAAGCTCGTCAACCGCGGCTTCACCCCGCGGATGATCGGCCAGCTCGAGGAGGCCATCCGCGAACAGGCAGATGCGATCATCGACAAGGCGATCGCGAAGGGGGAGTGCGATCTCGTCGTCGACGTGGCCGCGGAGCTTCCGCTCCAAGCGATCGCCCAGCTGCTCGGGGTTCCTCACGGCGATCGTCACAAGATCTTCGACTGGTCGAACCGCCTCATCGGCAGCGACGATCCCGAGTACGCGGTCGAGTCGGAGCTGACGGTCGAAGCCGCCATCGAGATGTGGGGCTACGCGCAGGGACTGGCGGCGCAGCGACGCGAGCAACCTCGAGATGACATCGTGTCGGCGCTGCTCGCCGCCGACATCGACGGTGACTGCCTCACCGAGCAGGACTTCAATCTGTTCTTCCTCACGCTGGCCGTTGCGGGAAACGAGACCACGCGAAACGCGATCTCGCACGCGGCCCAAGCGTTCATCGAGAACCCGGATCAATACGCACGGTTGGTCGAAGACCGCTCACTCTCGACGAGTGCTACCGAAGAGATCCTGCGCTGGGCGACGCCGGCGCTGTACTTCCGGCGCAATGTGACCGCGCCTTACGAATTGCGGGGCCAGCGCATCGAGGCGGGCGACAAGGTGAGCATCTGGTACATCTCCGGCAACCGCGACGAGGACGTGTTCGCTGAACCGTTCCGGTTCGACATCGGCCGGGACCCGAACCCGCACCAGGCATTCGGTGGTGGAGGCCCGCACTTCTGCCTCGGCGCCAGCCTCGCCCGGCTCGAAATTCGCGTGCTCATCGAGGAGCTCGCCGCCCGGGTCGGCCGGCTCGAAGGGCTCGGGCCGCCGCAGCGGCTGCGCTCGAACTTCATCAACGGCATCAAGCATCTTCCCGTCCGTCTCCATATCAGCTGAGGCGTAGCGTCGTACACATGCCGATTGCTGACGACGAGCGCGCGATCCGCCTGCGCGCGTACACCGCGCCCCAGTACGGCTGCACCTACGCCGACGAAGCCGCGTTTGCCAAGCTGGTCGAAACCGGCGGGTTCGACGCGTACTTCCGCGCCGATCACTACGTGCCGTTGGTCGCGCGTTCTGACCGCGGTTTGCCGGGTCCCACCGACGCGTGGACCTCCCTCGCCGGACTGGCGCGCGACACGACGCAGATCCGGCTCGGCACGCTCATGAGCTGCGCGTCGTTCCGCCTGCCCGGTGTGCTCGCGGTCACCGTCGCGCAAGTCGACGAGATGAGCCTCGGCCGCGTCGAGTTGGGACTGGGCGCCGGATGGAACGAGGAAGAGTGCCGCGCCTACGGCATTCCGTTCGCGGACCAGCGCACCCGGCTCGCCGCCCTCGAGGAGCAGCTCGAGATCATCCTCGGGATTTGGGCGACACCCGAAGGTGAACAGTTCACCTACGCAGGCGAGCACTACGAGCTGCGTGACTGTCCGGCGCTGCCCAAGCCCTGGCAGCAGCCGCGTCCACCGGTTGTGCTCTCGGCGGGCGCCCCCCGCCGCGTTGTCCGTTGGGGCGACGAAGCCAACGTTGCGCAGGGCTCGCCGTCCGACACCGCGGCCGCGTTCGCGCGGGTCCGGGACGCGTGTGTCGCCGCGGACCGGGATCCCGACGAGTTGCGCTATTCCGTGCTCGCCCAGGTCGTGTGCGGCGAGGACGAAGACGGCGTGGCTGCATGCGCGGCGCGGGCAGAAGTGTCAGTCGACGCGGTGCGCGCGGCCCACGGCATCGTCGGCACACCGGCCGAGGTCGTCGAGCATATCAGCGCGTACGTGGCGGCCGGTGCCGACACCGTGTACCTCTACTTTCCGCAGATGCTCGATCTCGCGCACCTCGCCCTCGTCGCGAGCGCCGTCGTGCCTGAGGTCTCGAGCTGGACAGCGCCCGTCGGGTCTGCCCGGTAGCGTTCGCACGATGATCACGCCCGACGTCATCGACGCCGATACCCACATCACGGAACCACGCGACGTCTGGACCGCGCGCGTGCCGCGCAAGTACGTCGACCACGTGCCCTACGTGATGCGTGACGACGAGGGGAAGGACTACTGGGTCCTCGCCGGGCAGCGGATGGGATCGGTCGGGCTCACCGCGGTTGCCGGCTGGTCCCAACCCTTTCCCGACGGCCCACCGACCATCGAGGAGTGCCATCCCGCCGCGTACGACGCCGCGAGCCGGCTCCGCTACATGGACGAGAACGGAATCTGGGCGCAAGTCATCTACCCGAACGTCGGTGGGTTCGGGAACCAGCACTTCCTCAAGCTTCCGGACCCCGAGCTGAAGCTCGCCTGCGTCCGCGCCTACAACGACTTCCTCCGTGACTGGGCTGCGGCTGACCCGCGCCGGCTGATCACGATCTCCGCGACCCCGTTCTGGGACGTGGACGCCGCGGTCATCGAGCTCGAGCGGTGCGCGCAGCTCGGGCACCGCGGCATCCTGTTCACGGGCGAGCCACAACGCTTTGGCCTGCCGTTCCTCGGAGACCCGCACTGGGATCCGCTCTGGTCGGCCGCGCAGGCGGCCGGGCTTCCCGTGCACTTCCACATCGGCAGCGGCGACATGGCAACGTCGTTCACGCCCGAGCGCATCGCGGTGCACGGAACGGCGAGCACGTACGCATACACCTCGGTCGAGATGTTCCTGCGCAACGGCGCGCAGTTCACCGACCTCATCACCTGCGGCGTCTTGCCGCGCTTTCCCGACTTGTCATTCGTCTCCGTCGAGAGCGGAATTGGCTGGATTCCCTTCGTGCTCGAGGCCGCCGACCACAGCTACCTCGAGGCGCGACCGCACCGGGTGAGCGAGTGGGACCTGCTGCCGTCGGAGTACTTCCGGCGCCAGGTGTACGCGTGCTACTGGTTCGAGACCGTCGCGCCGGCGAAGCTGCTCGACGACATCTCCGTCGACAACGTGCTGTTCGAAACCGACTTCCCGCATCCCACTTGCCTGTACGGCGATGTCCGGGCGCGGATCGACGCCAGCCTGGCCCACGCGAGCGAGGCGGCCCGCCGCAAGATCCTCTGGGAGAACGCGGCCCGGCTGTACCGGGTCGAGCCAGCGCGACCCTGATCGCGTCCGCGTTGACGGCGTAGAAATTGACGGTGTATATAACCGCGCCCGGACGCGGGCTGATCGACGGCGGGATGCCCAAATGTTCAAGGCGGCGGTGGCGTTTGTGCTGGTGGTGGCGGGTGCGGCGGGGACGGTCCCGTCGACCGCCAGTGCCGGCAGCAAAGCCGCCGTGGACACCAAGTCGATCCTGAAGTACGGGACCGACCTGCAGCAGACCGACTCGGGCGCCGGGCCGACGCTGGATCCGGCGCTGATGAAGGGCGACCCTCGCCAGAACACCTGGGGCAACCTCGTGTACGACAACCTCGTACGCGTTGCCCCCGACGGCCGTTACGTCCCGGGGCTGGCGACGTCGTGGACGTTCCCTGACGACAAGACGATCGAGCTGAGCCTGCGCAAGATCACCTTCCAGGATCGAACCCCGTTCAACGGCGACGCGGTGAAGTTCAGCTTCGAACGCACGTTGCGCGGCGGCAACGTCAGCAACCGAGACTTCTTGCAGCTCGACACCGTGGAGGTCGTGAACGACAACACGGTTCGGATCCATCTCAAGACAGCCATCGTCGCCGCGTTCCTCGCACAGCTCCACAACTACACGACCTTCGTCGTCTCGCCCACCGCGGTCGAGAAGGAAGGCGCGGACTTCGGCAAGCACCCCGTCGGTGCCGGCCCCTACGAGCTGACGGAGTTGGTCCCCGACGAGCGCCTCTCGGTGCGCAAGGTCAAGAACTACTGGGACAAGCGCGGATGGAAGCTTCCGGGCGTCGACTTCGTGCAGTTGAGTCAAGGACCGCAAGAGGTGAACGCCATCCGATCGGGGCAGATCGACACGTTCGCGGTCGCGGATCAGGGCACCGCCGACGCGGTCAAGTCCGGTTCGGGACTCGGCGTGCTCACCCAGGCCTCGGACTCAGCCATGTTCTTCTTCGACATGTGCCGCGATCAGCCTCCCTTCGACAAGCTCAAGGTCCGGCAGGCGGCCGCCTACACCATCGATCGCAACGCGCTCAACCAGGCGGCCAACTCGGGTGACGGCATCGTCACCGACGAGCTGTGGCCCAAAGGTTCGCAGTTCTACTTTCCGGAGTTCGCCGACAAGTACCCGCACAACCCGAAGAAGGCGCGCCGGCTGCTGCAGCAGGCAGGCGCGGCCGGTGCAACCTTCGACTTGATGACGTACCCCGCGCCCGCGTTCCAGCAGGTCGTTCCGGCGGTGCAGGAGCAGCTCAAGAAGGTCGGCTTGAACGCGCGCATCGTGCAGACGACGAACATCGCCCAGGACCTCTACATCGCCAAGAAGGCACCGTCCAACATCTTGTCGACGATCAACCCAGGGGTCGCGAAGCTCAACAACCTGACGCCGAAGTTCCTCACCAACTACTGCGGGTACGATCGGCCGGACGTGACCGCGGCGATCGAGACGTTGAAGTCGAGCCCCGATCCCGCGAAGCAAAAGGACGCGTGGCGCACCGCCCAAAAGGCCATGGTCGACGATGTGCCGTTCCTCGTTCTGTATTTCGGTCCGGTTCGTCAGGCCTACGTCGCCAAGAAGGTGGGCGGCGTGACGCAGATGCTCGAACAAGGCCAAGGACCGAGCTTCCGTCAGATGTACCTGAAGAAGTGACACGCACCCGCCGTTACGGCGATCTCGATCGCGAGACGGTGGTGTCCGCGGCGCTGCGGGTCGGAAGCAAGGTCGGCTTCGACGCACTCAGCATGCGCAACCTCGCGGACGAGCTGGGCGTGTCGCCGATGACGTCGTACCGGTACGTCCCGGGGAAGCGCGCCCTCCTCGATCTCGTCATCGACGCGGTCTTGGAGGGGGTGGAGGTCCCCCCGCCGTCCGCGGGGACGTGGGACGAGCGCCTGCGCATGCTCGAACGGTCCGTGCGCCGCGAGCTGCGGCGGTATCCCGGTCTTCGCGAGCAGCTGACCCGGCCCACCCCGCACGCGACGCGACTGGCCGATGCGGCCATCGGGATCCTGCTCGAAGCCGGCTTCGACGACGCCACCGCGACGCTGGCGTTCAGCGCGCTCTACGCCTACATGCTCGGTCAGCTCGAGATCGACGAGAACGCCGCGGCATCGCGGGCACGCCCACGCCGCCGGAACGCTTTCTCGGGGGTCGCGCCGCGTGCGGAACCCCTGCACCCCGACGACATCTTCGAGTTCGGTTTCGACCTGATGCTCGATGCCCTTCGCCGAAAGCTCCCCGCTCGCTGAGTGCAGAGATCGTCAACGCGCGGTACTTTCCGTGCATGCTGCGGCGGAACAAGCCAGCGCAGGACACGTCCGCGCCGGCCGCGCCGCCTGGTTCCGAGCAGGTCACCTACGTCGAAATGGCGTTGGCCCGCGTCCCGATCTTCCAGGCGTGCTCGATGGACCAGCTGCTCCGGGTCGCGGGGGTTGCGTCGGTACGCGAGCTGCCGGCGGGCCAGGAGGTGATCCGCGAGGGCGACGCCGGCGACGAGTTCTTCGTGATCCTGAACGGTGAGGTCGCCGTATCGCGCGGCGGACGGCAAGTCGCGACCCTGACCGGGGGTGACTTCTTCGGAGAGCTCGCGCTCTTCGATACCGCGCCCCGAAACGCGACGGTCACCGCAACCCAGACGGTGAAGCTCGTCACGCTGACGCGCGCCGCGCTGCAACGCGTGCTCGACGAAGCGCCGATCCGCGACCGCATCCTGACGGGCATGGCGCGCCGTCTCCACGAGCTCGACCCCCGCGTTTGCTGACCCGATGCGTGCGCCGCTACGGCGTAGCGACCTGGAGCACCATGAGCTGGAGGTGGTCGGCACTGGTGCCGTACGGCAAGACCGCGATGCGGTCGCCGTCGGCGGCGTCGACCGTTGCCGGTCCGATCGCGGCGGCGCCAGCGCATCCTTGATCGGTGAGTGCAACCTCGATCGACCCGGGGTCCACGAAGAAGTACTCCGGAATCGTCCCGCCGAACCCGGAGTCCTGCTGTGACTCGTCAGAATTCTGCAGGCAGCCGGCGCCGGGACTGATCACGTTGGTGGCGAACGTGTCGCCGAGCACCGACAAGAGCGCGCCCGGAAACACCATGACCGTGGCCTTGCCGCTGGGCGCGTCGGGCCAGTCAGCGGTATCGCCGGTCACATCTCGCTTGCCGCGCTCGACGATCTGGAGCCATTGCATGCTGGTGTTGCTCGGATCCGTGCTGGTCGCGAACGGGATCAGCGTCAGACGGACTTTCTTCTTCAACGGGTCGATGAACAGGCCCTTGCTGATATCGGCTTTGGGCCCGAGCTTCAGCTGATGACCGACGGGAACCGTCGCGAACTCCGACGCGTCACCGAATTCGGTCTCGACCAGCGGCTTTGGCGCCTTCTTGCCCGGCAGGACCTGGGCGTCGAGCACGACGAGCGTCGGTGGCTCGGTGTCCGGTGGCGCGTACAAGTTCACCACCCGGACCTGGGCTGTTCCCTTCTTGCGCGCCGCCGCGACTCTCGCAGCACCCGCGAAGGGCGCCGACGCGGCGACCATGACGACGGCGAGCGCGAGGCTCATGCTTCCGAGACGCCGGATCAACCTGCCCACGTGGACCTCGATCGTTCGGGCCCCGCACCGTCTTGGTAGCAGGGAGTGACGGCGGCGGACAAACGTCCGCGTGTGGCGGCTTTTGGCAGGCTGTCCGGCAACGCGGTTCAGACAATCGACGGAGGACCCATGAGCACGGACGCGACGGCGAACTACCGGGCCTCGGTGGCCGGCGCCGCCGAACCGCCCCCGAGCGCGGCCGCCGCCTTCCGTCTCGCCGAAGCCTTGCGGCGGCTCGGCGCGCTGGCCGTCGGCACCGCGGCGCCCGACTCCGTGCTCGACGAGGCCGCGGCGGCAGTCGACGCGGCGAGCGACCGCCTCGCGCCCTACGCCGAGCCGTCCCGCTACGAGCAGGCACAGCGGCTGGGCGGGGCGAGCGGCGTGTTCCTCAACCACCCGATCACGGGTCCGGTGAATCCGCTCGCGCCGCGCGTCGTGATGCGGCCCGACGGTGAGCGGCTACTGGGGCGGGCGCTCTACGGGACGCCGTACGAGGGACCGCCGGGTGCCGTACACGGTGGGCAGATCGCCGCCGGCTTCGACGCCGTCCTCGCGATGGCGGGTGGCATCAACGGCCGCATGGGGATGACGCGGTCGCTCAGCACGCGGTTCTTGAAGCCGACACCGCTCCATGCGGAGCTCGTCTACGAAGCCGCGATCATGTCGCGTGAAGAGCGCAAGACCGTCGTGCACGGCGTGTTGCGCGCCGGTGACGTCGTCACAGCAGAAGGAACCGGAGAGTTCGTGTTCCGATGAATGTGAACGCGTCCGCCCACTCACCGCGGTCATCCGGCGGTCCGCTCGCGGGGATACGCGTCGTCGATTTCACGACGATGCTTTCCGGTCCGTACTGCACGATGATGCTGGCCGACCTCGGCGCCGACGTGGTGAAAGTCGAGCCGCCCGACGGCGATCTCTTACGCAAGACCGGGCCTGGGCGCCATCCGCTCATGGGACCGCTGTTCGTCCAGGCCAACCGGGGAAAGCGCAGCGTCTGCCTCGATCTCAAGGACGCCGGAGCCGCGGCCGCGCTGCGCCGGATCATCGATGGCGCGGACGTGATGATCCACAACATGCGTCCGAGCGCCGCGCGACGAATCGGCATCGACTACGAAACGATCGCCGCCACCAGTCCCGCGCTCGTGTACTGCGCGGTGGTCGGCTTCGGGACGGCCGGGCCGTACGCGGAACTGCCGGCGTACGACGACGTGATCCAAGCCGCGTCGGGCGTCGCCGCGGTCCAGTCGCTGGGTGCGGACGAGCCGGAGTACGTCCGCATGGCGCTCGCCGACAAAGTCGCGGGGCTCGCCGCGTTCGGCGCAGTCACGGCCGCGCTCTGGTACCGGGAGCGGACGGGTCGAGGCCAGTACGTCGAAGTGCCGATGCTCGAGACGCTGAGCGCGTTCGTCTTGATGGAGCATCTCTACGGGATCACGTTCGAGCCACCGACCGGATCGTCGGGCTACACGCGCGTGGTCACGCCCGAACGGCGGCCATTCCGCACGGCGGATGGAGTCGTCAGCGTCGTGTTCTACAACGACCGTCATTGGCGTTCGTTCTTCGAGCTGGCCGGCCGTCCTGACCTCGTCGACGACGAACGCTTCGATGACCTCACGACCCGCACCGCCCACAGCCGATCGCTCTATGTGCTCGTGGCGGACGTGATGAAGCAACGGACCACCGCGGAGTGGTTGAAGGTGCTGCGCGATCACGACGTGCCCGCCATGGAAGTCAAGTCGCCCGACGAGCTGATCACCGACCAGCACCTCGACGCGGTGGGGTTCTTCCGCCGTCAGGAGCACCCGAGCGAGGGCACCGTTGTGCTCACGCGCCCTCCCTTTGTCTTCTCGGAGTCGACGGTCGTGGATGCGGGCCCCGCGCCCCGTCTCGGTGAGCACACGATCGACATCTTGCGCGCCGTTGGTTGTACCGATGCCGAGATCGCCGACCTCGTGGATCGGGGCGTGGCGCCTCCCGTGCGCAACTGAACCGGATTCAAGAAGGACCAGCGGCGATCGGAGCGAGGCGAAGGCGGAGCCGCTTCGCGGCTCGCACCTACTTTTCGGCCTCGCTCGCAGCGAGCGAGCGAGATTTGTGGTCAGCGGCCGCGGGGCGGGGGACGGCGACGGCCTCCAGTCCCGCCTCTCGACCCCGGCGCCGCGCCCGATCCCGGCCGACGCCGGTCGGACTCGCGGTCGCGGCGCGGCCCGCCTTCCGGACGGGCCTCGTCTTCTCCGGCGAGCAGCCGTCGCAAGAGCCGCGCCCCGCGCATGGCGGCGTCAGGTCCCGCGTTGCGCATGAACACGTGCACCGTGCGGCGATCCTGCGCGAGCCGCTCGAGCCGTCCCACCCAGGGTTCGAGGTCGGAGCGCCGGTACTCGTAGGCGTAGCGCTGCGCGTCGTCGACGTCGTCGCGCTCCCACAGGTCGGCGTTGCGACCACGGAAACGGACAACCGCGAGGTCCGCCGTTACGGCCCCGACCGGCGGCACGGAACTGGCGAAGCCTTGCGGCTCGTCGACGCACACCAACGCGACGCGGTGTTGCTCGAGGTGCTGCAGTGTGGCATCGCGATGACGAGAGTCGAGCCACTGCGCGTTGCGAAACTCGACGGCGAGCGGAAGGTCGCGGGCCCGGTCACGGAGGTACACGAGATAGTCGAGTGAGCGCGAGGACGGCGCGAAGAACGCCGGGAAGGGGAACACGAGCGTTCCGAGCTTCGCGAACCGCTGCAGCGGAAGAACCGACGCGAGGAACCGATCGAAGGTCGCATCGAGGACCCGTGCACCGACGTCGTCGAGGTAGATCGCGCGCTTCTGGCGGACGCTTGTGGGGAGGAGGTCTCGCACCTCGGACCAGAGTGATTCCGGTCGTGCGGGCTGCTGGGTCAGGAGGCGATGCGCGACGACGTCGATCACGAAGCGGTCGGGCGTCTGCTCGATCCACGCCTGGGTGTCGCGCTCGAGCGGGATCGCATCGGGCGGCCACTCGAGCTCGACGATCGGGAACTGCCGGACGTAGTCGGTGATCGAGCGGTCGTTCGCGGCGCGGTACGTCCCGATGCGGATCGACGGGTGACGGTTCCGCGGTGGTCGCCCCTTCCCGCGGTCGCCACCACGCCGGCGCGGAGACGGCTGCGGCGCGCTCATGAACTCAGCGTTTTCCCAGCATGCGGTCGGTCTCGGCGAGGCGGTGGGCGAGCACGGGCAGCATGGCGACGGCGATGCGCGGCTCGTCTTCGAGCAGCTCCGCGAAGTCGCAGCGGTTGATCGCGAGACAGCGCAACGGTGTGGACGCCCGCACACGCGCCGAGTGGCGCACGCCCTCGGCGAGCAGGGCGAGCTCGCCGACGAACTCGCCGGGTCCGCAGACCACGTCCTCGCCGGGGAGTTCGACGACCGCCGTGCCCTCTTCGAGCACGAAGATCCCGGAGCCCTCGAGGTCGGGTTGGATGAGGACGTGCCCGGCCGGCACCTCGAGCTCGCACGCCACGCTGGCGACCCGACGGAGCGCGTCATCACTCAGCGACGAGAACAACGGGATGGCACGGAGCCGCGCTACCCCTTCAGTGAACTCGCTGGGCGTCATGCGCGCCGATTCTAGGGAGGTGTGGCGTCGGCGCCTTCCTCCACACCCGCGGCGCGCACGCGGGAGAGGATGGTGAGCGCGGCGGACGGACAGATGACCACCGACAAGAGCCCGGCGAGCACGAGCGCCGCCGCCGTCGGTCGATCGAATACGTCGAGCTCCGTTCCGAGGTGGGCGGCGACGACGATGAACGTGAGCGTGGTTGCTTGGAAGAGTCCGGCAACCACCGCGCGGCGGGTCCCGATCACATGCCGGTAAAGCGCCGCCGGGAGCCCGCGTGCGACGAGGATCCCCACCAGAAAGAGCGGGACGAGCATGAAGTGCTTCGGTTCGTCGAAGAGGGAGGCTCCGTCGAATTCGAGACCGCCCGAGACGAAGAACACCGGAAGGAGGAAGCCGTAGCCGATCGCCTCCGCGCGCATTCGGGAGCGGTCGTGGACGACCTTGCGTTCCGGATCCACCACCCGCAGAAGCGAGCCGGCGATGAAAGCGCCCAGGATCGTCTCGAGCCCGAGCTCGCCGGCGAGCGCGACGAACACGAGGAGGATGAGGATCGCGACGCGAACCCCGAGCACCGCGGTGGTCTCGTCGAGCCGCAACAGCGTGCTCGACACCCGAATCGATCGGTTCGCTCGAGAGAGCCCGAGACCGAGGACGCAGACGAGGATGACAAACGCCACGAGCAGGAAGACCGTCGACTCGGTCGACGATGCGTTTTGCGAGAAGAACACGGAGACGAGCAGCACGGACCCGAACTCACCGATCGAGCACGCCGCGAGCACGAGCTGACCGAAGTCAGTGTCGGTCTCGGCCGCGTCGCGGAGCACCGGTACCACGAGCCCGAGTGACGTCGACGCGATCGCGATCGCGACGAACAGCGGCGACTTCGTCTCACCCACGACGTCGGTGAGCTCACCGAAGCCCAGCGCGAGGACGAACGAGATGCCGTAGGCGACGAGCAGCCGCCCGAAGCCGTGCCGCAGCCGTTCCGGGTCGATCTCGAGCCCGGCAAGGAACAAGAGGAACGACAGCCCCGCGAGGGAGAGCACTCGTACCGGGATGTCGATCGAGACGAGGTCGAGGCCCGACGGCCCGACCACGATTCCGAGCGCGATCTCGAGCACCACGGCCGGGACGCGCGCTCGCGGCGCCAGCTGGACGAGCAGCGGCGCGGCTACCGCGATGGCCGCGATCGCGAGCACATTCGTGAACGAGAGGGCGCCCAGCACCCGGACAGTTGACCATTTCCGCGTATTCCGTGCGCGGAGTCGCGGACACGCGCCGATACACTCACCTTCTCCATGGCCCGGCTCTCCACCTCTGTCGAGCGACTCGAGGGCAACAAGGTCCGCCTGCACGTCGCGGTCCCCGCCGACGAGTTCGAGAAGGCCATCGACGGCGCGTTCCGCAAGCTCGCTCGCGAAGTGAAGATCCCCGGCTTCCGACCGGGGAAAGCGCCACGCCGTCTCCTCGAGGTCCGGCTGGGTTCAGAGGTCGCACGTGAGCAGGCGCTCCGCGACGAGCTGCCGAACTACTACCGCCAAGCCATCGAGGCGGAAGACCTCGACACGATTGCGCCGCCGGAGATCGATATCACAGCCGGCGAAGAGACCGGCGACGTCGAGTTCGATGCGGTCGTCGAGGTCCGGCCCGTCGTCGAGCTCCAGGGTTACGACGGCCTGCGGGTCGAGATCCCGTACCAGGACATCGACGCCGCGGTCGACGGCCAGGTCGACGCGTTGCGCGACCGCTTCGCTGACCTCGAGGACACCCCGGCGCCGCTCATCGACGGCTCCTACGCGACGATCGACATCAAGGGCTACCGCCACGACGAGGTGATCGACGGGTTGAGCGCGACCGACTACCTCTACGAGATTGGGTCCGGCACCCTCGTGCCGCGCCTCGACGAAGAGCTACGCGGCAAGCGCCTCGGCGACATCCTGAAGTTCAACGACACGTTGCCCGAGCGGTTCGGAGAACAGGCCGGGCAGGAGGTCGCCTTCCAGGTGCTCGTGAAGGCGACGAAGCGCAAGGTGCTTCCCGACGCCACTGACGAGTGGGTCTCCGAGGTGAGTGAGTTCGACACGGTCGACGCGCTGCGCGCTGATCTGCGGACCCGGCTCGAGCTCGCCGCCAAGGTCCAAGCGCAGATGCTCGTGCGCGACCAGGTCCTCGCCGCGGTCGCCGACCTCGTGACGATCGAGATCCCCGAGACGCTCGTCGATTCCGCGGTCCGCAGCCGGCTGCGCGACTTCGAACACCGCCTTGCACACCAGGGCATCACCATCGACCAGTACCTCACGGCGACGGGTCAGGAGCCCGAGCCGTTCGTCGCCGAGATGCGCGAGGGATCCCACGGCACCGTCAAGGCCGACCTGGCGCTGCGGGCGATCGTCGCCCAAGAGGGCATCGAGGTCAGCGACGCCGAAGTCGATGGCGAAATCGAGCGGTTGGCCGAGAGCCTGAAGGAGAAGCCGGCGAGAGTTCGGCGCGACCTCGACCGGAATGGCGCCCTCGAGGCGGTACGCTCTGACCTCGCCCGTAGCAAGGCGTTGCGCTTCCTCATCGATCACGCCCAAGTGTTCGACGAGAAGGGCGATGCCGTCGACATCACCATCCCCCCAGGGACGACCGCACCCGGTACATCGGAGCCGAGTAGCCAGGAGCACAACGAGTGAGCCCGATTTACGACTATCTGATTCCCACGGTCATCGAGCAGACCAACCGAGGCGAGCGGGCGTTCGACATCTACTCCCGTCTCCTCAAGGAGCGCATCATCTTCCTCGGCACTCCGATCGACGACGTCGTCGCCAACCTGATGATGGCGCAGCTGATCCACCTCGAGAGCGAGGACCCCGACAAGGACATCTCGATCTACCTGAACTCACCGGGCGGCGAGATCACGGGGCTCATGGCGATCTACGACACGATGCAGTACATCAAGCCCGATGTGCAGACGATCTGCATCGGGCAGGCCGCCTCGGCGGCGGGGGTCCTGCTCGCCGCCGGCACGCCCGGCAAGCGCTTCGCGCTGCCGCACGCCCGGATCCTGATCCACCAGCCGCACGGCGGTGCCTCCGGCCAGGCCGTTGACATCGAGATCCAGGCGAAGGAGATCATCCGCATGCGCCAGTTGCTCGACGAAATCCTGGCACATCACACTGGTCAGACTGTCGAGAAGGTCGCGCGCGACACCGACCGCGACTTCATCATGAGCGCGTTGGAGGCAAAGGACTACGGCATCGTCGACGAAGTGC
>Ga0066710_100001277_pt1 | contig 18437 bp, 14 predicted proteins | sample GraSoiAngelo_159_FD_79666 | JGI IMG/M metagenome (GOLD analysis project Ga0066710, IMG submission 79666) | Grasslands soil microbial communities from the Angelo Coastal Reserve, California, USA - 14_1009_16_40cm | ecosystem: Environmental > Terrestrial > Soil > Grasslands | place: USA... | reverse complement strand
TGTGGTCTTGCCGGCGCCGTTGGGCCCGATGATCGAGACGAACTCGCCGTCGCTCACCGTGAGGCTCACACCGTCGAGCGCCGTGAAGTCGCCATAACGTTTCGTCAGATCCCGGGCTTCAAGAAGGATGGTCACGGTGGCTGCTTCGAGCGCCGGCGGAGGGGGGCGAAGCCCCTCTCAGAGGAGAGCCCCATCAAGCCCTGCGGGAAGGCGATGACGACGACGGCCAGGATCGCGCCGAAGACGAATCGCCAGTATTGGGTCACCGACATCACCTGGTCCTGGAGCAGGATGAAGACGAAGGCGCCCAGCACGGGGCCGAAGAAGCTCCCGAAGCCGCCGAGCAGCAGCATGAAGACGAGGTTGCCGGAGTGAGTCCAGTACGCGAGGAGCGGATCGGCCAGGCCGGTGGGCACGACGAGGAGCGCGCCGCCAACCGCACCGAAGACGGCGGCGACGACGAACGCGGCCAGGCGATAGCGACGCACGTCGACGCCGGTGAACTCGGCCTTGGCGGCGTTCTCGCGGATCGCGCGCAGGCCGAGGCCGAACGGCGAGCGAACGATCCGCCACATCACGATCGCCGCCACGAGCAGCACGGCCAGTGAATAGTAGTAGAACGGCCCCGTCAGGTACTCGACCTTGCCCAGCGGCGAGAACGCCTGGCCCAGCAGGCGCGGCCGCAGCACGCGCATGCCTTCGTCGCCACCGGTCAGCGCATAGAACTTGAGCAGAAACGAATAGCCCAGCATCCCGAAGGCGAGCGTGAGCATGCCGAAATAGATCTTCACGTAGCGGACACACAGCGGGCCGACCAGCAGCGCGACGACCGCGCCGGCCAGCGCCGCCGCCGCCACGATCGCCTCCAGATCGAGCACGCCGAGCTTCGAGGTCAGGAACGCCGCAGTGTACGCGCCGAGGGCGACGAACAGGGCATGACCGAAGGAGAGCAGCCCGGTCGTTCCGAGCAACAGGTTCAGACCGAGCAGCGCAATGCCATAGCCGAAGAAGGGCAGCATGAGCGTGGCGTAGTAGACGCGCCCGGTGAGCGGGAACAGCAGCAGGGCGAGGAGCGCGACGCCGACCGCGAGCCGCCCGCTCACGCCACGGCTTTCGCGAAGAGCCCGGCCGGGCGGAGAACGAGCACCGCGATCACCACGACGTAGATCGCCAGCATCTCGACTTCCGGATACACGGCGACGGCCACCGCGCGCATGATCCCGACGATCAGCGCTCCGGCCAGCGCCCCGCGCATCGAGCCGAGCCCCCCGATGACGACGACCGCGAACGCCTCCACGATCAGGTCGATGCCCATCTCGTTGACGGCGGCCGTGGCGGGGATGACCAGCGCGCCTCCCACCGTGCCGAGCGCCATCCCCAGCGTGAAGACGCGCGCGGAGACGCGCGCCATGTTCACGCCGAGGGCCTCGGCCATGCGCCGATTCTCGGCGGCCGCCCGGACGATCCGGCCGAAGCGCGTGCGCGTGAGGAGCCAGCCCATCAGCGCGGCGATCACCCCGGCCGCGGCGATGACGACGAGGTTGTAGACGGGGATGACGAGGCCGCCGGCCCGGAGCTGACCGTAGACGAGGTAGACGTCGCCGAGCTGATGGGGCGCCGCGCCCCAGACGAAGCGGATCACGTCCTCGAACATCAGCACCAGCGCGAACGTCAGCAGGAGCTGGAAGCTCTCGTCACGGTCGTAGATCGTGCTCAGCAGTCGTTCGAGCACTGGCCCGACGAGGGCGAGGGCCAGGCCCGCGGCGATCAGCACGAGGGGAAAGATCGGCGGCGGCGCGCCCGCGGCCAGCACCCAGCTCACTGCCGACACGCCGGCGTACGCGCCGAGGGCGTAGAACGACCCGCACGCGAGGTTCAGGATCTTCTGGACACCGAAGACGACCTGGAGTCCGGCCGCCACCAGGAACAGCCCGGCGGCGTGGAAGACACCGCCGAGCACGATGTTGAAGCTCTGCGCGATCAGGGCCCCGGACGCCTCACACGCTCCACGAGTTGATCCAGTCGTAGAGCCCGACGCCGCTCGGCTTCTGGATCTGCTTCGTGGACATCACGTCCACCGGATCGATGGTGACGAAGTCGTGGCGGTTCTTGTGCGTGGTGATGCCCTGGACGTAACTGCACTCCATGATGTGGTCGGTGCGGTAGCTGCGCTTGCCCGAGAGCGACTCGACCTCGATGCCCCGGAGCGCGTCGACCACCTGCTCGGTCGTCGGCCACTTGCCGCCGGCCGCCTTGCTCGCCTTCTCCACCGCCGCCTTGTAGGCCGCCACGGTGAAGTAGGCGTGATCCGACTCGTAGTTCGGCCACTCCTTGAAGCGCTCCTGGTGCCACCTGGCGAACTCGCGCAGCAGCGGAGTCGCGTTGGGCGCCTCGAAGTACATCGAGTTGTAGCCCATGATGGCGCCTTCGGGCGTGAAGGCCTTCTTCATCGACTCGTGGACGCCGCCGGCGGTGGTGAGCACGAACTTGGTGCTCTGTGTTAGGCCGGCAGCGTGGGCCTGTTTCATCAAGATCGGAGCGTCGCCCGACCAGAACGAGGAGAAGATCAGATCGGGCTTGGCCTGCTGGAGCGCCGCCACGTGGGACGTGAAGTTCGTCTCGCCGAGCTTGGGCCAGAGGTCGGCCACCGGGGTCACGTTCATCCCGAACTTCTTCATGATGGCGAGGAAGGCGGCCCAGTTGTCGCGGCCGTAGGAGTAGTCGTTGTTGATGCCGGCGACGGTCTTGAACTTGCCCTTGAACCGCCGGGCCGTGAGGATCGACGCCATCACCGCCTCGGCCTCGTTGTCGACGCTGCGGAACGCGTACCGCGGCTTCGGGATCGTCTCCTCCACACCCTTCTGCGTCGTCGCATCCCAGGCGAGCCACAGGGCTTTCAGCTCTTCGCTGACCGGGCCCAGAGCCAGCCCGACCGCCGTCGAGATCCCGCCCGTGATGACTTCGACCTTCGCCTGCAGCGCGAGTTTCTGGAAGCGCTCGACGGTGTCCTTGGGATTCGACTCCTCCTCGACCACCAGCTCGGCCTTGCGGCCGAGGATGCCGCCGGCGGCGTTGATCTTGTCCACGGCGAACTGGGTGCCGCGGAGCCCCGACTCGCCCACGGGGGCCGTCACGCCCGCCTTGGCCGCCAGCACCCCGATCTGGACGGGGGCGGCCTGGGCGCGGGCCGGGGGAACGTCGAGGCGAGTGGTGGTGGAGGCGGCCGCCCCGGCCAGCACCTTCAGGAACATGCGGCGGTTGGTGATCATCCCGTCTCTCCTCTCGGCCTCCCAGGGCTTACGCGCCGGCATTCTAATCGGTTCGGACAGGCCGCGGTAGGGTGCTACACTCCGACTCCGACCTGAGCGAGGGTAACGTGCACGTACGGTTCTGGGGCACTCGAGGATCAATCGCCACGCCCGGGAGGCATACGGCGCGTTACGGCGGTAACACGTCGTGCGTGGAAGTGCGCGGGGCCGACGGTACCCTGGTCGTGCTCGACTGTGGCACCGGGGCGCGCGGCCTCGGCCTGCACCTCGGCCAGTTGCCCCAGCCGCCACGCCTCCACCTCTTCATCGGCCACACGCACTGGGACCACATCCAGGGCTTTCCCTTCTTCGTCCCCGCCTTCGTGCCCGGAGCCGAGCTGAACATCTATGCGCCGCTCGGCTTTCAGCGGGGCCTGGAAGAGGCGATGGCCGGGCAGATGGAGTACTCGTACTTTCCGGTGAAGCTGCGCGACCTGCGCTCGCGCATCCACTTCACCGAGCTCGACGAGGGGTTCTTCCGCGTCGGTGACATGCTGGTCGAGACCCAGTACCTGAATCACACGGCGCCGACCATCGCCTACCGCATCTCGAGCGGAGGCGCCTGCGTCGCCTACGCCACTGACCACGAGCCGTTCTGGGCCGCGTCGGACGGACGGTACGATCACCCCGGCGATCAGCGGCACATCGCGTTCCTGCGCGGCGCCGACCTGATCATTCACGACGCTCAGTACACGGAGGAGGAGTACCGCGAGAAGAAGGGCTGGGGCCATTCAACCGTCGAGTACGCGACCGACGTCGCGCGGGCCGCCGGCGCGCGGCAGCTCGCGCTGTTCCACCACGATCCGAGCCACGACGACGCGGCGGTCGATCGTCTGGAGGCGATGGCTCGTGCCCGGGTCGGGGCCGACCTCAAGGTCTTCGCCGCCTACGAGGGGTTGGAGGTCGAGGTGCACGGCGCCGGCGCGACCAACCAGGCCACGACCGAGGTGTCGGCCCTGGTCCGCCGACCCATTGCCGGTGGCCGCGTGCTCCTGGTCACGGCCAACATCTCCGAGTCCGTCACCATCCAGGACGTGCTCGACGAGGAAGATCTCATCCTCATCCCGGTGCCCGACGCCGCGTCGGCGCTGACGCGAGGGGCTGACATCGTGCCCGATCTCGCGATCGTCGACGCCACGCTGCCCGATGGCGACGGCGCCGCCCTCGTCACGCCGCTGCGCGCTCGCACCGGGCGCTCGACGCTGCCCGTGCTGCTCCTCACCGACGACGTCAATGGCGTGAGGAACACACTCGGTGGCGCCGGCGAAGCCGACGACGTCCTGGCCAAGCCGTTCAGCCCGCCGATGCTTCATGCGCGGGTGCGCGCCTGGCTGGCGCGAGCGCTCGCCACCGAGGACCGGCGGCACGAGCCGGTGCTGGCCGCGCTGGCGCCACTGAATTCGGAGACGCTCCGGAGCGTCGCCGTGTTCCGAGACATGAGCCGCGACGAGCTGGAGGCGCTGCTCGCCCACTCGGGCGAGCGCCGGTATCCGCCCGGGCACGGGATCATCGCCGAGGGCGAGATTCCCGAGCACGTGTTCGTCATCATCTCCGGGCGTGTCCGCGTGATCGAGGCGATGCCCGACGCGCAGACCGAGGTCGTCCTCGGCGAGCTGGGTCCGGGCGAGATCGTCGGCGAGCTAGGAATTCTCACCGAGCGGCCACGCTCGGCCACCGTGGTCGCGCTCGAGTCCACGCGCTGTCTCGCGTTGCGCCGGTTTCACTTCCTGGAGGCGCTCGAGCGCTCTCCCGCGCTCGCCCTCGGGCTGGCCCGGTTGCTGGCGCGCCGGCTCTATGACTCGGATCGACGACTGGCCCGCTACGCGCCGGACGCGCTGACGGGACTGGCCAGCCGTCGGGCGTTTCAGGACCTGTATCGTCGCATTTCGGCCGGAGCCCGCCGGCGCAAGAGCGGTCTCCTGCTGGTGCTGTTCGACGTCCACCATCTGAACGCGATCAACGACCGCTACGGCTACGTCGTCGGCGACGACGTGCTGCGGGCGGTGGCCGACGCGCTGATGGAGGCGACGCGCGCCACCGACCTCGTCGCCCGCTACGGCGCCGACGAGTTCGTCGCCCTGCTCCAGGACGCGACCCCGCGCGAGATGGAAGTGATCATGCCTCGCTTCGGCGAACGGCTGCGCGAGCTCGTCGCCCGCCGTGGTCTGAACCTTCACGTGACCTGCCGCGTGGGTATCGCCTACCAGGGAGTGCCGCCGGACAGCGCCGACGATCTGCTCCGTGAGGCCGACGAGGATTTGCGCCGCCGCGACGTCCGCCTGACCTCCTGACGCTCACCGGCATCCTACTTGCTGGCTTCCTCGGCGCATCATCGCCGAGGTGACATTCACGTGACCCGGCCAGCAGGAGGAAAAGCGCAATGACCATCGACGCCAGCGTCACCACTCAGCGTCCCGTCGCCGAGACCGCCGCCCGCGCCCAGGAGATCCGCCAGCGACTGCCCGGACAGGCCCGACGTCAGCGCCTCGACACTGCGCGCCTCGAGTACGGGCCTCTCTATACCCTTGTTGAGATCCACCAGCGGGTGGCGCAGACGCTGCCCCAGAAGGTCGGGTTCATTCGCCGCGCCGTGTTCCAGCCGATCGAGACCTACCAGGGACTCATTCCCGACGAGCCGCTGCTCAAGTACGACACCGCCGTCAACAGCGGCCTCTTCGCAGCCTTCACGGTGGTGACGCCCACGTATTTCAGTCAGAAGCAGGTCGATCCCTGGATCGTGGGCCAGGTGGACGGCGCCGATCTCTACGCAGTCATCGCTCAGTGGGACGATTCGGAGGACGCCGTGTAGAGGCGCGCGTCAGTCCCGGCGCTTTCGGTCGACGAACGCCTGGATGCGGGCGCGCGCCTCGGGGCTCGTCCTGAGCGTGGCGCCATAGGCCTCGGGCTCAGCTCCGCGGCCATGGCGTCGCAGCTCAGCGACGATCGCCTTGGTTGCTTCGAGCCCGCTGCGGGGCGCGCGGGCGATGTCCGCAGCCCAGGCCGCCGCCGTCGCGTCGAGCGTGGGCGCCGCCACCACGCGATTCACCAGGCCGAGGCGCAGGGCCTCGCTCGCGTGAACGATGCGTCCGGTCAGCAACAGGTCGCGGCCGTGACCGCCGCCGACGACGTCGAGCAGACGCGCGATCCCGTACGCCGGATTGAAGCCGAGCGTGACCTCGGGCAGGCCGAAGCGCGCGCGGTCGGACGCGAGGCGAAGGTCCTGCGCGACGGCGAGCATCAGCCCGCCGCCGAGCGCGTGGCCATCCACGGCGGCCAGCGTCACCTGCGGGAGCGTGGCGAATCGCGCCATCAGCGCGGCCTGGCGGCGCGCCAGAGCCTCGGCCTGCTCGCCTGACAGCGTTGCCATCTCGGCAATGTCGTTGCCGGCGCAGAACGCGCGGCCACGGCCGGCGATCACCACCACGGTGACGTCCGTCATCGTCGCCAGGCGATCCACGGTCTGCTCGAGCTCGGCGGTCAACTCGGTGTCGAGGGCGTTGAGCGCCTGAGGGCGGTTCAGGCGGACCCAGGCGACCGGGCCTTGAAGCTCGAGGTCGACCACGACGTCAGCGCGGTCGGCGCGGGACGAGCCAGGCGAGCGCGGCGACGGCAAAGCCGGCGGCGGCCGCCGCCGGCCAGAAGTTCGTGCGGAAGAACGGGACGGTGGAGAACGGAGCGCGGGCCAATCCGCTGAGGCGGCCATCGAGCAGCGCGTCCACCAGCGCCATTGCCTCGGTCACGAGTACTTCGCAGGTCGCCTTGGCGAACCCAGGATCGGCGAGCGCAGGATGACCGACGTAGCCCTGGCCGCCGCGCTTGAGCGGATAGTCGGGCACCAGGCGCTCGGGCAGCGAGTAGACGGCGGGCGGGAGCGTGCGCCAGTTCTCGTCCACCAGATCCGGACGCAGCATCAGCATCATCGACGTTTCCCACCAGCCGGCGTGGGCGTCCTCGGCGAACGCGCGCCGCTCGGTGTCAGTGAGCGCGCGACCGAGCTGGGCCTCGACCTTGTCGAGGAAGCGACCATTGCGAAAGCTCCAGGCGAGCTGACCGCTCACCGAGGCCATCGTCACGCCCGCTCGTCGCGCGACGATCGCGGAGGCTTCCTCGAGCGCGGCCAGGTGCGTGGGCCCGGCGTGACCGTTGGCCACGAGGATGAAGCGGAAGCCGGCGCGGGCCAGCGACAGGCCGTAGTCGACGACCGCGTCGCGCACGACGCGCTGGCGCACGGTCACCGTGCCCGGCGCCTCGAACGTGAACGAGCCGAGGTGGAGCGTCGGTGCCAGCACGGCGTTCCAGCCCGGCCGCGTGGCCACCAGGCGCGCGGCGATCTCGGTGGCGAAGTACCGCGCGGTGAACGCGTCGACGCCGAGCGGCAGGTGTGGGCCGTGCTCCTCGAGCGGGCTCACGGTGAGGATCACGATCGTGCGTGCGCGCTCGAGGGCGGCGAGCGCGGTGGTCGACAGCTCTTCCAGTGCGTGCACGCTCAAAACGAGCTCCCCCGCGTGGATGCCAGGTAATCGTCCTTGGCGCGATCGAGCTCGGCGACCAGCGCCTGGCGCTCCGCGATCAGCGTGCGCGCCGCCTGGGCCCGAGTCAGCGCGAGCGCCCCGAAGCGCACCGCGCGCCGGAGCCGGCCGAGGCCACGGAGGTAATGATAGGCGAGCACGCCGGAGATCGGCAGCGAAACCACGAAGAGCAAGGCCCACCCCGGCCCGGCCACGCGCCACACGATCCACGTCTCCAGCGTCCAGAAGAGTGGAAGCACGACGATGCTGGTCAGCAGGCGCACCGTCGCGTAGTCGGTCTCCTTGTGCGACATCCGGCGCGCCAGCCAGCGGGGAACGAAGAACGGCAGCGCGTTGACGGCGAGGCCGTAAGCGAAGACGGGAAACCCTACGACGCCCTCCCACCCGGTGACGAGGCGACGGCGCACCGGATGCGGGCGGAGGCGCGCTTGCACGGCCTCGTCGCGAACGTGGTACTTGGCGAGCAGCGCCCGATATCCCTGGATGCGCTGCCAGAGGCGTTCGACCCGCGCCGGCTCGTGAGTCTTGAACCAGCTCACCGTCTCCACGATCGTGCGCGAGAGGCGAAAGAGATCCACCTGTCGCTCGGCCAGGCCACGCTCCTCGCGGAGCTGGCGGACCAGCTCACCCCGGTACAGCTCCTCGACGGCGCGCACGAAATCGCTCGAGTCGATCCGATCGACGTGGACGACCTCGGCTTCCATCGCCCACTGGATGGCCTTGGTCAGCGCGTCCACCGCAGCCACCGGATCCTGGACGTAGGCGTCGAGATACGCAGTGATCGGGATTGCGGCGCCGAAGGAGACGAGCACGCGTCCCCCGAACGACTTGCGCGCCTCGAACGACAGCCCCACCGGGATCACGGTGAGCTCGCTCGGATGCGCCACGCCGAGAGCGATGCGCGCCGCTCCCGTCTTGATCCGCTGCACGCGCGCTTCGGCGTGCGTCGTGCCCTCGGGATAGATGGCGATGACGCGGCCCTCGGCGAACGCGCGATGGCAGGCGTCGAACATGGCGGTATTGGGATCGTCGTTTGTAGGCTCGCCTCGCGACTGGCGGGATTCTTCAGCTCGCTCGCCTCGGTCGCGGGGCCCCAGCCCCAACCGCCCTGCGGCTCGCCCAGCGGCCCGCTCGGGTCGCTCAGCTCGCACCGCATCCTGGTGTCGATAGACGGGGATGGCGCCGGCCGCGAGGAGGAAGCGCGCGAGCAGGGGATTGCGGAAGAGCGTCGCGGTGGTGAGGTAGTGGACCTTGCGCGGCACCGCCGCGCCCACCAGGAGCGAGTCGATCAAGTTGTTCGGATGGTTGATGCAGAGCAGGACCGGCCCGGTCGCCGGCACGCGCTCGGCGTGGCGAACGTCGACGCGCCGGAAGAGGAACCAGACCCAGAAGCGGGCCAGCCTGCGCACCGCCGCGTAGAGGCGATCGGGAGCGACGGTGGGCATCGGCGCCGCGCTGACGCTCACGGTGCAGCGTCGCTCGCGTGGCCCTTCAGCAGCGTCTCGAAATCCTCCGCCTTCAGCGTCTCGGCCCACTCGGCGCCCTCGGACTCCTTGCCGTAGGCCTCGGCCATGTAGACAACGGCCTCGCGCTTGGTGGTGAAGAGCCGCCACAGGTGGCCGGCGCCGCCGCCACGGCGGCGGAGATGGAAGATGGGATCGGTGAGGCCCTTCGGCTCGTGCGACATGCGCTCCCCGAACCGGTCGAGCGTGATCCACGCCGCCGCGATGCCGTGGCCGGACAGCACGCGCGCCTTGAGCGAGTCTTCCGGCGGCAGGGAGTCGAGGTCGGTGAGCTGCGGCCCGTAGTACACGGCCACGGCTGAGGCGGGAAGCGTCACGACCGGCGCGATCACATCACCGAACGAGTCGAGCAGGCGCTTGGAGTCTTCGCCCAGCCAGAAGTGGCCGGGCGTGTAGAGGTCGTTCCAGGCCTCGATGACGTGGCCGGCCGGCACGAGCGCCCGCCGCTTCACGATCGCGTCGGCGTCGGCCACGCAGGAGAGCCGGCTCACGGAACGCGGACGAAACCTTCCATCAGCCGGCGCGCCGTCCGGTAGACGGTGACGCGCTCGGCCCAGGGCGCTCCATCACGCGTGGCGACGCCGGCCGCGACGGGCAGGACGCCCGACGGATGGCCGAGTCGGACGGAGCCACGTCGCTCCTTGGGCAGGCCACCCGCGGTGCGAGCCGGGCTGGCGCACTCCGCTACAATGGTCCCCTCGATCTGCGCGGCGACGGCGAGACACATGGCCGACGTGAGCGCGAAGGCCCGATGACAATTGCCCATCGAGATCACACGACCGAGCACGTCGACATCGGCGGCGGCATACGCGCTGCCGTCGAGGGAAGTGAAGGCAGACGCCGGCGCGACGAACGCCACCTTCGGCGACGACGGCCCCGGCGCGATGCCCATCAAGCGCGCCGCCGCGGCCCGGATCTTCTCGAGCCGCTCCGACACGCGGAGGTCGGCATCCACGTCAGCCGGCGACTCGGCGCCGGTGAGCCCGACGTCACGCGCGCGGACGAAGACCAGCGGGTTCGTCGCGTCTACCAGCGAGGCCTCGACGCCGTCGACGATGTCGCGCGCGCGCCCCGTCGGCAGCAGGCGACCGGTGACGGCACCGCCGGGATCGAGGAAATCGAGGGCGATCCGCGCGCCTTTTCCGGGCACGCCCGGCAGCTCGAAGTCGCCGTCGACCGCGGCCTCGCCGTCCTTCACCGGCACGTGGGCGACGATGAGCTTCTTCGTGTTGGTGTTGTGGATCTTCACGACGGCTTCGCCGTCCGCCGGCGCCGCCACCAGCTTCTCGTCGATGGCGAACGGTCCGATCGCCGACGAGCAGTTGCCGCAGTTGCCCGTGTAGTGCACGAGCGGCGACTTCACGTCGACTTGACCGAACGTGTAGTCGACGTCGGCCTCGGGGTGGGACGGGGGACCGATGACACAGGCCTTCGAGAGCGACGAGATGCCGCCGCCGAGCCCGTTGAGCTGGCGGCCGTAAGGATCGGGGCTGCCGAGCGCGGCCAGGAGAATCGCGTCCCGCTCGCGTCCTGGCCGTGGGAGATCTTCGGCGTTGAAGCAGAGACAGCGGCTGGTGCCCCCGCGCATGTAGACCGCTCGCACGCGATGCTGAGTCACGATTTCTCCTTCGTGTAGGCGAGGACACCGCCCGCGAGCAGGATGTCGCGCTCGCGGGGCGTCAACAGGCACGAGGCCGTGAAGGTCGTGCCCGTTCGCTGGTTGGCTACGGTGACGCGCGTTCCGGCGGCCAGCGCCGCGCGCAGGCCGGGCAGGGACAGCCGATCGTCACGCTCGATCATGTCGTAGGCGCCCGGGTCGTCGAAGGTCAGGGGCACGACGCCCCAGTTGATGAGGTTGGCCCGGTGGATGCGCGCAAAGGACTTCACGATCACGGCGCGAATCCCGAGGTGCATGGGCCCGACGGCGGCCGCCTCGCGGGACGACCCCTGACCGTAGATCTCGCCGCCCACGATGATGCCGCGCCCCGATGCCTTCGCGCGCGCGACGAACTCGGGATCGACGTACTTGAAGCAGTGCTCGGCGATGGCCGGGACGTTGGAGCGGAACACGAGCACGGCGGCGCCGGCCGGCGAGATGTCGTCGGTCGAAACCTTGTCGCCGAGCTTGAGCAGCACGGGGGCGTCCAGCGCCGCGGCCACCGGCTCGCCCAGCGGCACTGGCTTGATGTTGGACCCGCGAACCACGTCGCCGCTTCCGTCGGATGCGACGAGCCCCGCCTCCGACGGGACGAAGCGCGGCGGCAGCTTCACGTCGGGGGCCGTCCCCAATGTCCGCGGATCGGTGATGACGCCGGTGAGCGCCGAGGCCGCCGCCACCAGCGACGAGCAGAGATAGACCTCGTCGCCCTTCACGCCGCTGCGGCCGGGGAAGTTGCGGTTGAAGGCGCGCAGGCTCCGCGTGCCGGCCGCGGGCACGTGGCCGATCCCGGCGCACGAGCCGCACGTGGACTCCGAGACGATGGCGCCGGCGGCCAGCAGATCGGCCAGCAGTCCTTCGCGCGCCATCGTTTCCAGGATGCGGTGACTGCCGGGGAAGAGCACGAACGAGACCGACGAATGGACGCGGCGCCCGCGAAGCACGCCGGTCACCGACGACATGTCGTACCAGGAGCCGTTCGTGCACGAGCCGACCATCACCTGCTCGACGGTCGTGCCGGCAACTTCCTCGATCGGCACGACGCGATCGGGCGAGCCGGGCAGGGCGACGAGCGGGCCGATGGATCCGAGATCCAGTTCGATCTGATCGTCGTAGTCGGCGTTGTCGTCCGGCGCGGCCGGTCGCCAGTCCTCGCCGCGGCCGAGCCGCGTCAGGAACGAGCGTGTGACGTCGTCGCTCGGGAAGACGCTGGTGGTCAGGGTCAGCTCGGCGCCCATGTTGGCGATCGTCATGCGCTGGGCCGCGAGCAGGCTCGAGAGCCCGGGGCCGCCGTACTCGAAGATCTTGCCCGAGCCGCCGCGCACGCTGAGCCGGCGCAGCAGTTCGAGGATCACGTCTTTGGACGTCACCCACGGGCGAAGCTGGCCAGTGAGCCACACGCGCACGACGGCCGGCATCGTGAACGAGTACGGCCCGCCGCCGAGCGCCACGGCCACGTCGAGGCCACCGGCGCCGATGGCGAGCATGCCGGCCGCGCCGCAGAGCGGCGTGTGGCTGTCGGTGCCGAGCAGCGTCTGGCCGGGGATCGCGAACGTCTCCATGTGGACCTGATGACAGATGCCGTTGCCCGGCTTGGAGAAGATCGCGCCGTACTTCCGCGACGCCGTTTGCAGGTAGCGATGATCGTCGGAGTTGCGCGAGTCCACTTGATAGACGTTGTGGTCGATGTAGGTCACGACGCGGGCCGGGACGACGCGCGTGAAGCCCATCGCCTCGAACTGGAGCCAGGGCAGCGTGCCGTTGGTGTCGGTGAGGAGCACCTGGTCCACGCCCAGGCCGACCTCTTCACCGACGACCGGCTTGCCGGCGACGAGGTGACTCTCGATCAGCTTCTGTGTGAGTGTCTTGCCCACGCGTCACCGCTTCTCCAGCGGGACCCAGTCGCGGCGGCCGGGGCCCTTGTAGTCGGCGCGCGGGCGGATCAGGCGGTTGTCGTCGTGCTGCTCGATGATGTTGGCGCTCCAGCCCGCGATCCGCCCGGCGGCGATGACCGGCGTGAAGAGGTCGACGGGAATCCCGAGCGAGTAGAAGAGCGGCGCCGAGTAGAAGTCCACGTTCGGGATCAGGCCCTTGGCTTTCTTGATCCGCTCGTGGAGGCCGACGGCCATCTCGTACCACTTGAACTGGCCCGACTGCCGGCACGCGTCCTCGGCCATGCCGCGCAGGATCGCCGCCCGCGGATCGCCGGCCTTGTAGACGCGATGGCCAAAGCCCATCAGCCGTCGCTTCGTCGCCACGGCGTCGGTGGCGAAGCGCTCGACGTTGGCGACCTCGCCGATCTCCATCAGCGTCCGCATCACCGCCTCGCCGGCGCCGCCGTGCAGCGGTCCCTTGAGCGCGCCGACGCCACCGGCCGCCGCCGAGTGCATGTCGGATTGCGTGGACGTGATCACGCGCGTGGTGAAGGTCGAGGCGTTGATCTCGTGCTCGGCGTAGAGCGTGAGGCTGGCGTCGAACGCCTTGGCCGCCGTCGCCGACGGCCGCTTCCCCGTGAGCATGTAGAGGAAGTTCGCCGCGTGACCGAGATCGGCCGCCGCAGCCACCGGCTCCTGGCCGCTCCGAACGCGATGATGGGCGCAGATCGCCGTCGCCATCTGGCTCACGAGCCGCGCCGACTTGCGCCGGTTGGCCGCGTGGGAGTTGTCGGTGGTGTCGGGGTCGTGCATCCCGAGGATCGCGACCGCGGCCTGGAGCACGCGCATGGGATCGGTCGCTTTCGGCATCAGACGGAATTCCTGGATCAGCTCACCGGGGATCCCGCGTGCGGCCGTGAGCTCGGAGGTGAAGCGATCGAGCTGGGCCTTGCCGGGCAGGTCGCCGTGAAAGAGCAGGTAGGAGACTTCCTCGAACGTGGCGTGCCGCGCGAGGTCGGCGATGTCGAAGCCCCCATAGGCCAGGCGTCCGTTCGCGCCGTCGAGATCGCACAGCCGCGTCTCGGCGGCGACGACGCCCTCGAGCCCGCGAATCAACTGGCCGCCTTCGGTCATCGGATGGCTCCTTTGTGGGCTCTTACGGTAAGCCGCCGCCCTCAGCGGCGCAAGTCGGGGCGAATTGCCCGCACGAGTTCCGGGCGCCGGCCGACCCCTGGGCATGAGCCAAACAACCGATAGGGAAATGCTCCGGGGTTGCCGAACACTGACGTGAGGCGCCTTGTGCGCCGTCGGCTCGCCCAGCGCGAGCAACTTCAGGAGGGTAATCAATGAAGCGTCGTGTCTCTTGCTCCATCATCGCGGCCGTGTTGACGGCCATGCTCGCCTCCGCCGTGGCCGTGTTCGCCGAGGAGCCGCCCGCCATTCCCAGGGACGTGACCGTCATCTCCAACGAGCAGCTCAAGAAGATGCTCGATGCCAAGGAGAAGTTCCTCCTCGTCGACTCGCGCAATGGCAGCGAATACAAGGAAGGCTACATCCCGACGGCGGTCAACGTGTACGACAAAGAGATGGAAGGCCAGAAGGCGAAGTTCCCCGCGGACAAGGCCTTCCCCGTCGTCTTCTACTGCAACGGGTATCCGAAGTGCGTGCGCAGCCTCAACGGCGCCAAGATGGCGATGACGTGGGGCTACAAGAAGATCTATCTGGTCACCGCCGGCTTTCCTGACTGGCAGGCGAAGGGCTTCCCGGTCGAGCGCCAGTGACGTCGGCGTTGTTGACCGGCTCGCTCCGCCGGACCGTGCTCGCCGTGACGGTGACGTCGCTCGTCGTCGTCTCGGCCACCGTCACCGGCCTGGCCCTGTGGAGTCAGCGTCGGACGTTCGGTGAAGCCGAGCGCCTGCTCCTCACGACGCAAGGCCGGGTCGTCGACCGGCTGCTCGTCGGGCGTGGCCGCGATCTCACGAAGGTCGCCGACTCGTTCGTTCGGCCTCGCGAAATCCAGGACGCGCTGGCCAGTGGCAACCGCGACGGCCTCCTCGATGCTGCCAAGCCGCCCTTCAACCGGCTGAGCGCTCAAGCTGCGCTGACCCAGCTCGCCTACTACGACGCCTCGGGCGCCCGGATCGTCGCGCTGCCCGAGACCGCGAGCCCGGGCATCAGCGCGCTGCTGAAGAGCGCCGTCGCCGAGAAGAAATCGGCGAGCGGAATCGGGCGAGACGGTGGTGAGCCGGTCGTCACGCTCGTTCAACCCATCACGCGCCAGGGCGAGATCGTCGGATTCGTGGAGGTCGGGACGGCGATTCGACGGCTCGTGCCCGAGTTTGCCGAGAGCCTCAGCGCCTCCGGAGGCATCCTCACGCGGGCGCAGGGCCCCGCGGACGCCTCCGCGATCCGAGGTCTCTCGCTGTTCGCTGCGACCGCCCCCACGTTACCGCCGGCGCTCGCCGCGTTACCCGAAACCGCGGCCGGTGACTCGCCCACGATCACCACGCTCAAGCGGGACGGTGCCACCTTCGCCATCGCGCTCTACCCGCTGCGGGCGGCCGGAGCTTCGACCGACACCTGGCTCGTGTTTGCCACCGACTTCAGCGGCACCGCGGGCTCGATCGATCAATCCCTCGTGTGGCTGATCGGCGTGGCCGCGGTGGTTCTCGTCGCCGTCACGCTCATCACGTCGGCGGTGCTGTCTCAGCGCCTGCGCCCGCTCGGTCAAATGGTCGGGCTGCTCGGCGAAATCGCTGACGGCGCCGGTGACCTCACGCGCAGGCTGGACGTCGACCGGCGCGACGAGATCGGCGCGCTCGCCCGCTCGTTCAACACCGTGATGGCGAAGCTCCACGACATCATCGCCGAGGTGAAGCTGGCGACGGCCGAAGTCGCCGCCGCGGCCCGCAGCGTCTCGGGGGCATCCGATGAGCTGGCCAGCGGCAGCCAGAGCCAGGCGGGCAGCCTCGAGGAGACCGCGGCCTCGCTGGAAGAGCTGACGGGCACCGTGAGGCAGAACGCCGACCATGCCCGACAGGCGAGCGCGCTGGCCGCCGACTCCCGTCGCGCGGCCGAGCACGGCGGCGACGTCGTGGCGCGTGCGGTGACCTCGGTGCGGGACATCACCACGGCGTCCCGGCGAATCGGCGAGATCACCGGCGTGATCGACGAGATCGCGTTCCAGACGAACCTGCTCGCGCTCAACGCCGCCGTCGAGGCCGCCCGCGCGGGAGAGCACGGACGTGGCTTCGCCGTCGTCGCGGCCGAGGTGCGCAACCTCGCTCACCGCAGCGCCGACGCCGCCAAGGAGATCAAGCACCTCATCGAGGATGCGGTCGGCAAGGTCGAGACGGGCTCGGCGCTGGTGGATCAGTCGGGCCGGACACTCGGTGACATCGTTGCCGCGGTCCAGCAGGCGTCCACGATCATCGCCGACATCGCCGCCGCGTCGGAGGAGCAGACGCGAGGGATCGATCAGGTGAGCCGGGCCGTCTCCAGCATGGAGACCACGGTCACGGCGAGCACGGGCAGGACGGAGGAACTGTCATCGACCGCCCACCGGCTGGCCCGCCACGCCGACGAGTTGCAGGCCCTGGTCGGGCGCTTCCGCGTCGAGGAGAATCGCCGCGCCCAGACGGCGGCTCCCTCGCAGCGGCCCAGCGTTCCGAAGAGCGTGCCGGCGCCGCCGGCGCGGGGCTGGGCAGCGACTCGACGGGCCACCGTGCTGGCCCGATAGACGACGTCCCCGCGGTCCGGGTTCAGCCCATCAGGCGCTTGCCCGGCACCTCGCGGCCCCGATCCCCTCCTTGGGACGAGCGGGGCGTTACTTGAACGCCGGGTCGATGCGCACGTCGATCAGGTACGGCCCGCCGCTGGCCAGCGCGCGCCCGATGGCCGGGCCGACGTCGGCGGCCTTCTCTACGTGCTCGCCGGGGACGCCGAGCGAGCGGGAGAGGCCCACGTAGTCGACGAACGGCTTGTCGAGGTCCATCCCGACGTAGAAGTCGTCCTCGGCCGAGAAGCCCTTCAGCGCGAGCGTGCGCTGCTTGAGGATGCGGTACGAGCTGTTGTTGAAGATCACGTACACGATGGCCAGCGACTCGCGGGCCGCCGTCCACAACCCCTGGCAGGTGTACATCGCGCTCCCGTCGCCGATCATCGCGATGACCGGGCGCTGCGGCAGCGCGAGCTTGACGCCGATCGCCGCCGGCAGGCCCCAGCCGATGCCGCCGCCGCGCAGCCCGAAGAAGCTCTTGGCGTCCTCACAGCGGAAGAAGTGACGAACGCCGGCGGCGGACGAGATCGTTTCCTCGACAATCGTGGCGCCGGCCGGCGTGGCCCTGGCCACCGCGTGAACAAGCGCCAGCGGGCCCATCGGGCTCTGGGTCGCCGCCTCGTGGGCCTTCTTCTCCATCTCGGCGCGCTCTTCCGCGAACGCCGCGGCCACCGCCTCGCGCCGCCTGGCCGCCTGCGGGTGGCCGGTTTTGCTCGTGTGGCGGCGGACCGCCTCGCACAGCTCCGGGAGCGTGGCCTTGGGATCGCCCTGGATCCCAACCGACGCCGCGTAGTTCTTGCCGATCTCCCACGGATCGACGTCGATGTGGATGACGTCGAGCCCGTGCGGCATCGGCTCGACGTCCGACGGCAGCGACAGCGTGAAGAGGTCGCCGCCGATCGAGCACATGAGGTCGTACCGCATCAGGAACGCGCGGATGGGTGGCGCCAGGCGCGGGAACGCCCCGATGTAGAGCGGATGCGAGAAGGGAAAGCTGCACGTGGATGCCACGCCCTCGGTGACCACGGGCGCGCCCAGCAGCTCGGCCAGCTCGACCAGCTCGCTCAGCGCATTCGAGTGGGCGACGGCGTCGCCCGCCACCAGCAGCGGCTTCTCGGCGCGGGCCAGGCGCTTGGCCGCCTCGTCGATGGCGTGGCGGTCGCCGACGATGCGCGGCGCCACGCGCGTGGAAGCGAGGAGGTCGACGTCGCTCTCGGCGTTCAGCACGTCGACCGGCAGCGAGAGGAACACGGGCCCGGTCGGATGCGCCATAGCCGTCTTCACCGCGCGGCGGACGATCCGCGGCAAGTCGTCGAGCCGCCTCGCCTCCGTCGACCACTTCACGTAGGGCTGGGCGACCGGCGGCAGATCCGACCACAGGATCGGCTCGGTGACCGTGAAGCACTGGTCGTGCTGGCCGGCGGTGAGCAGCATCGGCGTGCCCGCCTTGTAGGCGTCGTACAGCATGCCCATGGCGTTGCCGAGGCCCGGCGAGACGTGGACGTTCACGGCTCCGAGCCCGCCGCTGGCCTGGGCATAGCCGTCGGTCATCGCGATGGCCGCGGCTTCCTGGAGCGCCAGCACGTAGTGGATCCCGGGCTCGCGGGCCAGCCCGTCCATGAGCGGCAGCTCGGTGGTGCCGGGATTGCCGAACATGACCGAGACGCCTTCCTGCTTGAGGATCTGGAGGAACGCTTGTTTTCCTGAGATGAATGGCATAGCCGGGGATGATAGACCGCTCTCTTGCTTGATTCCAGGGGGGTCGGAC
>Ga0066710_100001276_pt1 | contig 18442 bp, 14 predicted proteins | sample GraSoiAngelo_159_FD_79666 | JGI IMG/M metagenome (GOLD analysis project Ga0066710, IMG submission 79666) | Grasslands soil microbial communities from the Angelo Coastal Reserve, California, USA - 14_1009_16_40cm | ecosystem: Environmental > Terrestrial > Soil > Grasslands | place: USA... | reverse complement strand
GTATTCAAGCAAAATACCGATTCGGGCTCCGCGCTGCAAACCCACTCACTGCAGACCATAGGCCAGACAGCCCGCTCGCCGTGCAACTTCCCCATAAGGCAATCGCTCATTTTCACAGATCAGAGCCTCTTTTTCAGGAAAGCGAGCAGCGCTTGTCTTTAGCATATGATGAATCAAGAAATCCATCGTCTATTCCTCCAAGATTTTTTCGTCGAGAAGAAACCGGATAATCATTGTCGCCAAAAACGATAGGAGCAGCTTATGCCAATATATCGGCGTGATTGAAAAACCACTTAGGATCTCTATCAAAAAGAGTCCTTGTCAGAGAACCCGGACGGCTGTAGGCGACAATGCGTGCTGCCAGAGAACGATAACTGAAGTGGGTCTTCCGGACAAGGTCCGACAAGCAGTTCCCAGTGTTAATAAGCCAATGTAACGACTGCACCGGTCCCTTCTTTAGATCGTCCACGACCGCTGCCAGCAGTTCAAGACCTACCTCGACAGAAATTTTTCCAAACAAATCGATTAGATAAGCATCTTGACCTGAGATGGAGTATATGGCAAAAGCAAGCAGTTCCCCATTACGGCGAGCGGTTTGCACCCTATATTGACGCAATGGATCCTGTCGATAACGCCAATTCAACTCTTCGGCCTTGCGTCGGGACGGGACACCCTCAGTTCCCCCCACGCTCTGGTCCAGAGCTGAGAATTCTTCTCCGAAGCCGCCCGCATAAGGAGAAAGCTCAAGATTGCGAACTCTGTATCTTCGATAGGTCCAAAGGTCAAGCAGGATATTTCCAAGTCGACCTAGTGAAGCACTGAGCCTCCCCTGACCGATCCTTTTGATGATTTGCCTGTTGACTCGAAGTGGTCGGGTGTAACGCTGCATTTGAGAGATCGAACCAATCCCGAGTCGGCGGAATGTCGACATCCCTTGGTCATGTGGTGGGCAATCGTAACAAAATGCCAGAACCCCTTGATCGACCGGTTCGAACGTGGCACGCTGCAACATGAGAGCTGGACCCAGGCTGCGGTAACCTCCGTCAATGGCAAAATCACCGACTTGCCCGCAGAGTTTGACTTCTCCACCAACCCACATGGCCCGAGGGAAGACTGAAGCAATTCCCACCATTTTCCGAGTTTCCCTCTCTACTGCAAACCAGGACCAAGCGGTACCCACAGGATTGTTTTGGTAAAGCCAACTGAAGCGAACTGACTGAGCCAAATCTGTCAGATTTCTTTCCAAGATTCCAACCAGTTTGTCCCTTTCAGTATTGAGATTCACCGAACGTACCAATACCGTCATATGAGACCCTTTAGTTAGTCCGGGTTTTCTGCTGAACAAAAGCTGCTATTCGTTCGATGGACTGAAAGTTATCGGGGAGCAAGTCCTCATCGGTCACCGAAATCCTAAATTCCCCTTCGATGAACTCAACCAGTTCCAAAACCCCCATCGAATCTAAAATGCCAGTTTCCAACAGCGAATCGGTGTGGTTAAGGCCCCGTTTCTTGGCCAATGGAAATTTTTCCACGATATAGCGCCTAATTGTTTCACCTGCAGTATTGTCGGCCATGTAAACAACCTCTCTGAATTCTAGCTGTCACGGTCCCCATCGACCAACGACCAATTGGCACTTTCAACCAGGACGGACTTTGATAGTTGGGAAGATGGCAAATAGATTACGACTGGACTCGCTTCTCGTTTCCGGAAGCCGAGATCTTGGAGAACACCGACCCACGGGTGAGAATCCATCATTGGCGCACTCAGGGTAACTACTCCGCGTTGGCGAAGAAGATCCACTAATTTGCCCGCGAGATCACGAATGATTGAAGCGTCGATGCCGAATAAGTCAACCAGAAATGCGTCTCTGTCGGTTTCGGAAAATGCCGCATAGGCTTGCAAAGTGCCCGCACGGCGAGCTGTTACCAGCTCATAAGAATAAAGTGGATGGGCAAGATAACGCCAATTCAAGTAGTCCGCAGATCGCTGAACACACGCACCGTAGCGGCTGCCAACCTCCTGAGCCAGACTGGTGAATTCCTCTCCGCAAACGCCCTGGTGAAGCCCTATCGTCGAGGCAGAACTGCTTTGCTTGAAGCGCCGATCAAGCAAAGAGAGAACCGCGTTGCCCGCCTCAGTCAATGGCTGATAAAGTGCGTTTACTTTCACGGTTTTCTTAACTTTTCTGTCTACCCGGAGTGGCTTGGCAAGACGAACCATCTGTCCAGCCGCTTTGACGTTAAGTCGTTTGTAGACAGAAATCATACTTTGGCTGGGAAAATCGTAACCAAAAGTCTTATTCTTCCCATCAACTGAGGTAAGGCAAGCGCGCTGAAGCTGCAACGCCGGACCGAGACTGCGGTACTGGTCACTGATACAAAAATCTCCCAGGACTACACCTCGTTCTTCCTTGCCGCCAATGTAGAAACGGCGCGGAAAGGCACTTGCCATTCCAACGATTATCTCTTTTTCCCGGTCTGTGGCGATCCAAGCTTGAGCAGCGCCGTGCGGATTATTTCGGTAGAGCCAGTCGAAACGGCGGTGGTCCGACTGCTTTGTCAAGTGTTGCTGGAGAAACCAAATCAGAATCTGCTGGTCTTTTTCCAGATCAGCCTCTCGGACCACAATGGACATCGACTGCCTCTCTGTCCCTAGGGCTTAAAATCTCGGTGAGAATCAGACCGCCGGTTGGGAATGGGAACCACCTGCTGAAACAGACTCTCCTGCTTGGCTGACACTTGATCCCAGCTAAAGCCCGTGGCATAGTGGACCAGTTTCTCCGTGACCCAAGACTTGTTTAAAGCGGTGTGGATGACTGCAGCAAAGCTCTCACCATGCGGAGGATCGACCAGTAGACCATAGTCGGCTGAGACCACGATTTCCGGAATTCCCCCCACTCGGCTGGCAACCACTGGTTTACCGCAAGCCAAAGCCTCCAAAAGAACGTTAGGCCAACCCTCTCGCGCACTGCCAAGGCAAAAGAGATCACAGGCGTTATACCAACCACGCAATGCACCGTGGGGTTGAGAACCGAAGAAGTGAACGGCGCCGGCCAAATTTGCCTGGGCAACTTGCCTTTCGAGAGCCTTCAAATAGGCTGAGTCCTCGCAATTTCCCACGAGCAGTAACTGAACCTCGGGACGCTGCCGACGGACCCGAGCCACTGCGTCGATGAGGTGATGAATTCCTTTGACTTCCGCAATACGCGCCACGGACAAGATCAGAGTCTTGTCTAGAGGCAAACCCAGCCGGCGCCGGGCCGCCAGCCGATCGCCTGGATAGAACTGGCGAAGATCGATGCCATTCCCAATGACCCTAATCTTCTCCTCTGGTATACCTAATTCAAGAATCATGTCTTTTAGCTTCTGACAAACGGTGATCACTGCCGCAGCCCGGTGGAGCACAAAACGCAACAACGGCTTTATTCCGAGCAATCGAGTATACAGATGAACATCAGTCCCACGGGCGCTGACAATGACGGGTCTTTTGGTAACCAGGCCCAGAAGAATAGCCGCAAAGGCATCGGGGTAGAGAAAGTGCGCATCAATCACCGCAAAATCAAAACAACGTTGAAGTCGCTTGACGCTCGCCAGCGAGCCGAGAAACATATGCCACCCATAAAGCATCATCCCTACTTTGGGGGTAGCCAGATAACGCGGGTGGAGAACTGTGATCCCCTGCTGCTTCTCTTGTCGGGGTATCTGCGAGTATCTGGACCAACGAGCAAATATGGGCACGTTGGGAAAATAAGGGACGGGAGCAACCACCTGCAGTTCGTGCCCGTAACGCTGCACATAATGCAACATCCGGTTCCGAACAAAAATTCCATGGTTACTGTCGGTGGCATTGGGAAAGAGTGAGGTGTAAGTCAGAATTCTCATGCGGTCCTTTGTGAGTTTGAGAGGAATCTCCACTGCCACAATTCAAACATCAGCAGAGCGCACAGGGGAGAACTATCGATCGGGCAGCGCCGATCGCTGCTCATGCTGAAGGCACCGAACTTGTTTGCCCAGCAAATCGTGGTCCCTCACCGAGTTCCTGGGCTCCCCGATAGACCAACGTGAGTCCCATCTGCCCAAGCAAGGCCCCCGTGGTTGTTATCACCGTAATAGGTCCGGACGGTTCCGCCCATGATTTTTTCACTAGGTCTTATTACCCGTTTGTCTCGCATTTCGGAGAATCTTACCTTGTCGCATCGAAGGGCCGCCGAACGACCCTAAGCGGACAGCCAAGGGAGACATTGGTCCGGTCAGGACGGGCTCTTCAACCAGACCTTCCTTCAATGCCTGGCGAGCCAGAACTTTGAGACTGGCTGTAACCCCGACCCAATGATAGACAAGATCAAAATACTCCATGTTGTTGAAAGCACCGTTTACAAGAAATCCGATATAGCTTACTTGCACGATATTGGAATAATTGGCCAGCCATTTCAAATCCTCCCGACCTCCGACCGCCCTTTTGATACCTCTCAAACTCACAAGCGTCAAAGCAAGCATGAGCGAGAAAATGAGTAGGCCTGGGAAGCCATGGGCAGCAAGCATCCCGAAATAAATGCTGTGGGCGTTCCAGTAAGTTCCAAATTTACTGAGAAATTCGGGGAAATATTTGGCGTAAGTCTCCACGGTATAGAACTCAAACCCACCCCCCGTGAGAGGGCGATCTAAGGCCAAACGCCAACAAAATTCCCATTCTCCCAACCGAGACATTGCCGACGTGTCCTGCTCGTATGTGAGAGTGGTTTGCTGGCGGTGCAGCCACTTCTCAGGAACAAAACTGATGGTCAGCATGCCCGCAACTAGCAAAATCGCCAGGGCCAGAACCTTTCCCTTGCCCTTGAGAATTATGGCTAGAATCACTGCTCCAAGACCAAGAGCACTGGCACGAGAGTATGTGAACATGATCGCTGGTATCGTTAAGAAAAAGCAAGCAAGCAAAACTTTCTTCAGCCAGCGCGGTTCCTTCTCCTTGGCCAAATACCAGAATATTGGCAGGCACATATTCAACCCCACGCCGAGCGCATTATTTGCGCCAATGATGGACTCGCCGGGCCCCCAGACCGTTTCTTGGCCACCGGTTGCAAGACCAAAGAGGCCTCCCTTGACGCCGTAAAAGCCCAAGGAGAATCCAACAACCAGGAAGAAATAGCGGAGTCTTTTCCGATCTGTAAGTAGCGTTGAGGTTACGAGGGCCATCAGGATGATCTTCCCCATACCGAACCATTCTGGCCAAGCGCGATTCGGATAAATGGAAAAAGCACTTGATAAGGTGAAGATTAAGAACAGTACGATCATCAGGATATTCTCGGGCTCGCGCAAGGGGCGAGAATCAGTGTCCTGTTGGACCATTGCGCCGATGAAAGTGCTGATCCCGCTAATCTTGGCGACAGGCCAGGTGCGGACAAAGGACCAGGCTAACAAATGTGGGTTCATGTAGCTAATCCAGGCGTAAATCAGCGCTCCGTAAAAGGGTCGGAAAATGCCAATCGGTAAACTGGCGATGATAATAATGGCAAGTAAAAAGTCACGCATGAGGGCAAAGTTACTCGAGTGGCTGCTGGAAAAGGCTACGCGCCTGGTGACCGTCCCAAATCCGCCTCCTTGACGCTGGCGGGTATGAATTGTTCGGTTGCGGCCATTGCGTGCCTCACCAATGAGCTCCAACCAGGGTCTTCTTCCACAACCGGCCTAGCCTCTTCAGACCGCATGATCTCAACCTTGACGGCATCGACATCCACACCACACAATCGAGTGCCCTTCCCGAGCAAAACAGATGGGCCTCACTGCGTCAATAGAGACAAGGCCAAGAAGGCTAATTTTCATTTGCAAGCACCTTGCTGCCTTAACGTGGTCTTGCGGCAAATCTCAGCGAACTGCCGAGAGACGATGCTCCAGTCATTGTTTTCCGTGACAAGCGACTTGGCCGCGGCCGCCATCCGCTGGGCTGTTGCAGGGCTTTCCAGCAATCTCGTAACCGCCTCTGCAAACGCTGCTGGTGTGTCAGCCAACAGGATGTTGTGACCGTGTTCGACCTGCAGGCCCTCGGCGCCAATCGAGGTGGAAACCACCGGAATGCCGCTGGCCATGGCTTCAAAAACCTTGATACGTGTCCCGCCGCCGATGCGCAATGGAACGATGAAAACAGCGCCTTCGGCCAGAAAGGGTCGGACATCTTCAACGCGACCCGTAACAAGAATCTGCGGCCAAGAGTGGCCAAGTTGTACCACCTTGCGCCCCGGTCGGCGCCCCACGATGGCCAGTGAGACATCGGGAACCCGATGGTGAATCAGCGGCAAAATTTCGTTCGCGAACCATAGGATGACGTCCTCATTAGGCAACCAGTCCATGGAGCCGGTAAACACCAGCCGATGTGGTTTTCGAACGGCGCGCTGATCGGCAAAGTAGTTCACATCTACCCCGGTGCCAATCACAGACACATTGGTGAGCCCATAATCCCGCTGGAACGTTTGCTTGTCGACGTCTGAGACTGCGATGCAGCAATCGACTCGCCGGGAGACATACTCCTCGTAGCGTTGCATCTTCTTCCATTGGTAAAACCAGAACAGCTTGCCGATCCAATTCTTCTGCTGCAGGTAATGGCGGCGAAAGATCTCACCTTCGACGTTGTGCTCAAACAAAACGATCGGCAGGGAGTTCACACCGCGCAGATTAATTGAGGCATGGAGAAAATCGCAGACCAGCACGTCAAACCGCTCGGCGGCAATTAGCTGATGGAGTTGGCGAACCAAGGCTGACGAGTAATCCTTGGCAATGCTGAACGGATAAGGCGAAACAAAGCTCGCCACCAGTTTGAGATAGTAGCGCCAGGAATTGCGGTCCCATTGCGGCTGGCGGACGACAATAAACTTAGGGCAGACCTGGCGCATCTCGTCCAGCACGCTTTCTTCAACGTTCAAGTCAACGGAGCAAACAAAGGTGAGATCATGGTCCCGGGCCAGACGCTTGAGGAGATTGAGAGTCCGTATCCTTCCTCCCGCGTCCGCGGGCAGCGGCAATTGAGTGCCAAGAAAAAGGATCTTCATCAGGAGGCGGCTCCGAACTGAAGTGAAATGTTCTGTGATGATGCTGGAATTCATCCTTTTTGCATCCTGACGGGGATTCATACCAGTGCCACCATTTCCACTTCATGCCCCAATTGACAGAATGCCCAGACCGTCTCGAGGATGCGGACAGCGTCCTTCAGAGTTTGGTGATGACAGAGAACCATCATGCTTGGTCAAATCAGGTTCCGGGAATTGATCGTAACTAATGAGGTCAAAGCAAGTTGCGTGGCGGCGGAGTCCATTAAACCAAGAGCGAGTTTGTAGACCTTACTGTAAACCTCAGTAGTTAGTTTCCATTCCCTTTCCCGACACACCCAGTGATAGGCCTGGTGTGTCAGCCGACCAATCAAAGTCTTATCGTCTAAGGCACGCTGCAATGATTCCTTCAAAGACTTGCCGTTGCCCGCCTTGAAAAGAATACCTGTCTCACCGTCTCGAATCAGTTCACGATGGCCACCAACGTCACTCGCCACGACGGCCCTCTTGGCAGCCATTGCCTCCAGTGGTTTGAGGGGCGTAACCAATTCGGTCAATCGCATGGGGTGACGAGGGTAAACTAAAACATCCACCAGCGCATAGACGCCTGGCACTCTTTCGTGAGAAATTCTGCCCGGGAAAATTACCTTGTCTTCGATGCCGAGCCGCTTCGTCTTCCTTTCCAGTTCCGACTGCATGTTTCCACCGCCGACCAATAGGAGAACCAGATCGCGTCGCTCCCTCGCCAACACCGAGAATACTTCCACCAGTAGGTCCAAGCCTTCGTAGTGATAAAACGATCCCAAAAACCCAATCACCACCTTCCCTCGAAGACCCCACCGGCTTCGGAATTCCTCGTCAGGCGCGAAACTCCTAAACTCTTCAAGGTTGACTCCATTGGATGCGACGTGGAGCTTGTACTCAGGCAGTCCCCGCGCGATCAGATCTTGCTTCAAACCTTCACAGAGAGCGACGACCCCAGCAACCTGCTTGCACACCCATGTCTCGAGGGCTTTCAAGGACCGGTACTTCACAGACCTTTCCGAATAGGTCCCTTGGTCAACGGCCGCGTCTTCCCAAAATGCATGGATTTCGTAAACCACAGGGATCCGCAGCCGACGTGCCAGCTTGAGGGCGGGAAGAGCGTTTACAACCGGAGAGTGCACGTGAAGCAAGTGGGGATGCTCTTCCGCAGCAACCGCTCGAAGGCGTCGATTCAAGGAAACCAGTGAACGGAGCTCTGTGTCCAGTGCGAACAAGCCCTGAGAATAACGGCCTGTCCGATGGTATCGAATATTGTCGACCGTTTCACACTGCCCTGACCGCACCGAGCTCTTTTCATGCTTCGCAGAAGTCAGTGCGAAAGGCTCCCATCCTCTGTTTAGTTGACAGCACAAAATCCTGTGAGTCCGAAGGGCATAACCACTCTGGAGAGGCAGACTGTGGTCCAAAAGGTGCATCACTTTGGGGGCAAATTCTCTCCGCGAGTAAACGTCGGGGATGACCCCCGAGGCAGCATTTTTTGAGCCAGGTGTTCTAGACCATGGCATAGTTATCCCCAATGCGCTTTGCCCATTGAGCGCCATGCGGAAGACTCGAAATAGCAACTCGACAATCTTTTCGCAAGCCTGTTCTTTCGCCCCCGGACAACCTCTTCGTTATGCCAGCTCATTTTAAAGGCACAGTCGAGTCACTCGACCATTGCGTTTTCTTCTCGAATGGTCAGCAGCCCGACCCGGTGTGACTGGATGATCTCATCCATCCAGCCGCGCAAAGTGGTCATCCGCTCTTTGACAAACACACCGCTGTGCTTCCAGACGTTGTTCGGAGACAGGGACGTGAAACCCAGCACTTTCATAAGATGTCACCAGCATCTGATCCACTGGTGACTCCCCAACCGAATGGTCTCGTCGAGCAGGAGCGCGTCCATGAAAAACTTAGCCGCCCAGTTCGGGTAAGTTCCAAATAGGTATCGTCCGTATATCGGATGGGAGCCTTTGATCGCTCCGCGAATCCGGGGGTTCCGTGTCCAGCAGTCCTGCAATGATTTCAAGAAGTGCAGGGTCCTTTGCGCGCCCTCAAGATAGGCCGCATGCTGGGTCGTCTGAAAGAGGCGGAGCCAGCAAACAGCCATTTGGGCACTCCCAGTGAGGCAGCTGTAATTCGAAGTGGGCCGCCAATCCGAATCAAATGTGCTCGGGATGAAACCAGCGTCAGAAACATGGCCAACCAAGGCATCACAAGCCAACTGGGCGGCCTTCTGATATCGTTTGTCCCCCAACCTGAGTCCTGACTCCAGAAGACCCTGTACTGTGTAGGCAATCGTATGAAGAAACGGGTCTTGTTCAGGACTGAAAGCAGAATAACGAAACCAGCCATTCTTCAACTGCTGGTTAGCGACCCAGTCCAAATGACGAGTCGCACCTTGGAGGAACTCTTTGTGATCAGTAGCCAAGGCCAACTCAAGTAGCGCCCAAGCCGTCCGGCTATTGTAGCTGTGCACTTCTCCAAGGTAATCGAACTTGCGAAACGCTCCATCACAGTCCTGGACCTCAATCAGCCAAGCGGCTGCCTGTACCGCACTGTCGAGGAACATGGTGGATCCAGTCACTTTGTAAGCGGCCAGCAGACCAAAAATAATCTGGCCAGTGTTGAAAACGCAGGGCGGGTTAGTGCGATCCACGAAGTGGCCCGGGAAGGCCCCGTTATCCAGCTGGCAGCCCAAAAGCCAGTTTGCCATCTGCAACGCGCGTTCGCGCGTGACCGGGTCCCCGGCGTAATCGGCGTAACCCAGGAGAGTCGGGATGATGTACCCTGTGGTTTCCGGATACGAAGCGATCCAGCCGTCTTCGAAGCAATACCCTCCAGAGACGCCTCCGTCTAGGCCTGCTTCCTGGGCCCGCAGTATCCAGGCAGCCGCTTCCCGCAAGTGAATATCGTTCTCCAAAACCGGGCCCCGCGAACCGAGGGCATCTCGAACCATTATAGACCAGGCTTCAGGCCGGCAAAACCCCTTTCGCAGCAGACGGACGATCATGGCCGGTTGCTCAAAACGAGCTGGGACATAACGCTGAATCATGTGTGGGAGCCAATCGTTCTGAATAACAAACTGCCTCGCATTCATCCCCTTTTCCCTCCGCTGAACACCCCGGGATTGATATTCGCGCCGACATCATCACCCCAGGCACAATCAAGCAATTGCAGGACGAAGCAACTGACAGTTGAATCGCTGCATCCACAACCTGAACATCAGAATATTCCAGAGCTGGGACGAGCGGTCGCGCACGCCGGACTGATGCTGCGTCCACATCCTTCGGATAAACGCACCGGAAAGGAAGGGATCATCTTGTTCGATGAGATGGTGGTAAGCAAATTCCCGGATCCCCCCGCGAAACCATCCGGCGAGGGGGACGGCAAAACCCATCTTGTTGCGATAAATAATCTCGGTCGGCAGACGCGACTCCAGCGCCTTCTTGAAGATGTACTTTCCAATGCGTCCCCGCAGCTTTAAGGAGGAAGGCATGGAAGCAGCCAACTCCATCACCTTGTGATCCAGTAGAGGACAGCGAACCTCCAAAGAGACCGCCATGCTGGCCCTGTCCACCTTGGTGAGAATATCGTCGGTCAGATAGGTTTTGATGTCCACGTACTGAATGCGCGACAGCAAATCGTCCGTTTCCGCGCGCTGATAGTACCGTTTGAAAACATCCAGGGTCTGATAGTCCTTAAGACGCGCCATGAGATCAGGAGACAATATCCGCGGCTTTTCATAGCCTCGGAATGTGGACATCGTTTCAAAATATCCTTCCACAGCATCGTGCGCGAGACCCTGGAATGTCGACTTAGCCCGAACAAACCGAGGCGCCCAATCCATCTTCGGATAGACTTTGCCTAAAGGTCCGAACACAGCCTGCCGGAATCTCAAAGGTAGCCTGGAACGGAGACGGTTTTCCTGATAGTCAAAAAAGTAACGCCGATAGCCTGCAAAGTTCTCGTCACCCCCATCGCCACTCAAGCACACAGTTACTCTCTCGCGTGCAACCTGGCTGACATAGTAGGTAGGCAGGGCTGAAGAGTCGGAGAACGGCTCGTCATAGTGCCACACCAGCTTCTCGAGGACTCCGATCTTGTCCGGCGTGACGATTCGTTCGTAGTGATCGGTCTTGAGCCTTCTGGAGATCTCTCTGGCGTACTGCGACTCGTTAAAGGAGTCTTCCTGAAATCCGATCGTCGCAGTCTTGACAGGCTGGCTGACGACCTCGCTCATCAAGGCAACCACGGCGGAGGAGTCTACTCCCCCTGACAGAAAAGCCCCCAGAGGCACTTCGCTCATCAGACGGATATCCACAGCGGTTTTCAATTCGTGCAAGAGCCGTTCGATCCACTGTTCCTCCGTGAGGCTCTCGCTGCACCTGAAGGAGATGTCCCAATATTCAATTTCCTCGGCCCGCCCATCAACGAACCGCAGGTAGTGGCCCGGGTTCAGCTTCCTGATTTGCCGATAGATCGACTTGGGAGCCGGGATGTACCCAAGCGACAGATAGTCGCTTACCGCGCAGTCGTCGATGCTGAGCCGAAGATCAGGATGGACCAGAATCGACTTGATTTCCGAGGCGAAGACAAGCTTCTCCTCATCAAGGTAATAGTAAAGTGGCTTTTTGCCGACCCGGTCGCGAGCCAAAACGAGGGTCCTCCTATTCTCGTCCCAAACGGCAAAGGCAAACATGCCCCGGAGCTTCGCGACGAACTCGGTTGGATACTGCTCATAGAGGTGGACGATGGTCTCTGTGTCGGAACGCGTCCGAAACTGGTGAGCGTGGTGCAGGTCTTGATTGAGTTCCTGGTAGTTGTAAATCTCGCCATTGAAAGAGATCCACACCGTCCCGTCTTCGTTGCAGAGAGGTTGCTGCCCGGTTCCAAGGTCGATAATGCTGAGCCGCCGGTGCCCCAGAGCTGCCATGGATCCCAAATGAACTCCGGACTCATCCGGCCCTCGATGCTCTTGCACTTCAGCCATCCTTCGGATGACCGCTGCGTCGACCGGCCTGCCAGAAAAATAAACGTACCCGCAAATTCCACACATATCTCAGGAAATGACCTTCATAGACTCCCCGGCCGCCCGGGGGCTTGGGCGTTGCAAGCCATGCCTTTGAAGAAAAAAGGCGAATCGAAACAGCTCCATGTCGGTTTGCCAGGGCTGGCCCCTTTTCAACTCGAAGGGATTTGCGTCAACAGTGTTGAAGCCCGCTTGCGTTGTCACAGCGTAGCGGTAGCCCGCCCGGCCGAGCAGATTCACAGCGTCTACACCGTAATCACCCAGACGCCCATTGGGATAGGCAAATCCCGTGACACGTTCGCGCAGTTGAGACTCGAGCTCGGACTTGGATTCAAAGATTTCGTCCCTCAGCTGTACAGCGTCAATTCTTGAGAGTATAGGGTGAGTGCGGGTGTGTGATCCAATGCGAATCCCCCCTGCGCGCATTTCCTTGATCTCAGTCCAACTCAGCATCGGCGTTCGTCCATCAACCAAATCTGGTTGCAGGGCGTCTTCGATCTCTTCTACAAAGGCAAGCCGGGCTGGGCCAGGCAGCGACTTGGCGAATGAGATCGTTGCATCCACACATTCCCGTTTGGCGGCAACAGAATCCAGCAGAAAGTGCGTGTTGCCCATTCTTTTGAATTGACAGTGCTGCGCCTTTGTATAACGAAATGCGTCGAAAACACGATCGTGCCAGAGAACACGGCTGTTGCCGACCGAGCCCGTCGTAACAAACAAAGTCGCAGGAAGTGCATGTTTTCGGAGCAAAGGAAAGGCCTGGGTATAGTTGTCTCGATAGCCGTCATCCAATGTGATCGCAACTGCCCTTTCCGGGAGGTCGTTGCGCCGGCAGTGTTCGACCAATTCCTCAAGATCCATCACTTGAAAACATCGCTTGAGAAAAAGAAGCTGTCGTTCAAACTGCAGTGGATCGAGGGGCGCAAAAAAAGGATGAGCATCGGAGGAAATCTTGTGAAACATGAGCACCTGGAACCTTCGATGCCGTGAAAACCTCCCGGGCCCGCCACGGCTAATCGCTGGCTGGCAGTCTCGATAAATAAAGCGCTCCAAAAAAAGATTTGCCCCCTGGTCAAGCCCCAGTTCAGCAACAACTCGGGCAGTGGCTCGGATTAATATCTGTTTGACTTCCATCTCATGCGATCGAGAGTCTTAGTCACCACCGCCCCGATCAAACTGGTCACAGTGCCACAGTTCTAACATCAGAAACACCCAGATTACGTCTCCATAGTATATTCGGTGCACGTCCCGATACAGGGTCCACAACCACTCCAACAAGTCTTTTCGAAAATAGCCCCTTTGGCGGCACCGGGAGCTGCCCAAAATGTCGAAGCTGAAATCTCGTAAATCCTTGTCTTCTCCCAGCCAAACGCTGTAAGGGAGACCGAACCCGTGCTTCTGTTTTTTGATAATCTCCGAGGGAAGCACGGGAGCCATGCCCTTCTTGAAGATGTAGCGCAACTGCGTTCCTTTGACCTTGAGGTGTGGCGGGATGGTCCCGGCAAACCCAACCAGATCCGGATCCAACAAAGGATAGCGAACTGTGACTCCAGCCAGATCGGCCATACCACTGACCTTACGAAGGTCATTGTCAGTAATCGTGATTTTCAGATCCAGATAGAGCCAGCGGTTCAAAGGGTTCTCAGTCGGGGCGTTCCAATAATGCCGCCTAACTGGACTCAATGGGTCGGTTCCATTCAGGACTTGACGGAATTCTGAGCTGAAGACATCACCGGGGTTCGTGCTGAAAAGAAATGAGTAGGAGAACAGACGTTCGGGGACAGGAAGGCTGGCGCGGCGGATATATCGCCGAGCTTTGTCGGTGACCTGAGAATGGGTTATCGAATCAGCAATCTGCACCGCTGGGTCGAAGAGAGCCTGGCGGAGCCAGCGAGGCACACTGGCGTAGCGTTGAAAGACAATGTCGCCCACATACCGCTCGTTGCCCCCAAAAACCTCGTCGCCGCCGTCTCCTGCCAACATATGAGTGACCCCGTCCTGCGCCGCCAGTCGAGCACAATAATAGGCCGGAATAACGGACGAATTCCCGAAAGGCTCGTCGTACCATCGACCGGCTAACCTGGCAAGGTTGAGGATGTCGTGCGGCTTGACGAAATATTCGTGGTGGTCGCAACGGTGCCGCCGGGCAGCGATTCGGGCATACTCAATTTCGTTGTAGCGAGGGTCGTCGAAGCCGATGGAATAACTCCTGGCAGGCTGGCCGCTTAATTCTCCGGCGAGCCCGGTTACCGAGCTGCTGTCAGTCCCCCCACTCAGAAAACAACCGATCCGGCCGGACTCTTCCGGTAGCCAAAGAGTGGACTTGACGGCATGCCGCACTCTAGACAGCACCGCGCCAGCCCAATCAGCCTCACTGCGAGCCCTTCCCGCCCCCTCATCGAAGATAACGTCCCAGTAGGCCCTGGAGGTGGGATTCATTCCCCCACTCAATTGATGACCCGGCTCAAGCCTCTTGAAACCCTTGTAGATGGTGCGTGGGGCTGGGATGCAGGAATACTGAAGGTACTCCACGACCGCAACCGGATCAATCTCCGGGTCCCTTTCGGTAAATCTCAACAAGAGCCGCAGGTCGTTGGCAACCCCCAAGCCATCCCCAGTGATTCGGTAGACAATTCGCCGCACCCCGAAGTGATCCGTCCAAGCCTTGAGGACTCCTTGGAGATGGTCGTACACGACAATCGCAAAAGTGCCCCGAAGGCGATGAACGAAGTCCTCGCCATAGCGCTCGTAAAGTGCCGCAAGCCTGTCTGCGGGTGAAACTGCCTTGGCTTCAGAGACTCCATCCTCCCCATAGGTGGGAAGGAGGTCACAGTCGCAGATCAAGGAGACCTGCTCACCCCAGTGGACCCGTTCTCCAACCGGTTGGTCTGAAGCCGCGTGGAGGAAATAGTTCCCCGCGTGCCGAGTCGCCGAGTGCTTTGCCCTGGAACCTAGGCCAGCAGAAGTCCAAGCTCTGATGTGCTCTTCGCAAACCTGTTGACGCCGGTCTGCGTACGCCCAGGCACTAAAATTGATCATGCTTTTATAACCATTCCTCTAAACGTGGACGACCGTGTGTGAAAACGGCAAGAGCTGTCCGTGAACGCTTCCATGACGTTGTACACCATACACAAATGCCGAACATAAATTTAAATACCGCTAACTCCTTCAGACAGGGGTTCATAACTAGAGTCAAAGAGATTAGAGGCCAGTCTACGCTGGCATTATGGCGGGCTTGACCTAACAAAGTGGCGCGGCTCAAATGAGGTGCTTAGCAATTTGCGGGCCCAAGGCGTTTGTGACAAACAAGGGTAAGCTTTGCCAAACTCGAATTCCGAGGGAGAATTTGGGATTCAAGGGTGAAGTGTCGGGCATCGATTGGCTTCGCACCAGAACATACTGGTAGGCGAGATCACTCATCCTCATACCCCAGCGCTTTTTGAAGTTGAATGAACCTGTTCCCTTTTTGCTTCTACCAAAATCGAAAACGCGATAGCCTTGTTCACAACCGTAGCGAATCAGCATCCAGTACATGAAACTGTTCACAGCCAGACCGTTGTACTTCTTGATGGATCCGCCATAATAGGGCACTACCTCGCCTTGATAAAACAAGGTCCAAACCGCGGAGACCAGGCTGCCCTTCCAGTGGACTGAAAAAATCTTACAATCGCTTCCAAATTCACGCATGCCATTGGTAAAAAGGCTCTTGGAAAAGACAGGCGTACCCAAGTCACGAACACTTCGAGAATAAATGCCATAAAATTCGTCGATGCCGATTTGATTTACGTTAAATTCCAACCCACGACGTATCCCTTCACGGATCTCGGCGCGAGTCTTTCTCGGAATGGCGAGGTTGTTTTTTTCCGGATCGTGCCAGAGCTCCTGGCGAAAGGTGACGTAGAGATCCTTTCTTGGTAGTGAAGGATCGTCAATTGGGTTTTGAAAATTTCGCAATTCAAGAAATTCCACCTGGGCATCCCTTGCCAGTTGCCGGGCCTGGTCGAGCAAGGCGTCGCGGGCTTCGGTCGAACTGGCTAGTATGCCACCATATGCGGCTTGGGGTGTGGAAATCAGCATTCGACCGAAAATTTTGCTGCAAACGAAAAAAAGTGGCAGCACTCCCGCGATTTCCTTTGTTTTGGGCTCCTCGGCTAATAAATACCTCGGCTCATGTCCAAAAGAAGATTCAATCATCCGCTTCCAAGCCATGAGATGGAACACCGTCCCCTCCGGGTGGGACCGCACATATTGGTCCCAAGATTCGGAGTCCTTTGACGGATCTAAGGACACAATCTGCAAAGCCGAGGTGTGTGCTATGTCAGTTTTCATCTTTGTTTGTCCGCACCAGTAAGCCTTCAAAGTGCGGTTTGTTTCCCGTCCTTAGGCGGACCTCCGCAAATCCCCAAAAGCTGCTGGACATCCTGATGGTCAAAATGTAGAGAAGCTGCGGCCGAACTCAACGAAGTAAAGTTGAAGTCATTTAGTAATCTGCAAAATCTGAATTCTGTTTGGCTCAGGTTAAGATAATGGCGAAAACGAGAAAGACCCATGGTCGCCAAGACGGGCTGCTGAGGATCGAATTCCCAAGGGTGCAGGTAGAAGACGACCGGCAGTTTGTCCTCCCTATTGAGCCGACGAATTGCTGCTCTGGTGAGCGCATATGGAAAGAGACGAAAATAGCCGCCCCCCCCAACCGGCAAGTTCATGCCAAACAGTCTTAGCGTAGACATAGGGAATTCGATCAGTTCGAGTCCATTCCAGAAGTTCAGAACATGGGGTTGACGAAATGCGCGGGGAATTCCATAACGATCATGCACAATGGGAAAGATACTCGAATCATATTTGAAACCCTCCTGAGCGAGGATTTCCAGAGCCCAACCTGATCGTCTGGTGATGGAATAACTCGCTGCCCGATAGGAGAGAACTGGCGTGCCAACGATGTCTTCCAAGATGGCCTTGGCGACTCGGCTTTCCTTCCGAAACTCCTCTGGTGTTTGCTCATAGACCAGCCTATGACTATATCCATGGCAGGCCACCTCGTGCCCCTCAAAGTGAATTGTTTTTACAAGCTGAGGATACCTCTCCGCAATCCATCCAAGAATAAAGAAAGTTCCCTTTACATTTTCTCTGGATAAGATCTTCAGGATTTTGAGGGTGTTTTTCTCGACTCGGCTCTCAAAGTGATCCCATTGACTCTTCGGTATAAATTGATCAAAAGCACTCACCTGAAAATAATCTTCGACATCAATTGTCAATATGTTTCTCAAATGTAGACCTCATCGGTATGAGAATTACGGATGGTGAGGCCAATGACGATGTCACCCATGATGCGCCTTTCTCGGTCTAGCCCAGATATCCAAGCAGGTCCTCGTATCCGTTAGCCGTACCGCAATGCTGCGCGTACCAAGCCCGGAATGCAGCCATGCTGTGTTGAAAGGATGCGACCGGGCGGTAGCCAAGCCTCTCTTTTGCGAGTGCGCAGTCGTGACGTACGCTGCGCAACTGGTGGGAAGACAGTTGAGTGTTGACACGCGGGGCCCTGCGGGCCTTCGGAATGGAAAGCGGACCATCAATCGAGAGCCGGAGCCGATCTTCCATGGACCTTCCGAGCAAGCTGACACTGCGCCGCAGTGAGGCATCCAGCTTTTCCCAGAGCGGATCGCGACACAACGCAGGGCGCACGTCTGCCGAGAACAGGTGCTTCACACTGCGTAGCGGCGACATCTTCGACTTAGCCGGCGGCTGGCACAATTTTCTCAGCGCCTCCAGGGAAAGCCGTGGCAAACGGTCGATTGCACCCGCCGGCAGGAGCGGCGCGAGCCCGTCCAGCAGTGCCCGCCAAGTAACAGATTCGTCATCGGTGAGGAACAGCCTGCGCCCGTCGCCGGGGCCGCGTTCGAGTGCCAGTTCGATGGCATGGCAGAGATTGGTCACATCCACCAATAGGCAGGGCGCCGCGCCCTCGTCGAGCAGAGCGAGCGAGCCTTCGCGGATCGCCGCCAGAATGTCCAACAAGTAATACGAGTATGGGCCGGAGATGTTCGGCGGGCAAAGTACGGTGCTGAGCAGCCCGGAACGAGCAGCGGCTTCCACCAATTCGTCCTGTTTGAGTTTGGTCCAGCCGTAGGTCCCCCGCAGTGGCTGGGTCGGCGCATTTTCGCGTGTGCTTGCAGGGTGTGGCGGGTCGCCGTAAACCATCACGCTGCTCACGTGGAGGAACTGCTTGGCTCCCGCCTTGCGGCTTGCGGCGAGCAGGTGCTTGAGGCCCTGAAGCATGACATCGTCGCCACCTCGCGAGCAGTTCACCACGTGAGTGCAGCCCGCCAGCGCCGCCTCAACCCGCGGGGAG
>Ga0066710_100001275_pt1 | contig 18444 bp, 14 predicted proteins | sample GraSoiAngelo_159_FD_79666 | JGI IMG/M metagenome (GOLD analysis project Ga0066710, IMG submission 79666) | Grasslands soil microbial communities from the Angelo Coastal Reserve, California, USA - 14_1009_16_40cm | ecosystem: Environmental > Terrestrial > Soil > Grasslands | place: USA... | reverse complement strand
CTATTTCCTGTTGGATGGCATAGGCGACGAGTTCCTCGCCGTAGCGATCTTCCAAAATCACACGCCGGAAATAATCCTTCGCCGTTTGATGGCCGACTTGTTGGAAAGCAACGTTAATGCCGCTGTTCAGAACCGCGCCCGCAATGGGGACGAGAACACCCAGTTCCTTTTGTGTGATGACAACGCCAAGGCGATCGGCCACATATGTGATCAGCCGGATCATCTGCGGTGCTTCACGTTCCAGGAGCTGCCTGTCCAGAACCATGCCCGTCGTACGAGCCATGAACTGCCCGGATTCGCGGATTGAGGTCACCACCGCGGTTTTCAGAGCGACATATCCTTCATCGCTACTCTCGGTTTGCGGTGCCATGGCCGCCATCAAGTGCGGCAGATTTTCCGGCCTTTTCGATGAGTATCCGTATGCCGTTGCGATTCGGCAAGTGTGCCGCGAGAGCAGCGTCATCGATGAAGTTACGTCGGTCAGGATTAACGAAGGAATCACCAGCTGGGCGCCAGGAATTCCTTCGGCCAAGGTTGTGGCGCCGCCCAGCAACGCTCCTTCGGCACCCAATAACAACGAACTCCCCCAACGGAACGAGTCGGCAACTGCATCGAGGTGACTCAACGGCATGAATCGTAGCGATTCAAAATCATCGCCCACCTTAATTCCGCGCGCCGCGTATCGTTTGGCGATATCCTTCGAATTTGCGAGTCTATTAGCCGCCCGAAATGTCTTGATTAACCCCTCTTCGATCCAGCCATGAAGATGATCCGAAAGACTGCGGACCGTGCGGTTCTGCGATGTGCGACCAAGGTTCATTAGCTTGACCATCGGTTTGCCGACACTTTCCAGCAGACGATGGATGGCATTGGGCTGCACACGGTGTACCGCAAGCTCTCGAACGACCTGCTGCTCGTATTCCGTAAACACGGGCGAAACATGAGTCATATTGGCAGTATAAACCGTACGCGCCGAAAGACGGCTTCGCGCCCCGCGCTCCGGTGCCTACGGCCGGCGGCTGCGGTCGGCAAAACGAAATTCGTTCGAGGCAGTAAGTCTGTGATAGGAACCGAAGCGCGTATTCGCATCATCGACGTGATCGAGTTCACTCACTTCGTCGTCTTCGCCGGAATAGACTTTCAACAACTCGTAGTTTGTTTTACGTTGTGCGGGCGTTCGTCCCGCGTCCCGGATCAAACGGCGCAACTCACGAGGGGCGACGAGCTGGCCATATTGCGCGCCAGCCGATGTCGATATGCTTTCATTCATCAACGTACCGCCGACATCGTTGGCTCCGGACGACAACAAGTACTGCGCAAGTCGCGGCCCTTCCTTTACCCACGATGACTGAATATTGCGTATCGAAGCACCCAGCATCAGTCGCGCCACAGCGTGCATTTTGACCACTTCGTTCCCACTCGGACCCGGCCTCAAATTTACCGCAAGCCGGCCGTGATACATCGGCGCCTCTTGATACACCATCGACAGGGGAACGAATTCTGTGAATCCGTGCGTTTCGCGCTGGATGTCGCGGAGCAAGTTCATATGCTTCACCCAGTGAACGGGCGTCTCCAAGTGACCGTACATGATCGTTGATGTGGTTGGGATTCCGAGACTGTGTGCAGTGGTGATGATTTCCACCCACTGTTTGACCGTGATACGGCCGGGAGAAATCACGTCGCGAATCTCTTGATCTAGAATTTCTGCCGACGTACCCGGTAGCGATCCAAGTCCTGCTGCTTTCAGCTCCGCCAGATAATGGTGAATGGACATCCCTGAACGCGTAGCGCCATACAAGACTTCTTCAGGAGAGAAGGCATGGATGTGGATATTCGGAAAATTCTTTTTCACGGCAGCGGTGAGATCGATGTAAAAGTTGCCGTCGAGGTCGGGCGGCAAGCCGGCCTGCATGCAAACTTCGGTTGCGCGCATCTCCATCGCTTCCTGAACCCGGCGAAGGATTTCCTGGATCGGCAAGAAATATCCTTGTTCGCTGCGGTAGCCCCGGCTGAAGGCACAAAACCCGCAGTGCTTTACACATACGTTCGTGAAGTTCACATTACGGTTGATAACGTATGTAACGATGTCCCCCACCTGGCGCCGCCGCAGTTCGTCAGCGGCCACGACAGTCGCGTGAAACTCGCTTCCGCTGGTTTGACACAGCCGGAGGCCATCCTGCCAGGAGATCTCCTCGCCTTCCAAGGCACGCGACAGGATCGTGTGAACTGTTGGGTCAATCGAGTCGAATAGCGTCATATGACAGGTTGCATGATGTCGGATTGAAGTTTTATTGCCACCGGACGCAGGGCCGCGCAAAGGAACTCGCTACGTTCGAGGAAATCATCATAGATCGCTAAGCGCTCGCGAAGAGTAAATCCGGCCGCGCGGCATGTTTCGGCAAGCACGTCGAGATGCGGCCAGGCCGCTTCGGGATTAACGTAATCGCGCGTAACAGGAGAAATGCCGCCCCAATCGTTTATGCCCGCTTGGAGCATCAGGTGATGATCGTCAGGGTTGAGATTCGGCGGAACCTGAATGTTCATCTTGCCACCCAGAATGAGGCGTGCCGTCGCAACGGTGCGCGCAATCTCCATCGCGCCTGGTTCTGCGCAACCCGCCATTCGCGTGCCGGGCTTGGCTCTGAAATTTTGAATGATGACTTCCTGAATATGGCCGTAGGCGTCGTGCAGCTCTCGAATTGCAAACAAGCTGTCGACGCGCTCCTCGCGCGTTTCGCCGATTCCGATCAAGATGCCCGTTGTAAACGCAATCGAAAGCTCACCAGCCTCGCGGATCATACGCAAACGCACGTTCGGCTGTTTATCGGGAGCAGAGAAGTGGGGCATACCTTTTTGCGAGAGCCGCGGACTGACATTCTCCAGCATTAACCCCAGGCTTGCATTCACGGGCTTCAGCAGTTTCATCTCGTGACGGGAAAGGACGCCGGCATTCGTGTGTGGCAGAAAACCGTGTTCAATTGCCATTTGGCAGGCCCGAGCGACATACTCTGCCGTCGTTCGATGACCAAACACAGCAAGCATCTCGCGGTAAGCGGCGAAGGCCGCCTCCGGGCGATCTCCCAGGCACATCAACGCTTCTTTGCAGCCCTGCGCACGCCCGCGGATGAGAACGTCGTCAATGTCGGAAGGTGACATTGTCCATGCATCCGGATCGTCCGGATCTTTTCTGAAAGTGCAGTAGCCGCACCGGTCTCGGCAGAGATTCGTAATGGGGAGGAAGATCTTTCTCGAGTACGTAACGATCCGGCCTTTGAACTCATCGCGCAATGCGGACGCGGCATGAAGCAGCGAGTCCAAATCAGAATCGGAGCAATTGATTAAAGAGTATGCTTCTGCGCGCCGCATTTTTTTAACGTCGGGCCCACCGTCCAGGTTTAACAGTCTACGCCTACTTTGACTGGCTGGATCGTTTCCCTTGCAGATCTTCGTCGGCCACCCTAAGAAATTCTTCGGCAGTATCGGGCGGATTATAGCTGTCGGCATAGCCCATACGGCACTCTACGGTGAGAGGAAGGTTTCGATATATGGTCAGCTGACGCAGCTTCTGCTGAACTCGACTCATGACGATCTCGGCATCCTTGGCGGACGCTTCGACCAGTAGCACTGTGAATTCATCGCCGCCATAGCGCGTGACGAGATCGGTGGTGCGTGACGATTCGATTAGAGCGTCCGCAACCGTGCGAAGGACATCATCGCCGACCGAATAACCAAATCGGTCGTTGATGTCTTTCAAATGCAAAACATCGAACACCAACAGGAGAACGCTCGTCCCTCTTCGCTTGGATCCAGCAATTAATTTTTCATACAAATCATGGAACGCCCGCCGTCCCGGCAGTCCGGTGACCGGATCGGGCGCGTGCCGCGCGAGCAGCCGGTCGGAATCATATAAGCGTCCTGCAAGAATCTTCAGAACCGCCAAAGACATTTCTTTGGATTCACCGAGCAGGTTGAGGAAATCTTCAGATGGGATGGCGAGGCCATGAGTGCGTTCCAGCGTGACGACGGTGGCGGATCGCGGCCGATCACGCAGGACACCCAGCTCTCCGAAAATCTGACCCGGGCCAAGTTCTCCCAAGAACATCTCGATGGAAGTGTCCGGCACGGATTCGAACACGCGGACGTGTCCTGAAAGGATCACGTAAACCATTCCGACGGGATCCTCTTGATGAATGATGGTGTGGTCGGCCGGGAATTTCTGCTCGATCGATTGCGTCATCAGCTGTGACCGCTGCTCCTGTGTTAGCGACGCGAATAAAGGTATCGATCTTAGGATCTGAGCCAGGTTGTGCCCGTTTTCATCCGCCCGCTCGTCTCTTTCGTCGCGAATTTCAGGAGCGGCCGGCGGCAGTGAGATTGGAGTCGGAGTGGCGGTCGTCCCTATAGTTCGGGCCAACCATGCTCGGACGCGAGTGCGGAGCATGGGCGGACTGAACGGCCTCGCCAGGTAGTCGGTTGCAACGATTTCGGCAGTACAGAGTGGTTCGTTCCCATGTCCTTCGGTCAATAAAATAATTGGGAGATTCGGTTTATGGAGCGCATCTCGCAGCGGCTGAATGAAACTGGCGCCATCGCCGTCATTCAATTTCGAATTGAGAATGACCAAATCCGGTGAACTCGCCCTCGCGGTTTGGAGAGCCCTGCGACCATCGGACACGGACATGACGAGCAGTTTATCCTCCGGCAGCACTTGTTCGAGCGCCGAGATATCCGCTTGATGCGCTGTAACGATCATGACACGGCCACCGGCAATGGGACGCCGTTCAAGCGCGGATACATCGACTACCGTTTTTCCCCAGCCTTTGCCCAGGACACCGAATGCCATGCCCTCTGCCGCGGCGAAGATCTCGACGGAGGAACCGAGCGCGCTTGCGCGGGCGCGTTGCGTGCACTCGATGGCTCTTAAGGCGTCGTCGTCGTGCGCCGGATCGTGGTGGAACAGCGCGAGTCGGGTGACGCCGGCAGCGACAGCAACATCGGTCACGTAGTCTGTCGGGCTATGACCCCATCCGAGTTTCGACCGGTATTCCTGGCTCGTATATTGCGCATCATGAATCAGAAGGTCGGCGCCACGCAAGAATTCAACATGACGCTGGTCTCCGGGATGATGAAAATCGGGCCCGGCCGAATTCCAGAAGGGTTCGTGATCGGTCACGTAGGCGACGGTCGCTCCATCCGCTGACAGGCGATAGCCGATCGTGGGCGCTGTGTGATTGAGGTACTGCGTTTCCACGAGAATGTCTCCGATGCGGAAAAAGCCTTCCTCAAGCTCCGTGTACTGGATCCGGCTTGCCAGGTCCTGAAGTTTGACAGGGAAGTACGAGTACTGCATCTGGCCGGATAACGAGTCTTCAAGAGTTCGTTGAAATCCGGCCGAGCCGTAGATATTCAGTTCACTTGCTGGAAGAAACGCCGGCGTAAAAAAAGGAAATCCTTGGATGTGATCCCAATGTGTGTGGCCAATCAGCAGATGAAAGCGATGGGCGCCGCCCCGGCGCAGCATGTCTAATCCCAGCGTTCGAATGCCCGTCCCACAATCAAGTATGAGATTAGTGTTTTGAGTTCGGATTTCAACGCACGACGTGTTGCCGCCGTAAATGGCCGTTTGATGGCCAGGTGTAGGGACGGAGCCGCGTGTTCCCCAAAAGCGTACGTGCATTAGGCTACCTTGCTGAGTTTCTCGGCGAGTCTGGCCTCCTGCGCTGACCCAGCGGAATGTGCGATGTTCTCAACGGCGCATCTGGCAGTCAAGCGCATAGTTGCAGCTTACAGGCCGGAAGTATATTCTCACCCGGATGATGCACGAGGAACGCCCGTGGGGCAGCTTTACAGTTCTCGACGAAGCCGAAAATTACAAGATCAAACGCATTGAAGTCCTGCCTGAGAAACGGTTGAGCTACCAAAAGCACCAACGCCGTGCCGAGCATTGGATGGTCGTTGCGGGCGTTGCGAAGGTCACCTTGGACGGGCGCGAGATCACCGTTGCCACCGGTGGTGTTGTGGATGTACCGATCGGCGCCGCGCACCGCATCGAGAATATCGGAAGCGATAAATTAATCTTCATCGAAATCCAGCGCGGAAGCTACTTTGGTGAAGATGATATTCAGCGGCTTCAGGATGACTACGGGCGAATTGAGCCGCGCCGTTAGCCGGAAAGCCGGCCCCAAGATTTCCGAATTGCGATTTTCCGGCTCGTTGTATACTTCAAGTCGCCCCGCCCCTTTTTCCCGGCCCAACCAATTCGCCTCACATGCTTTCCGACGAAGAGATTCTTTTCATGTACGGGAAGAATGCTGTGATTTCCCGTAAGGACCGCTTCACCTTGGTTCACCTCGACCGTCCCTCAGCGGAACAGGTGCGTGCTCGCACCGACAGCTTCGATCCGGAGGAATTTTTCAAATGCGATTGTCGCATTTGCGCGCTCACGAAAGAAGGCGGCGTCGTGGTGTTCGATGACTCGGCTTATGACGAGGAGGAGATTTTGTTAGAGTAAAAACGGAGCAATTCACTACGATACATACATAGGCCGGCCCTTGGGCCTGACGCCAAACGAAAGGTTTCTGGTGTTTCGACGCCGCCAAATTTTGATGGGTTTCGGCCTCGCCGTGGTGGTGTGGCTTGCCGCAGTAGTCGCCACGCATCGACACGAAAGTGCCCGGCAAAATCTTCCCGAAAAGCTTTCGGACGCCGAGTTTTGGAACCTCATCACGGAATTTTCGGAGCCCGGGGGATATTTTCGATCAGATAATTTCGTCTCAAATGAAAGCGCTTTCCAGCGGGTCATTCCGGCTTTAAAAAGGCGGATACAGCCGGGAGGCGTGTATCTGGGTGTAGGCCCGGATCAGAACTTTACGTATGTCGCTGCCTTCGGCCCAAAGCTGGCGTTCATCATCGATATCCGCCGGCAGAATATGCTGCTGCACCTGATGTACAAAGCGCTTTTCGAGCTTTCCAGCAACCGGACCGAGTTTCTTTCGAGACTGTTCTCCCGCCGGATACCAGCGGGACTTCCGAAGACGATCACGATAGATGAGCTATTTGAGATATTCGGCAACGTGGCTTCAGCTGCGGAGCTGGCGAAAGAAAACCTCGATGCCATATTGCAACAACTCCGGGAGCGGCATCATTTCGACCTCAGCGAAAACGATTCGAAAAGCATCGAGTTCGTCTATAACGCGTTCGTGTCGGGTGGTCCGGAAATCCGCTACTCATTTCCAAACCAGTACCCGTGGCGCCGCTTTCCAAGCTATTCGGAGTTGATGCTCGAAACAGACGGCACGACGGAAAATGGCGGAGACAACCACAGCTATATGGCATCAGAAGAGAATTTCCAATCCGTCAAGAGCATGCAGTCGGAAAATCGTATCATTCCGATCGTCGGAGATTTTGCGGGTGACAAGGCGCTTCGGTCCGTCGGACGCTACGTGCGAGAACATGGCGCCACCGTTTCCACGTTTTATACTTCGAACGTCGAGTTTTATCTGTTTCAAACAGAGGATTGGCGAAAATTCTTCAATACAGTTTCCGATCTGCCAGTGCACAGCGACAGCGTGTTCATTCGGTCTTACTTCAACAATTACGGCATGCAACAGTTTTCGAACCCCCCAGCATGGCTCTATTCGTCCCCGCCGTCTTACACACTGCTGGATAGTATGCCTGCGCTGGTAACCGCATTTGCCACCGGCCGAATCCATAATTATTTCGATGTGATTCGGCGCTCGGCCCCGTAGGCGCTGGAAAATCAGCGGTTTGTACCCTATAGCCGTAACAAAGAGGCCTGCCGTTCTCGAACCCGACGCGCTTGGATAATGGGTTCGTTCAGAAACCGAACGAAAGGAAGCATTGCTCGAAATGTCTTGACGACGATTCCGTAAAAGGACGCCGTGGTTGCGACAGTAGCCGGAAACTTCCGCCCGACCAAAAACTGTTTCAATTTCAGGTAATCCGCAGCGGGATGGGCGGCGGAAAAGCCGCGGGGAGCACGAGTGAGTCGTTCGCCATCAACGCTTTCGAACAGTTTTCGGAACTGGCGGCTGTCCACAATCTGCCTGAATGACACCGGATCGTCCGCAATCTTTTGGCGGACGGCATTCAGGTCTTCAGGCGAAGGCATGTAAAGGCCGCCACCGACGAGAAGTTCTGATGGACTGATATGCAGATAAAACCCAGCGCCCTCGTGTTTCCCCAGTCCGGCACGCGGAAAGACGGCAGCGATATATGTCTTGTACGGTGATTTGTCCTTTGTAAAACGCGTGTCACGGTAAATACGATAGGCGGATGCTTTGGGCGAGGCGACCATCTCAGGAGCGAATTTCTGAAATTCCGCGGCCATTAGGGCGATCAAGTCCGCCATCGGGCGCTTCAGAGACTCTTCGTAAATACCCTTGTGTTCTTGGAACCATTCGCGATTATTATTGCGCTTCAATGACCGAAGAAATCGAAGGCCCTCCTTCGGGAACCCAGAAAAACGCTTCCGTTTCATACGCCCCAATTATATGAAAGCCGACGTGAACTCATCGCGTTCCATACTCGAGAAATACACTGTGCTGTTGGATCTTTCTCTCCGAATGAACTCCGAGAGGAATTTCGACCAGCTTTTGAAACTAATCGCCGACGAAGCGAAAAAGCACGTAGACGCGGAGCGCGCGACAATATTCATCCTCGACAAGCACAGGGGTGAGCTCTGGGCCAAGGTCGCTCTTGGTGTGTCTGACACTATTCGCTTTGATGCGCGGCTGGGTCTTGCCGGAGCAGTTCTGATCGCGGGTAAGTCACTGGTCGTCGAAGATGCCTACAAATCACCGCTCTTCTATCCCTCGATCGATTCGCTAACGGGATTTCAGACGCGCAATATCCTCAGCGTGCCTCTACGTACTGCGAAACAAGAAATTGTGGGAGTCTTCCAGGTTCTCAATAAGCGCGACGGGAAATTCACTACCGAAGACGAGCACTTCGTTCAAGCGCTGGCAAACCAGGCGGCGATCGCATTAGAGAATACTCAAACGCTGACTGAATTGGAAAATCGCCAGCAGGAACTGCTCGAGGAAAACCAGAACCTGCGAAGAGAAGTCGAAGAGCGGTTCACGACGAGAAGTATCTTGGGCACGAGTTCGAAAATCAGTGACATCCGCGGGCTGATTGAAAGAACTGCTGAAACTAACATTTCCGCGCTAATCACTGGCGAGAACGGCACAGGTAAGGAACTATCCGCACGCGCAATTCACTACATGAGCGGGCGGCGCGGAAAACCGTTTGTCGCCGTCAATTGTGCGGCGTTACCGGACACTCTGGTCGAGAGCGAACTATTTGGCATCGAAAAGGGCGTTGCTACCGGAGTGGAGCGTCGCGTTGGCCGGATTGAGTCCGCTAACGGGGGAACATTGTTTCTCGATGAGATCGGCGATCTGAGCCTCACGGCGCAGGCGAAATTGCTCCGCGTGCTGCAGGAACGCGAAGTCGATTGGGTTGGGGGCCGGCGGCCTGTGTCCATCGATGTGCGCCTGATTGCGGCCACTAATAAAGATTTAAAGGAAGAAATTCAGCAGAACCGGTTTCGCCAGGATTTGTTTTTCCGTCTGAATGTCATTCATATCCACATGCCGGCGCTGAGAGAAATTCGTACAGATATTCCACTACTTGCGATGTATTTCTTAAAGAAATACTCGCGAGAAATCGGCCGTGAAATTCACAGTTTTTCACCGGAGGCTCTCAAAGCACTAACGGCTTACCACTGGCCTGGAAACGTTCGGGAGCTCGAGAATGAAGTTAAACGCTCAATGGTCCTCGCAACAACTCGGGAGATCCGCCTCCAGGATCTGTCGGAGAGCATCCTCGAGGAGCGATTGACGGTCCCGGATGCCGACCCCGGGACGAAATTGGGCGACAAGCAGTCTTTGAAGGATCGTGTCACCAAACTCGAGATCCAGATGATTCGTGACGCTATGGGACAGACTGAAAGTGACCGGCGTCGCGCGGCAAAAATGCTGGGCCTAAGTCATCAGGGGCTGTTGAATAAGCTGAAGCGCTACGGCCTGGAGGATTAGAGATTCATTGTTCCGCGTACTTCACCACATTCACCTCGACCGAGTTGCTCGCGCCTCCCACAATCCGCCTATAGCGCATCAGCCGGCCTGTGGCGTCATCAAATTTGGCGCTCAGGTACACGGAATAACCTGGAGGGGCACCGAGCATTGCCGGCTTCTCCGCAAGCCCAAGCTCCTGGGCCAACATATGAAATAGGCCGTCCATCGTGTAATCCTGCCCCGCGTTCGGACGCAGAACGAGACCATTGCGCCGAAGGCTTATGACTTGCGCTGCGCGCACTTCCACTTCAAAGCGTCCGTTCTCCACTCGGTCCCCCGACATCTCGATAATGAGCCGATAGGAATCCGGTCTGTGAGTGTTCCATTTCTCTTCGGCCTCGGCTAGGATTTGCGGCGTCAGTGTTGGAAGACGTGAGCAAGCCGCGCCCGCGAATAGGATCGCGGCGAATAGGAATGCTGGCTTCACGCGTACGACGTTACGCGAAAGATTGTGTGTGCGCAACACAGGCTGCTGGGTTAAAGTAAGCGCGGCGTGCCGCCAAAGGAGACCTTAGAGATGGCAAAAGCAGTGAAGAAAAAAACACAGGCGAAGAAACGACCGAACAACAAATCCGCTCGAGTAACCACCAAGCCCAAAGCCGCAGGGAAGTCGGCAATCACAGCTGGGAAAAAGCCGACCCGAAAAAAGACAGCAGCACCAAAGATTGATCCGCTGAATCGCAAAGAGTACCGATCAGTGACTCCAATGCTTGCCGTCAGCAACGTCCGCCGGGCAATTCATTTTTATACCAACGCGTTCGGCTTTACTGTGCGACAGGTCATGGATAGCCCGCAGGGTATTCTCCATGCTGAACTGGTGCTTCGCGACACGAAGCTAATGCTCAGCCCGGAGGAACGCCAACACAACAGCCTCAGTGCAAATTCCATCGGTAATACGCCAGTAACGCTCTACGTGCTGGTTGAGAATGCAGATGAGATTTTTGCAAGCGCAGTCGGCGCTGGTGGGAAAGTTTTGATGCCAGTGATGGATATGTTCTGGGGCGATCGCTGCGGCATGGTTGCCGATCCCGACGGAAACAAGTGGATGATCGCGACCCACAAATCCGAACCGACTGAAGCTCAGATGGCTGAAGCCATGCGTCAGATGCAACAGCAGGGTCCCCAGGCCGCTGCGGCCGCCGGCGACTAATTGGAGATTGCTCTTGCGGGGCAAGGGGGCGGCCCCCTTGTCGCCGCAGATTTCAGGATCGATGGATCTCACGTCACTGCTCCGCGAGCGATTCGGTTTCGCGGAATTTCGTCCCGCACAACAACAGGTCATCGATAAAGTCATGGCGGGCCAGAGTGTGCTCGCCGTGATGCCTACGGGTAGCGGCAAGTCGCTGTGCTATCAATTGCCGGCGCTGGCGCTGCCCGGTTTGACACTGATCGTTTCTCCTCTCATTGCTTTGATGAAAGATCAGGTCGACCAGCTGAACGAATTGGGGCTGCCCGCGACCGTCATCAATAGCACCGTCTCCCGGGAACAGCAGAGAACCCGGCTGGAACAGGCCATTGCCGGCCGGATGAAGCTGCTCTATATCGCCCCCGAGCGTTTCCAGAGCGAGGACTTCCGGGCCGGCCTGGTTCGCGCCAAGATCAGCCTATTTGCCGTAGATGAAGCGCATTGTATTTCGCTTTGGGGCCACGATTTTCGTCCCGATTATTTGCGCCTTCACCAAGCGGTTCGCGAATTGAAGTCCCCGCCGGTACTCGCGTTGACCGCAACGGCAACGCCGGCGGTCCGCCGCGATATCCTCACGCAACTCGGCATCGAGGCAGCGCCTCAAGTCGTTAGTGGATTTGATCGTCCGAATCTCTATCTGGAAGTGCGCGAGGTTTCGACCAACGTGGAGAAGATTCGAGCCATCACCGAACTGGCGCGGTGGGCTCCGCTTGGAATCGTGTACGCCGGCACACGAAAAAATGTAGAAGAAATCTATGGCAGCTTACGCCGTGCCGGAATTGAAGCGGCGGCATATCATGCCGGCCTTCCGCCAGAGGATCGTAAAGCCGTTCAAGAACGGTTCATGAATGCACCCGAATGCGTGATTGTGGCAACGAATGCGTTCGGGATGGGCATCGACCGCAGTCATGTTCGGTTTGTTGTACACGCCGACATTCCGGATTCCATCGAAGCCTACTATCAGGAAATCGGCCGCGCCGGGCGGGACGGTGAGCCCGCGCGCTGTTTATTGCTGTTTAGTTATGCCGACAAGTGGATTCCCGAATTCTTTATCGATTCGAGCCATCCGCCCGCCGATATTTTGAAATATGTGTTTGCGAAGCTCTGCCGCTCGGGCGCAGCGACCATTCTAGGCGACGCGTGGCGAAAGCTCTCGAACACAAAAGATCACCGATTCCATGCATCGGTGGCATTGCTTCAGCGATACGGATACGTGGAAAAGATTCAAACGAGGGATGGACGCGGCATTCGCATCCTTAGGGCGAACGATACCGCGCTCCGTGGCATCAATTTTCAGGACCTTGAGGCGCGCCGGCAGTTCGAATATAAAAAGTTCGCCGTGATGCTGAATTATGCGAGCCGGTTCCGGAAGCATTGTTATCGCAGCTTCATCTTGAGTTATTTCGGGGAATGGACGCGAAACCGCGAATGCCGCAACTGTAGCCGCTGCAGCCCTGAGAAGTTTCCGCGCGGCGCCACGCTTAGTGTAGGCGCGGTCCGCGAAGCGCGAGAGCGCGCCGCATCCGGAGACGACCGCCCGCGCGGTCATATAGAGCCCCAACGGGCGGAAAAGGAAGCTCCGCCTGCGGAGTCTTCAACGATTGTCGCTTTAAAGATTCTGTCCTGCGTTTTGCGTGTGCATGAGAAGCTCGGCAGAGAAAAGGTGGCCAAGATTCTGGCCGGTTCGGAGGATTCCTCGATAGAGGATTACCGCAAGCTATCGACGTACGGTTTGCTTTCGGATTACTCGATCAAATCAGTGACCACGATGATCGACTATCTGATCAGTGAAGACTACATCGGGCAGGAAGACGGATTCCGTCCTTCGATCCATGTCACAGCAAAGGGCCAACTGTTCTTGAAAGAGCGGCCGGAAATTGAAATTCCTGGAGTCAGCCACCCAGCGTGATCATCTCGATTTTCCTGTGAGCGCGGGCTTCGTAGGCTCCCGACCGAACCAGCTCCCACCGAATATCCGAATAGCGATCGGTCCGGGCGGACCAGATTTTCGCGATGGCGCCGCAGATCTCATCGTCGGATGCTCCAGACCGCATCAACGTCTTCAGATCGAATCCCGATTCGGCGAAGAGACAGGTTACGAGCTTGCCATCAGCGGTGAGACGAACGCGCGTACAGCTCGAGCAAAAAGGCTCCGTGACGGACCCAATAATGCCGATCTGTCCGGCACCATCCAAGAACTCGTAATCGACGGCCGGAGCGGTGCCGTGCTCACGGCCGACCTCTCGAACAGGGAAACGGGCGTTCACGGTTTCGAGAATCTCTTTTTTTGTTACTGTTTTCTCGAGACTCCAAGCGTTCGCATTGCCCACGTCCATGTACTCGATGAAACGCATCTCAAAGCCGGCTGTTCGCGCGAACTCGACGAGGCCCAGGATTTCATCGTCGTTAGTCCCGCGGATGATCACAGCATTTAGCTTGATCGGCGACATTCCGGCGTTCTTCGCGGCGAATAACCCCACCAAAACGTCCTCGAGTTTGCCGCGTTTCGTTAAGGCCGTGAAACGGTCCGGCTTCAGAGTGTCGAGGCTAACGTTGATTCTGCGAAGGCCAGCCGCATAGAGCGCGTCGGCCTGCTCACTCAGCAACGCGCCATTCGTGGTGAGTGAAATGTCCGGCAGGCCTTCGACTGCCGTTAGTTGGGCGATCAGCCGGTGAAGGTCCTTTCTGACGAGCGGCTCACCACCTGTGAGACGAACCTTCTGGATTCCAAAAGCCAGAAACAGCCGCACCAGCCGTTCGATTTCCTCAAAGGACAAAACCTCTTGCCGTTCGATCCATTTGTATTCATCGAATGGCATGCAATACGTGCAGCGAAAATTACATCGATCAGTGACCGAGATACGCAAATCGCGCATCGGACGTTGCAGGGTATCCAGAGCAGGCATGGCTCGAATTATAGCTCATTAAACTGTCGGGGCGGTCATAGACCCCGTCTACGGCCGCCATGTCACATAACAGCTATTATGTAAACTAAGTCGCCAGGCCGGCAGCGTCTTCACAGAAACTGTGGAAAAGCCTGTGGAAATGTGGTCAGGAACCTAAAGTAACGCACCTAAAATCAACGGTTATACCGGTTTGCACCGAATGTGGTCACCCGCGTCACTGTTGAAAAGTCAGCGAAAAATGCCCAAAAAGGGCCTATTTTCTGCTGTTTTTCAGGGGCGCCTCGATCTGCACCAATATTTGCAGGGCTTTTAGTTTACGGTGCGCGATAATGCCCTAATGGCGCGGATTTGGTTCGGTACCTCGGGGTTCAGCTATAAGGAGTGGCGGCCGATGTTCTATCCCGAAGGGCTCCCGGACAGGCAATTTCTTCAGTATTATTCCGGTCGCCTGAACAGTGTTGAGATCGACTCAACGTTCTACCGGATGCCCTCGGCTAAGACGATCGAAGGATGGAAGACCGCGACAAGCGATAACTTCAAGTTTACCATTAAGGCTTCCCAGCAAATCACACACCGGCAAAGGTTAAAGGTCCCTTCTGAAGCGTTGGAATACCTGTTGAGTGTCGTGCCCGGGCTGGAGGATCGTCTTGGGATCGTGTTGTATCAGTTGCCGCCATTTTTTAAATGCGATCGGCAGCGCTTGGAATCCTTTCTAGCAGTTCTTCCGCGCGGCATTTCTGCAGCGTTTGAATTTCGTCATCCATCTTGGTTCACCGATGACGTGTTTCGCGTTTTGCAGGAGTATAACGTCGCACTCTGCATCCATGACGCTGATGAATCCACAACGCCAGTGGAACTGACCGCAGGCTTCACTTACGTGCGGCTACGCCGTTCCGAATACACGGATGCAAAGCGAAGAGAGTGGCAGGATAGGATGCGGGCGTGGGCGCAGAATGATATTGAGGTCTTCGCCTACATCAAACACGAAGACAATCCCAACGCGCCTCTGATTGCCTTGGAATTCGCGAGTGGGTTGACGCTGTAGGGGCGCTCCGTGACCTGCCGAGTTATAGGGCTACTGACGAGGTGTCGCGCGATTCATGTCTTCGAGGTTTCGCTTCAAATCATCGAGTTTGGCGCCGGCTTCGCCCAGCTTTCCTTCCGACGTTAATTTTCTGTAATCGGCTAACGCCTGATTGGCGCGATCCACCAGAGATCGGAGATCAGAAGACGGTGCGGCCGCTGAAGGCGCGGGCTGCTGGCGGGCCTGAGTCTGCTCGGCGGGAGCGCTGATCGATGACGCGGTTCCCTGCAGCAACTGTGCGAGAGCTTGGGGAAAGCGCGTTGCATAAGCTAGCCGGTCCTGGGTTAAGAGGACGACGAGCCGTAATTCGGGCATGGGACTGCGCTCCGCCTGCAGATAAATGGGCTCGACGAACAGCAGCGTATCTTCCAGCGGCATGACGAGCAGATTGCCGCGAATGACAGTCGATCCCTGCTGGTTCCAAAGCGTGAGTTGCGATGAAAGTTGCGGATCTTGATCGATGCGTGCCTGAATTTGGAGCGGCCCATCCACGAACCGTGTTTTCGGAAACCGATAAGCCCGCAGGGTTCCGTACTTATCGCCGTCGCTGCGGGCGCCGATCCAGCCGATCAGATTGTTTCGGTTCGCAGGAGTGAACGGCAGAATCGAGACGAACTCCAGTTGCGTATCCCCCGGAAAACGCATCAGGACAAAATATGGTTCGATGGTGTCCGCAGTTCCCTGTCCTTGTTGGCCGCGACCCTGCTGCGCAATGGTCCAGATGTCTTCCCTGTTGTAGAAGACTTGTTCATTCTCGACGTGATAGACCGAATAAATGCTGGCTTGTGCGCGCAGCAGGAGTTCTGGGTAGCGGACGTGTGCCCGCAAGAAGTCCGGCATCTGTTTGGCGTCCGTGAATAATTGAGGAAACATTTTTTGGTAGGACTGCACCAGCGGATCAGCCGCATCGAACACATAGAAACGCACGCTGCCGTTGTAGGCATCGACCACGGCTTTGACGCTGTTGCGGATGTAGTTTAGCTGGCGCCCTCCAACAGTTAAGTGGCGTGCGTACGGATAACGATCCGAGGCAGTGAAGCCGTCGATGATCCAATACAACGCGCCATCGGCACCCACGACAATATAGGGGTCCTGATCGAATAACAGAAAAGGCGCGATCTCGGAAACACGTTCTCGAATGTTTCTGCGCATCAGCAGAGCGCTATCTGCGGTGATGTCATCGGAGAATGGGACCTTCGTGATGTCGCCGACGGTCCAGGCAATGGCAAGCCGTCGAAAGAACGAACCCATCCGAATTCCGCCGCTGCCTTCGTAGGTGTTGTAGTTGTTGGCGTCGCCTTCGGGATAATTGAACTCCTTCTGACGCGTTTTTACGTACACAGGCCAATCCGTAATTTCTCCAAAGTAGATTTCCGGGCGTTTCAAAGTAATGTCAGGCAGCGTGCTTTCGACCGGCATATTGAAGAGCACCAATTCCGGCGAGCCTTCCTTCGTAAATCGACTGACTGGGTTCATCGTCACGCCGTAGCCGTGCGTATAGATGAGGCGCTCGTTCACCCAATTTTGTGAACCTGACGGCAGCTTGTTCAGGCTGAGCTCACGTGTGGCGAGCATCATGGCTTGAGGTTTTCCGTTGATCGTATACCGGTCAACATCGATGTCCGGGAAATCGTAGTACGTCCGAATCTCCTGGATCTGGCGCAGCGTGGATTGCAGCGCGCGCCAATCCCAGAGCCGGATGTTATCGAGCGTATCGGCATGCTTGGCTGCATCGAAGACCGCATTTGTTACTCGCGGCTCAAACGGAACCTCTTCGATATGATCCAAAGCAAACGCCCTCCTCGTGAATTCGATATTGCTCTTGATGTAGGGCTTCTCTCGGACTAACTCATTCGGACGCACCACGAACGTCGTGACATAAAACGGAGCAATCACACCGGCGACGATATACGTCACTGCCGGAATACCGACGGCCAGGATGAGATTAGGGATTCGCGCTAGCCAAATGTTTGCGGCAGCGATGCCAGCGCCTACCAGCAGAGCTGCGACCACAAACAGTAGTCCGGGAATCACGATGTTCTGGTCGACATACCGCACGCCTGTAAAGAGGCCGTGTTCCTCGACTAGCAGGGTGTAGCGTCCCACAAATATCTGAAATGCCGCTGCGACCATTAAAACGCATAACGCCAGTGACACACCTCGAAAACTAGCCAGCATATCCACTGCGGATAGAAGTAATGCAACGATAAGCCCAATGATGCCGACCGCCAGAAACCAACCTGCGGCCGATTCCAATACCGGCAGCGTGAACAGATAAAAGGAAGGTAGCCGGCCGAAGATTGGATCGGCAACAGCAGGAGTTGGCGTGCGGTTCAGGAACAGCGCGAACGTATCCCAGTCCGAGCTGAAGGCGAGGCCAAAGAATACTCCCAGAACGCTCGCCGCCAGCAGCGCGAGTCGCTTCAATGTGTCAGCAGTTGGAATGGCGATCGCTTCCTGCCCGAATTGCAGGAAGGGCCGGCGTGTGTATCCCGGAGGAGGAGCAACGAGGCGGAATATGATCCACAGTACGAGTGCTGTAACGGCTGCGACTGCAGCAAAGACCAGAAACTGTGCGCGCAACCGGTACCAGTACACCGATTCAAACCCCAGGCTGCCATACCACAAACTTTCGACGTAAAAGGAAATCGACTGAAACGCAGCGATCACTAAGACGATGAGGATTACTAGCCGCCCAACCAAGCCTCTCGTGGCCCGGAAATCCCGTGGAGGAAGATATCTGGGTGGACGCATTACGTTCCCATACTACGCGGGAGATGGCGAGTTTGCCAACTGTAGCGGCGGCCAATATAGGAGAAGCAGCGGCACAGGAGTCCAGCAAAGATCCAGGGACACATATACGGTCGAAACCGCCGTCATAGCTGTTATCATCCTATTTTGCTTTGAACGGGACTTTAAGCTTTCATGAGAAAACCACTGTTATTGTTACCAGGCCCGATGCAGGTGCCAGATGTGGTACGGCATGCTGGAGACCGTCCCCTGTTCAACCACAGTTCCCCGCAAATGCTCGACCTTCTATCCAAGCTCGAAGTGGGTTGCAAGCCGCTTTTTGGCACACAAGGCGATGTCATTTTTCTCGCCTCATCTGGCACGGGCGCGATGGAATCTGCTGTCGTCAACCTGACGTCGCCCGGCGACGAAATCATT
>Ga0066710_100001274_pt1 | contig 18450 bp, 12 predicted proteins | sample GraSoiAngelo_159_FD_79666 | JGI IMG/M metagenome (GOLD analysis project Ga0066710, IMG submission 79666) | Grasslands soil microbial communities from the Angelo Coastal Reserve, California, USA - 14_1009_16_40cm | ecosystem: Environmental > Terrestrial > Soil > Grasslands | place: USA... | reverse complement strand
CTGGATGGGAGATTAAGACATAATTAAGACCGGCGCTCGGCCGCAATTTACAAACTTAATTTGGGATTAATCGTCACTTAATGGGCGTTTGCGTAAGGTGGGCGCGTGATGAAAAAGCCCGAGCAAGGTCAACCGGACCGATCCACGGCGTCTTCACGATACCCGAATCAGTCCGCCAGACGACCAACTCGAAAATGGCACACGAGGTCGGAGTACCTCCGCAGGCGGGCCGACCTTCTCCCGATTCGGCCCAATCGAGAGATTAACCCGATGACACCGGTTCTGTAGTGCCAGCCGCCCGCACCCCGGCGGGCAAAATAACAACCGCTTGCTGACGCGCGCGGCTCTGTTCGTGAAGAGCCGAACCTGCCGGCAAACAACCAGCAGCAAAATTATTTATACTTTCCCGCCACGCTGTGGACGGCGGGAATTCTGACCAACAGTCGCAACACAGGTGGAGTCTGCCGCGGTCAGACGGCGGCTCCGCCACTAAGAGAAAGAACAGCAGTATGAAAATCGCAACTACAATTCTAGCCGCGGCCATCGTGCTGGGAACAGCCCATGGCTTCGCTGGTCCGGGGTCACACGGGTTGCACGGTGGCGGGCTCTGCGCGCCTTTGGCGCAGTTTGAAACCGACACGAATGGAACCGTCACCGCTGCGGAATTTGCCGCGGGTGGCGTCGCGATGGTGCAGGCGCTGCAGACGCGATTGTTCGCAAAGTATGACACCGACAGCAACGGCGTGATTACTTCGGCGGAAGCGCAAGCCGTGAACGACGCGATCGCGCAGGAGTGGCTCCAACGCATTCTGGATCGCTTCGATGCGAATGACGATGGGTCGCTCTCGACGAACGAATTGCGTCGCGGGCGACACGGACTCCATGGCGCCGACCTGGATGCCAATGGCGACGGGACTATCTCAGGCGAGGAATTAGTCGCCGCCGCCGAGGCAATGGCCGCCGACCTACAGGCAGGGTTGCTGGCCAAATACGACACGAATCAGGACGGCGCCATCACTTCGGATGAAGCGCTGGCGGTGCACCAGGCTGCGGTGGCGGCGAAGATCGCAGCGATTCTGGACCGCTACGACGCAAACCATGATGGCGAAGTCACCAGCGCGGAAGTTGCCGCGGTGAGCCCCCCCACACGCGGGCTTCCGGCGCTAAGTGTGACCAAACCAGAAGCCTCGGCCGTCTTCACCGGCGGCCGAGGCAGAAAGGCGTATATGAAATTACAGAAGGTTGTACCCTCGATGTTGTTCGCGGCGCTTGCTGTGATCGCGCTGCTGTATGCGTTCTCGGTGGATGGCCAGTTCACGCGGCGCGACAATCAAACGCGACGAGATCGATTCCGTCATACGGGCACGACTCGTTTTGAAGGGACAAAACCCAGTCCTGACCAGGGTGGCGCGACAGAGGCGCCCACGGGTTTTGATAACGTCAGCAATGGTTTCGATCCGCAAGGGCCGGACTTTGATGGCGTCACCGAAGATAACGTTGTGCCTCTGAGGTCGTTTAACGACAATCGGTTCGTCTTCGAAGAGGTCGAAAAGATCGCGGACGGTCTTGGACCCACTTACAACGCGCAGAGTTGTCGCGAGTGCCACCAGAATGTGGTCACCGGTGGAGCGAGCCAGATCACCGAACACCGCACGGGCCGACTGAAGGACGGTGCGTTCTTTGAGTCGCTCGGGGGCTCGCTGATCCACTCGCGCGCGACGCATCCGGACATCGTCGAGCACGTGACGTTAGAAGATGACGTGCGGACGTTCCGGATATCGACGTCAACGCTGGGCGCGGGGTTCGTCGAGTCCATCGCGAACGAAACGTTGCTCGCAATTCGCGACGGTCAGCCGGTCGAGATGCGCGGCATGGCGCCCATGGTGCCAGTGCTGGAGGGTGATGGCACGGCGCGGATCGGACGATTCGGCTGGAAGTGTCAACACGCCAGCCTGGAATCGTTCTCAGCCGACGCGTACCTGAACGAGATGGGCATCACCAGCCCGTTGTTCCCGGAAGAAAACACATCCAGCGGGCGGTTCGTGGGTTTTGGGTCGGGGTTCGATCCAGTGCCCGAACCGGAAGACGATGGCGAGGACGTTAAGGCGTTCGCGAACTTCATGCGGGCGACGAAAGCCCCGCCGCGTGGGGCAGTGAACGGCGACGTGCTCGCGGGCGAGCAGATCTTTAAACAGGTCGGCTGCATCATCTGCCATGTGCAGACGATAACCACTGCGCCGACGGGGACGGCGATCAATGGCGGTGCGTTGACGATCCCGGCGACGTTGGGCAACAAGATCATCCATCCGTATAGCGATTATCTGCTGCACGATATTGGATCGGGCGATGGCATTCCGGTATTGCCAACGCCTCAATATGCGGCGACTGCGGCTCAGATGCGCACCGCGCCGCTTTGGGGCATGCGTACGCGGAACCGCTTGATGCATGATGGGCTGTCGTTCACACGACAGGAAGCGATACAGCGTCACGGCGGACAGGCCGCGGCCGTGACGGCGGCATACAATGCGCTGTCCGACGGCGAGAAGCGACAGCTCCTGGCGTTCCTTGATTCGCTGTAGATCCTACTCCACCGCGCGGCTGGCGAATTGCCGGCCGCGCGTTCTTTCTTCAAGCTTTAAACCCGGAGCAGAATGCCATCGAGGACGGAGGTGCGCTTGTGGGTTCTTTCGTGAATGTCCGCGCACCAGTCAGGAGTGGCTGTCTCGATTGGCTCAACCACGTGCGCGAGAAAATCGAATCCGGCAGCATCCGCCATCTGTTTTAGGTACAAATACGCCGGCGCGGTTTCTTTCTGCTCGCGCATGATGCCGTGAAGCTGCGCGACAATCATCCCCACTGCGGCCTCTCTGGCGCCGACAATCATCCCGATCCACGTCTTGATGCCGGATGGCAGATCGTTGTTTCCATCGGCGGCGATGATGATCATGGCAGCGCGAGCGGCGGTCCTGGCTACCGAGCACATCAATTGGGGGATTTCGAGCAGCCGGAAGTTCCAGGCCGTGAGGTTCATCTCGCAAGCGGGCCCGAGGCGTTGCGTGACTCGCTGACAAAGGTCGTTCGCGTATTGGTGCGCTTCAAGTTGGTCGTAGGCGATCAGGACATCGATCCCGATGCATAATGGGTGATTCACATTCATAACTTCTCAGGGCAGCGCGGCCGTGCACGCGCGCTGCTCAGGGCGCGGCCACCTGCAAATCAATCAACACCTCGGGAGCTAATTGGTTTTGCGGAATTGTCTTGTGAAAGCGAAATGTCGATCTCTTAATGTTGCCTTAATGAGGATTCGGATACGGTTCTACCCATATGAAGAGAGTCTTCTACATTCCGATTGATCGGCGGCGCTTTTTTAAGAGTATGGCGCTCGCGTCCGCAGGGTTTACATTGCCCGGATATCTGGCCGAAGCGCTGACCCTCACGCCACAGCAGACGCAAGGACCGTATTACCCATTGGCTGACGATATCCCCCTCGATAAGGACAATGATCTCCTGTACCTGAACAACAGCCTGACTCCGGCCTCCGGCGTCATTAGCTACATCAAAGGCCGAGTGCTCACGAGCAGTGGGGTGCCAATTCGCGGCGCGCTCGTGGAGCTGTGGCATGCGGATGTCAGCGGCAACTACACTTATTACGCCGGCACGGGGCGCAATCCGGCTGCTGATCCAAACTTCGCTGGCTTTGGACAATTTCTGACTGGGTCGACCGGGGAATATTTGTTTCGTTCGGTGAAGGCGGGCTTGTATCCAGGGCGCACACGGCATTTTCATTTTGGGATCACGATTCCCGGACAGTTGACGCGCTTCACGACGCAAACCTATTGGAGCGGCGAAGCGGGGAATGCGAGTGACGGTGTGTTGAATGGCGTCACGAATATTGATCAGCGCAATTCTGTGATCCTCACCTATACGCCCGTTCCGGGCACAACCACCGGCGAAGTACAGGCGACGTGGGACATTGTCATGGGCGTGACGCCAGTCGATCCCACCTATCCAGGCGGCAGTTTGATCGTCGCCGGCGCGGTGGTCGCCGGACCATCAAGTCCGCGCTATCGTTTGTCCTTTCCGGCGTATGCGAATTACACCTACGAAGTTTATGGGAACCCGACGCTTGGCGGATTGGGCTGGGCCGCGCTGCCGTTTTCTTTGACGCAAAGCGGCGCCATCGACCGCAACAAATTCACCACGACGAGCAGCGGCACGCTCAACCTGTTCGTCGACGCCAAAGCCGTGAAAGGCTTTTACTTCGTTTCTTTCCGCGTGCCGGGTGCGAATATCGGCACGCCCTGATCATTCGCACGGTGAGGCCCACCAAATCAGATGCGCGTCTTTCGAAAGGACTTACGGATTCGTGGTTGGCGGGTTGGGTGAGGTGAGATACGGGAGCAGCCGGCCGGTAGCGGTGAGGAAACGAATTTGGGCTTCGACCAGCGCGGTAATCGTTTCGATGCGTTCCAAGGTCACTTCGCGGCGGGCTTGTTCGGCGTCGAGTGATTCGAGGAGCGTGTGGCGGCCCAGCGCGTAGGCGTCGGCGGCCATTTGTTTGAGCCGCGCGAGGCGGGGTTCGATCTCGGTGCGATGGCGATCGAGCGCAGCTTGCCGGCGCTGAACTGTTTCGGCCAACTGACGAATCGCCGAATCGACTTCGGCCACCGCCGCTGCGTGGCGCGCTTCCGCGGCTCGCGCTTCGGACCTTGCCTTGTCGAGTTGGCCGCGGCGGGTGTCGAAGATCGGAATCTCGATGTTCACGCCGACGAAATCTGCGGCGCCGAAGGGGCGTCGTGTCCAGGTGCGCCCGCCGCTGAGTGAAAGATCGGGCCAACGGTTTCGCTTGGCCGCTTTGATGCCAGCGTCGGCGGCGACTGCTTCGCCCGTGGCGGCGACGACCAATGGCGCAGTCAACGTGTCAGGGACAAAGTCGTAGAGAATTCGCGGCGGCAGTTGCCAGGGCTGAAGCGCGCCGTCGGCGGTGGGCAGTCCGTTCGTCAGTCCGAGCAGCGAAGCGAGCAGGGCTGATTCGGCGGCAGCTTCGGAACGCGAGCTTTCCAGATGGTTTTCCAAAACGCCCAGTTCTACTTCAACACGCGTGAGGTCGTAGGCGGTCGCGGCGCCTTCAGCCACCCGACCGGCGACCGTATCCTTGAGGCGGGTGACGTCGATGAAGGCGTTCGAGAGAACGGTGACGGTCTCCTGTAAGCCAATGAGGCGCATGAAACTGAGCGTGGCGTCACCGGCGAGAATTCCGGTGCCGGCGGTGAAGCGCGCTTGCGCGGCGGCGATATCGGCGTCGGCTTTGGCAATTCTCGAAGCACGCTGGCCCGGAATGAGAACGGGAAGTTCGACGGAGACCTGTTCCTGCCGAGCGCCGTCGAACACGGTGCGTTGTCCGCCCGCCGGTTGGAAATGGTCGAAACCGACCTTGGGGTTCGGATACGCCGCAATGGTCCTGCGTTCCGCGCGGGCGGCAGCCACGGTCTCGCGTTCGGCCAGGAGTCGAGGGTTTCGATCACCTACCAAATGCGCGACGTCGGCGAGCGTCAATCGAGGACCGGGAGCATTCGTCGCGGGTGCCGCAACCAGCGGGGTGCAGGCCAGCAAGGTGGCGAGTGCGAAGAAGGTTTTGTTCCCGAGGCGGATCATGCGTCGGCCTCCTCGGGCGTGATAAAGCGTTTTGGGGTGAGATAGGAATAGATCACGGGCAGAACAAACAACGAAACAAGCAATGTCGTCAACATGCCGCCGACGACCACAAGGGCGAAGGGACGCTGTGTTTCGCTGCCGACGCCGCTGGCCATAGCCATCGGCAGCAACCCGAAGAGCGCGAGCAGCGAAGCCATGAGCACCGGGCGCAGGCGTTCGGCTGCGCCGCCGGCCAGCGCCATGAACAATTCCTGCCCTTCGCGGCGGTGTTTTTCGGTGGAACCGAGGAGGAGGACGCCCATGAGCGATACCTGGCCGAGCAAGGCAATGAATCCGATCGCCGCGCTAACGGACAGCGGGATGCCTGCAATGAGCAGGGCGAAAAGGCCTCCCGTGAGCGCGAATGGCATGGTGGCGATGATGGCCAGCGCGCTGCGGCCATTGCCCATCGCGGCGTAGAGAAGACCGAGGACCAGCAGGATGGCGACGGGGACGATGAGTTTCAACCGCCGGAGAGCACGCTCCTGATTTTCAAATTCGCCGCCCCAAACAAAGTAGTGTCCCGAAGGCGGGGTGATCTTCGCCGCGACGGTGGCGACGGCATCCTTCACCGCTGATCCCATGTCGCGTCCTTCCACATTGAACTTGAGCGCGAGATAGCGGCTGTTCCCCTCTCGATTGATGGAAGCAACGCCCGAGGCAACGCCGATGTCCGCCACATCCTTGAGCGCGACGTTAGCGCCGTTGGGCGTCCGCAGCAGCAGCGCACTGATGGTGTCGACATCCGAACGCGCGCGGGGAGTGAGCATCACGCGCACGGGCACGGGCCGTTCCTTTTCCCAGAACTCGGTGGCGACTGTTCCAGCCATGGCGGTTTCGATGGTCTTCTGCGTGTCCTCCATCGACAAGCCGTGCCGGGCGATGGCACGGCGATTCACGCGAATTTGCAATTGCGGAATGAGCGCATCGCGATAGAGATCGAGGTCGGTCACACCTGGAACATCTTTGAGCACATCGCGCGCTTTCTCGAGCGTTCCGCGCATGGCGGAGAGGTCGGTGCCAAAAATTTTCAAGACTACTTTGCCGCGCACTCCGCTCACGGCTTCTTCGACATTGTCTTTGATCGGCTGGGAAAAGTTGAATCGGATGCCGGGCATCTCGGTGAGCGAGGTGCGCATTTGTTCGACTAGGCCGTCTTTGTCCAGGCCCTTGCGCCATTGCTCGCGCGGTTTCAGGCGGACAAAGGTCTCCGACATGTTGACGCCCTCGTTGTCCGTGCCGTCCTCGGGCCGACCGTGCTCGCTCAGGGTCTCGCGGACTTCCGGGAAACCGAGCAACCGACGGCGGACCTCGATCAGCGTCTCTTGTCCCTTATCGATCGAAATGCTCGCAGGCATTTCGACGAAAATCACAAAATCGCCTTCGTCCAATTCCGGGAGGAATTCGGTGCCGAGATGCCGGGCCGCCAGTACGCCGGCGAGCAGCAGCACGACCGCGCCGAGGAGGACGGCGATGCGCCGCGTGAGCAAACCGGATAAGGCCGCACGGTAGCGCGCCGAAAGTTTGCCGAGCCATTTCGGGTCTTGATGCGCCGCGTGGCGTGGCTTGAAGATGAGCGCGCACATCGCGGGGACGAGTGTAATGGCGAACAGCAGCGCGCCGACGAGCGCGAAGGCATACGTGAGCGCGAGCGGCCGGAAGATGCGGCCCTCGACCGATTCGAGCGTGAACACCGGGACCAACGCAGCGATGATAATGAGCATCGCATAAAACGTGGGCCGGCCGGCGTCGAGGGCGGACCTGATGACGAGCTTGAGCACGGCCTTTTTATTGGAAGGCTGTTCCGCACGAATCGAATGCAGCACGTGCTCGACAAGCACCACGGCGCCATCCACCAGGATGCCGAAGTCGATGGCGCCCATGGAAATCAGGTTTGCGGGCATGCCCAGAAAGGACAAACCAATGAACGACACGAGCAGCGCCAGCGGGATAACCATGGAGACGATCATCGAACCGGCGACGCTACGCAGGAAGAGCCAGACGATTAGCACCACCAGCAAAAAACCGTGCAGGAGATTTTCGTGGACGGTGGAAAGGGTATGGGAAACCAGGTTGGTGCGGTCGTAGAACACTTCGATTTTCATCCCTTTTGGCAGGATCGAGTTGTTCAACTCCTCAACTTTTTGGTGGATGCCGTCCAGCACCAGCGATGGATTCTCGCCCCGCCGCATAAGCGCGAAGCCTTCCGCGACTTCAGCCTCACCGTTCCATCCAACCGAGCCGCGCCGTGGCATGGGCGATCGCACCAATTCCGCGACATCACCAACCGTGACGGGCACGCCGTTGCTCTCGGAAAGAAGCACCTGCCGGATGTCATCGCCATTTTCCAAGTAGCCGATGCCGCGCACGGTTAATTCCTGATCGCCGTGCCGAAGGAAACCGCCGCCGACATTGATGTTCGCTTTTTTGAGCGCGGATACCACGTCGGCCGGTGTTATGCCCGCCGAAGTTAATCGCATAGGATCGAGCCGCACATGCACTTCGCGGAGATAACCGCCGAAGCACACGACATCGGCGACGCCCTGCACCTGACGCAGAACGCGGCTGACAGTCCATTGAAGTTCGGCGCGCGATTCATAGAGGTCGTGCCGGTCGCTGGTGACGCGAAATTGGTAAATTTCGCCGAGGGGCGTGGCCTCGGGCGACAGAGTGGGAACGACGCCATCGGGCAAATCCGCACCGGACAGCCGCTGGGCGACGAGCAGGCGGGACTGGAAGCTGTCGGCATCGTCGTTGAAAGTGAGGGTGATCAATGACAGCCCAAAGAGACTCTCGCTGCGCATGGTGGTCGCGTTCGGAGTGCCGTTGAGCGCACGCTCCAGCGGAACCGTAACCTGCCGCTCAATTTCCTCGGGTGCCGCGCCGGGAAGTTGAGTGATGACGGTGACCTGCGGATTGGTCACGTCCGGGAATGCTTCGATCGGGGTTTTGAGATAGGAGCGAATTCCGAAAACCGCGATTACGCCGGTGATGAAGATAACAGCGACGCGTCGATGCACGCTCGCTTCGATCAAATGGGAAAGCATCCGGCCGCCTTAGGAGCTGATAGTGCTCAGAGAAGTTGCTCCGATCGTCCGTCCACCAGGAGCGCGCCCTTCACGACCACTCGTTCGCCCGGTGAAAGACCTTTCAACACCCGCACTCGTCCTGCGAAAGCGGAACTCACGAGCACTTCGCGCGCATGGAGACGTCCATCCGCGGCCTGGACATAAACAACGCGGCGTTCGCCTTCCTTGATGAGAACGGCTTCTGCCGGCAGGACCAATTGCTCGGATGGCTCGGACAGACGCACTTCGACTGGAAGGCCCGGAGTCAACCACTGAAAGTTTTCGCCAGCCGGTGTGAGATACATGCGCCGGCGCCGGGTCGCAGAGTCCACTTGAACGGTAAGCACTTCAACCACGGCCTCAGCCGAGCGACCGCCGCGCAATGACTCGATAGCCGCGCGCTGCCCGCGGCTGATCCTCGCCGCATCGTCTTCACTCACTTCCGCTTCGATCCACACGCGCGATGGATCGCCGATCTCCATGATGCCGTCGTCTCCAGACTTGAGCACAGACCCGACGCTGGCGCCGACCGTGAGCACAATACCGTTCGTCGGTGCCAACACGAATACCTGCGCGCCGGTTCCCAAGCCGAGCATCGAACCTGCCCGACGCGTACGTTCGGCCTCAATCCTGGCTTCGCGAAGGCGCGTTTCCGCCTCGAGGCGCTCCACCTCAGTGCCGACGCCGCGCGCTACCATCGTGGTGTGCCGGCGCAAAATTTCCTCGGCGGCTTCGAGCCGTGCCGCGGCCAGTTCTACATCCGCACGGCTTTGATTCGCGCCGGTGCTCTGAATCCGGAGCAAGCGCGCTCCGGCCTCGACCTTGTCGCCGGGGCGAACCAAAACTTCCTCGACGCGTCCTTCCACCAGCGCGCCGAGATTAATTCGCGCGGACGTGGGGAACGACACGCGTGCGGGAATGGGCCTGCCCCAAAGCTGGTCGGTTTGCCAGCCTACGGAAGCAATTTCAACAAACTGAGCGGACTGCGCCGACAGTTCGATGCCTTCGGCGGCTGCGCAAGGCGCCCCGCACGCTGGAGGGTCGATAGGTTTTTTATCGTGTGCGCGAACCAGGAAAACGCCAATGAGCGCCAACGCTGCGGCGCAAACAACGATGAGCCACCAGGCGCCGTGAGACCTGGCTGGAGGAAAGGCTGGGTGGTCGTGTTCCGCCGGGTGCTTCATGGGGATAGAATGAAAGGGTTCTTCACGGTGCGCTTTCGGAAGAGGCCTGCCGAATGACTCTCTTCACGAGGTTGTAGTCAGAATACTTCTTGAACATGATTCGCATCTGCGTGCCGGGAGCCAAATCTTTCGCGGCAAAAACAACCCCACGATCATTACGCGCGGCTGGTTCGCTCCAGAGCCGGGTTTCTTCATCCCAGCGCACCGAAAGCGGTTTCCTGGAATTATCATCCCGGATGACGAGCGTCATCTTTTCAGGATTGATCTCCAGTAGTTCACCGACGGCCCATTGCGGAAACGGGGCATGAACAAACCCGGTGGTCAGACCCAGCAGCGGCACGCATACCAGACCCCACGTCCACTTTGAATCGGGAAAACGGCCGATGAGTGTTTTCACAGTCACCAACTAATATGAGCTTGATGCTCCTGTTTGTCTGTTAGGCCATCCCTAGTTCCCGTGTAGGGCGCGGCCTGACAGTTTATTCGCGGAAACGAAACGGGTTGTTCACCGTGGATGCTTGGTTTCGTTCCACCGAATGGCTTCGCGAAGCAGTTCCGTGCCGCTGCCGAGACTCATCTTTTCTTTCATCCGCGCGCAATAAGCCTGCACGGTCTTGATGCTGACCCGCAGTGTTTCGGCAATTTCGCGAGTGCCCAGCCCTTGACCCAACATCTGGAATACTTCGAGTTCACGATCACTGAGTTGATCGACTGGATGTGGGCTTTCGGCCGTCTTACCGGAGATTGACCTGGCAGTGATGGCTTCAGTCACGGCGCTGCTCACATAAAGCTTGCCCTCTAAAACCCGGCGAATGGCCTCAATCACTTTTTTCGTCGTCTCCCGTTTCATGACATAGCCCCGTGCCCCGGCGCGCAGCGCGCGCTCGGCGTAAAGCGACTCGTCGTGCATGGAAAGCACCAGCACCAGGACCCCTGGTTGGACCTGTTTCAAAGTCTTGATCAACTCGATCCCGGAGGAATCTTCCAGCGATATGTCAATGATGGCCACATCGGGTTTGCTTTGCGCAATGGCCTGCAGCGCTCGCGGCGCGCTCTCTGTCTCGCCGCAGACCACGAGATCAGGTTGTTGGTTGATCAGGGTGGTCAGCCATTCGCGCACCAGCGGATGGTCGTCCACCAGAAAGACCTTTTGCTTTTGACCGAGGGAACTCATGCGAGCGCCGGTTCCGTTTCCTCGCTGACTTGCGGCGAAACGGGAAGCGCACATTTCACAAGCGTGCCGCCGGTGGGGTTGGGCTCGATGGAAAAGGAAGCCCCAATCATCGCCGCGCGATGCGCCATGATGCGGGTGCCCAACCCCTGGTTCGTTTGCCAATTCTCCGGCAAACCGGCGCCATCGTCTTCGACCGCCAGGGTGATCTTGCCGTTACGATTGGCGACGCTGATATCGATGCGTTGAGCCTTGCCGTGCCGGATCGCGTTGCTGACGGCTTCCTGCGCGATGCGGTAAAGATGGGTCGCTGTGGAGGCATCGCGAACCGAAATCCTGCCGTCGCTCTCGAAGACGCACCGAACCTTGGACAATTTATTGAGGTTGGCGGTCATCTCCTGAAAGGCCGCGATGAGCCCCTCGGGTTCCATCTCCACGGGCGAGATGCCCCGCGCCACATTGCGCGCCAGCAAAATTCCGTCCTCGACCAGACCCACGATGTTCGCCGCGTCTTGCGACTCCGGAAGGGTCCGCGCCGCGAGTTTCTCCTCCAACACGCGGCCGGCCAGCGCCGTACCGGTCAAGTGCTGGCACAGTCCATCATGCAGATCCCGACCAATGCGCCGCTGCTCCCGTTCGCTCACTTGCAGAATTTCTTTTTCGAGACGCTCGCGTTCGGCCATCTCTTGGGTGAGCGCGACGGTTCGCTGCTGGACCCGGTTTTCCAAACCTTTTTGTAACGCGCGCAAATGCACCACCAGCCAAACCACAATGAAATAAAACGCAAGCAGGATGGCGCTATTCCAAATCGGAACGAACGAACTGGAATACTTCGCTCCGGAGGCCAAATCGCCCACAATCCAGGCCGCCGCGCTCAGGACCGACACGAAAAGACCAAAACCGCGACCGACAAACCACGTTCCGAAACCCACCGCCAGGAGATAAAACACCGAAAAGAAAATCTCGAAGCCCGTCAGAAAATCAATGAAGCCGATCAGCGCGAGAAAGCCTAGGGGCGCTCCCATATAAAACCAACGGGAACGGCCTTCGAGTTTTTCGATCAAACTCATCCTGCTCTCAGTATATCATGGACTTTCGAGCATTCGCCCAAATGCCTTACGGGTTCCCAGGCTGACATGAGGCTCAATGGTGTCGGCATCTAATTCGGCCATCGGTTCCGGCACGCCGATTTTGCGTAAAAACGCGCTCACCGTAGGGGAATTTGTAGCAGAAACAACGCTGACAGTCTAGGCCACGGCTACATCCCGTGCGAGAGACAGTTCTAGAGTTGCATCCTTCATGGATCGATTAGATTACGGCGAGGGACAGGGGCTCGTGCGATAGAAGCGTCCCGCGGGGCGGGACTGGCCGGCGGCGTCCACATCGATGAACTGGTTGATTTCGCCAGCGGCCTGGCTGGCATCGGTGACTCCAATCTGTTGCCACTTCGGAATGAATGTTACGCGCGCGTTTTTGATTGCAGCGCGGCGGGGAGGGAGCATAATGGTGGGGTTGCAGCCTGAGCGCTCAACTCGCATACAGGTGGAAAGCGATACGGCCTTCCTCCGGGTCACGGACGCCCTTGATCGCGAAGCCATCACTTTGCCCGAGGAAATTCGCGAGCGGGTGGCGCAACTGGAAAAACTCGCGACGGTCGGTCTTTTTACTTCGAGCATCGCGCACGAAATCAAGAACGCGCTGGTGGGGGTGAAGACGTGTGTGCAACTGGCCGCCGGTACGGAGCTCGGGCCGCTGGCGAACCGCGAGGTGATGCGCATCGAATCGCTGGTCAATTTACTCTCGCAATACGTCTCGAAGAACAAAGAGAGCTTCACGGAGGTGAAGCTGAACGAGGTGGTGAGGAATGCGACGCGGAGTTTGGAAGCGGCGTGTGCGACGAAGAATCTTTCGCTTCAAGTCCAACTCGAAGCCGCTCCGGACGCGATCGACGGCAGCAGCATCCAGTTGGAGCAGGCCTTGCTAAACCTGCTGCTGAATGCGGTAGAAGCGACGCCGACTGGAGGGGCGATCTGGGTCCGGACTGATAACGATTCCAACCAGGTGCGCATCGAATTGCGAGATTCCGGACCCGGGATACCGGCGGAAGACCTGGAACGCATCTTTGAACCGTTTTATTCTACGAAGGCGCGCGGCAGCGGATTAGGCCTGGGGATCACGCGCCGCATCGTGCGGGACCACAACGGCATGATAGAAATTGCGAGCCAGCCAGGGCAGGGGGCGACGTTCACTTTAAGCTTTCCGGGGCTTGTAAGCCAGAGCGCCGCGTGAGGGCACGCGGCCTACAAGCGCTTGTAAGTTAGCGGGGAACAAAGCGCCATCTTCTGGCTCATACGTAAGTATGCGCCGCCGTTCTCGATCCGGGTCGCCCAGTTTGAATGAAGGTCCGTAGTGCCCTGCCTTCAGTCATAGCGGCTGGCTTCGGGGTGGCCGCCCTGGTCCTGGCTTCCTGTTCCAGCATCCAACGCACCGTCATGGCGCCGCCGCAGGTCGAAGGTGCGACCTTTGTTGGCAACCAGGCGTGCGTGGATTGCCATCGCGATTTCACCCGTGCCTTTCCTTCGAGTCCGCACGCGCGGCTGCATCTCGAAGGCGTGCCGCGCGAACAAAACGCCGGTTGTGAGTCCTGTCACGGGCCGGGCAGCCTGCACGTGAAGGCCGGCGGTGGGCGCGGGAAGTTCATCGTCAATCCTCGCCGCGAACCGCAGGCGTGCCTCGCATGCCACATCGACATCCACGCGCAATTGAAGTTGCCGCAGCACCATCCCGTGCTCGAAGGCCGGATGAATTGCGTGCAGTGCCACGATCCCCATGGGTCGGACATCCTAAAGGCTTCGCACCGCACGGCGTTCGGCGTCCGGCCGGCGGTCGGCATGGCGCGCCTGAACGAGACGTGCGCCGAATGCCATCGCGAACAATCACGCCCGTTCGTTTACCAGCACGAGGCCCTCCGCGAAGGCTGCACGATGTGTCATCAGCCGCATGGTTCGATTGCAGACAAGATGCTCGTCCAGCGCGACAACAATCTGTGCCTCAAATGTCATGCACAAGTTGCGACGGCCACAGGGCAGATTTACATCGGCGATCAGTCGCACACCGAGTTCCTGAGCCGCGGAAGCTGTTGGAGCGCCCGATGTCACACAGCGGTGCATGGGTCGAACATCGACCGCCAGTTGCGGTATTGAGCTATGCGCGGCGTTGCACATCTTCCGATTGTCTTGCTGCCCGGCGCGTTGCTGGGCCTGAACGCCGCCGAACTTCCGCCGCCCGCGCAAGCGAAGGCCGACTTCGCACGCGACATCAAACCACTTTTCGATCGCTCGTGCATAAGCTGCCACGGCCCGGAGAAACCTAAAAGCGGCTTTCGCCTCGACAGCCGTGAAGCCGCCCTCCGCGGGGGCGAGCATGGAAAGGCGATTCTGCCCGGAGACAGCGCGAACAGTCCGCTGGTCCTCGTGGTAGCGGGCGCGCATCCGGATATCGAAAGAATGCCGCCGAAGGGAAAAGGCGATCCATTGACTCCGCAGGAGATTTCGTTGCTTCGCGCGTGGATCGATCAAGGCGCCGAATGGCCTCAGGCGGCGCTCGCTGGCCCGCAGACGGTTGCGGTTGCAATGCCGGAACTGCGCTGGATTTCGGTGAATGGCGACGAGCACAAATTTCGCGAACACTTTTGGATGAAGGAAGGGTTTCATGCCGGGCTGCAGAGCTTCTTCATCGAAGATAATTCTGACGCCAATTCAAGGATCACCATGGAAGGGCGGTTGTATCCAGACGACGAAGATTTTCGCCTCGCCCTGCGTTACGATCGCTTCAACGTGGGATTCATCGACGTCGGCTTTGACGAATATCGCAAATACTACGACGACTCGGGTGGATATTATCCATTTGCGCGTCCGATATTTTCCTTAAGCCGCGAATTAGGCCTTCGCACCGGCCGCGCGTGGATCGATTTCGGCCGCGCCCTGCCGGACGCGCCGAAGCTCACCGTCGGTTACGAGTATCAATTTCGCCAGGGGACGAAATCCACGCTGGAATGGGGCCCGGTCACCCTCACGTTGGTCCCAGTCGTTCCTCCGCCTCCCAATGTTTTCGCGAGGAACATCTATCCCGCGTTCAAAGACGTGGATGAAGGCGTTCACATCGTGAAATTCGATGCCAGCCACGAGATCGATGGATTGTATTTGGAGGACAATTTCCGCGCGGAGTTTTACGACCTCAAGACACAGCGCCACAACGACGTATCGATGACCGCCGGGCAAACTGCCCCGAGTCAGCTCGAGTTGCTCAATGAAACGCACAATGAATTCCTCGCCGTTAATGCGCTGCACATGGAAAAGGAACTCCGGGACTGGTGGCTCGTCTCTGCGGGTTACCTGTATTCAACGGTGGATGCGGATGCCTCATTCAAGCAAACGACACTCCACCAGAGCGGCTTGCCGATTTCGGGAGATTTTTGGCGCACGCACTCGATCATCCTGTCGCAGCACTCGCTTCTGCTGAACGCCAACACACGCCTCGGCCCATGGGAGCACGTCACTTTTTCCGCTGGTGTCCAAAGCGAATGGGTCACCCAGGCGGGTATCGGCGGAGTCGAGTTCGATACAGGCCTGCCACCTGTCTTTGCCACAACCAACGCCGCGACGTTGGACGCGAATCTGCACAAGCATACGCTCCAGGAACAAGCCGCCTTGCGATACACCGGTCTGCCGTTCACGGCCGTGTTCGCTGAGGGCCGGCTCGAACAGAGCTGGGCGGGCAATTTCGAGGAACAAATCGGCGGTCATGATCCATTCATTCACGACACCGACATTGACAGTAATCTCCAGGACTGGCGCGCCGGATTTTACAGCGCGCCCCTGCCAAGAGTCTCCTTCGGCGGGCATTTTCGTTATCGCGACAAACGCACCGATTATGACGATAACATCGACAACACCGCGGCGTATCCGGCCTTCATCACTGAGCGCGATGTCAAGACGCGCGAAGTCGAAGCCTATGTCGCCTGGCGTCCGCTGAACTGGCTTAAAACAAAGCTCAGCTATCAATTGCTCGATACTGATTTTCATTCCGCCACCGATCCCATCCCTGGAATCACGCCTGGCGGGCCGCTGCAGGCCGGCACCTTTAACGCGGACGTCTATGGATTGAACCTCGTCCTGACGCCGTTCTCGCGCTGGTCCGTGTCCGGCACGTTCAATTACTACGATTCGCGGTCCGGCTCGGCGCATAACGATGTCCCGTCTGTCCAGCCCTATCGTGGCGACATCTACAGCGCTGTCGCGAGCACGACTTATATGCTCAGCACGAACACCGACCTGACTGCCACCTACAGTTTTTCGCGCGCCGCCTATGCGCAAAACAATTTCGCCGCCGGCCTGCCGCTCGGGATCGGCTACGATTGGCACGTGGTGCAAGCTGGCATTTCCCGCCGCTTCAGACATGTCACCGCCAACCTGCAGTACGCCTTCTACGATTATGCCGAACCGTCCACCCGCGGCTTTAACGATTACACGGCCCATGCTATATTCGCCACAATCACGATTCGTTGGCCCTGAAGTATGAAGTTTGTTTTCGCCAGTCTGCTGCTCGCCCCATCCGTCCTCGCCGCCACCTTCACGGTAACAATGACCAACGTAAAATTCACCCCGCCCAGCCTTACCGTAAACGTCGGCGACACCGTCACATGGACCGACACGCAGGGAAATCACAACACCGTCTCAGGGGAAGCAGGCGTGCCGGATGGACGGGGGTGGAACAGCAATAGCCAGTACCCCCCGCCTTTCATTATGTCCCCGGGCCAGTCATTCTCGTTTACGTTTACAAAGCCCGGGACGTATCCGTATTACTGCGAGCCGCATTGGACCCTGGGCATGGTCGGAACGATTCGGGTGATTGCTCCCAACAGCCCGCCCACAGTTTCGATGATCAGTCCCGGCGATCACGCCGATTTTCCAGCGCCGGCCGATATTCCCGTTGAAGCGAGCGCATCCGATGCTGACGGCACTGTCAGGCAAGTGGAATTATTCATGAACGGCACTTCACTTGGCGTTTTGTTTGCGCCGCCTTACAGAACCACCGTTAACAATCTTGGGCCGGGTCCTTACACCTTCTCTGCCGTGGCCACGGACGATGCGAACGCAACTGGCAGCGCGTCCGTGTCTGTTACAGTCAGTGGACAGCAGCCCGCGATCACGTCCGCTCCACAATCGCAAACGGTAAACGAGAAAAGCGACGTTACCTTTACGGTGCAGGCAGTCGGCTCGCAGCCGCTGAATTATCGGTGGTCCTTCGGTGCAAATCCCATTCCCGGAGCTGTAACTCCCTCTCTACTTCTCACGAACGTCAGCTCCGCCGATTCCGGCACTTACACCGTACAAATCTCAAACGATTTTGGCTCCGCGTCGGCCTCCGCGACGTTAAGCGTGACCAATCCACCATCAGGCACAGCCCCAAGCATCACGACGCAACCGCAGTCACAAGCTGTGAACGCCGGAACGAACCTAACATTTACCGCGAACGCCGTCGGTTCCACACCGCTCCGCTGGCAATGGTTTTTTAACAACGGACCCCTTCCGAACGCGACAAATGCATCCCTTGAATTGACAAATGTCACAGTGACGGACACCGGTGATTACTTTGCTATCGTGTCTAACGACTTCGGATCCGCCACGAGTTCAGTGGCGACGCTCGCGGTGACGATTGCCTGCAATTTTGCGCTAGCCGCGCGCGACGCGTCGTTCGCGGCGAAGGGTGGTTCAAGCAACGTGGTAGTGATGGCACCCCCGAGCTGCTCATGGACGGTAATCAATACGAACGCGTGGATCACAATTTCCTCGGGCGATAGCGGCACAGGATCGGGAACCGTGGCGTTCAGCGTTGAGTCGAATCCCAGCCAAGCTCCACGAAGCGGCGCTCTGGTAATCGCGGGAGTCATCTTTGACGTGAGGCAAAGCGGGCTGTTCCCGGCAAAGAACGATTTTAATCACGACGGCCAAACCGACTTCCTTTGGCAAGCAGCCGATGGTCGGGTGATTCTGTGGTTGATGGATGGGCCCACGCGCATCGCCGCGCTGCCGTTGCGCAATGGCAGACCGGCGCCATTGGGCTCGCATATCGTCGGCACGGATGACTTCGATGGGGATGGCAATGTAGACATCCTTTGGCAGCGCAGCGACGGTGCGCTTGAGGTTTGGCTCATGAACCGCACGAATTTTCTGCGGGCTGAGCCCATTTCGCCTGCGCCAGCGATTAGGCCGGCATGGCAAGCAATCGGGCTAGGTGATTTTAATGGTGATAAGAGCACGGACATCCTTTT
>Ga0066710_100001272_pt1 | contig 18463 bp, 21 predicted proteins | sample GraSoiAngelo_159_FD_79666 | JGI IMG/M metagenome (GOLD analysis project Ga0066710, IMG submission 79666) | Grasslands soil microbial communities from the Angelo Coastal Reserve, California, USA - 14_1009_16_40cm | ecosystem: Environmental > Terrestrial > Soil > Grasslands | place: USA... | reverse complement strand
GCGCGCGCTCGCCTCGGCGATCTCCATCTACGCCGCCCACATGGGCGCCGTGCCGGCCGGCGGCAGCGCAGGCCTCGCCGCGCTCACGACCGTCGCGGTCAACTCCCTCAGCCAGTCGGCCGGCCCGTTCATGGCGAAGATTCCTGATCCCCCGGCTGGTTGGTCGAGCCCATATGCGTTCGCCAGTGACACGGCGTCCGGCACTTTCGTGATTTCCGCGATCGGTGACAACACGACCGTCTCGCTGCCGTAACGGGTCAACCTCACACCACGCGCGGGAGGGGTACCCCCTTCCGCGCGTGCGTGTGTCTGCACGCTGAGAACCGTTTCCCACGCGTCGAGAGGGGAGAGTCGTGCCAGGGATGGAAGGCGTCGAGGTCGCGGCGGGCGCGTCCACGCGACCGAACGAGCGCACGCTCAGCGCGCTCCCGACCTCGCTCGGCATTGTCCTTAGCCCCCGGATCATCCCGCTGGCGCTTGCCCTGGTCACGTTCCTGGTCTTCCTGCCCACGCTCTGGAACGGATTCGTGGCGTGGGACGACTACATGAATCTGGTCGAGAACCAGGACTATCGGGGCCTCACATGGCCGCAGGTCCGGTGGATGTTCAGCACGATGCTGATGGGCCATTGGATCCCTCTCACCTGGCTCACGTTCGGCCTCGACTACGTCATCTGGGGAATGAACCCGGCCGGCTACCATCTGACCAGCCTCGTGATCTTCGCCCTCAACGCCCCGGTTTTCTATTTCGTCGCGCTGCGCTTGCTCCGGCATGCGGCCGGGTTCACCGACGGCGCGCTCCGCCTGTCGGCGATCGTGGCCACGCTGTTCTTCGCCATCCATCCGCTCCGCGCCGAGTCCGTCGGCTGGGCCACCGAACGGCGCGACGTGCTCTCCGGGCTCTTCTTCCTGCTGACGGTCCTGATGTACCTCAAAGCCTCCGACGCGACCGGGAAACGTCGGGGGTGGCTGCTCGCGGGATCGGTCGGTATCTACGTCCTGGCTCTGGTCTCGAAGGCGAGCGTCATGGTGCTGCCGCTGGCGCTGGTGGTGCTCGACTTCTACCCGCTCCGGCGGCTCGGCGGGCGCTGGCAGGAGTGGACGGGAGCGGCGGCGCGCATCGTCTGGCTCGAAAAGATCCCCTTCATGGTTCTCGGCGTAGCGGGCGCAGCCCTCGGGTACTACGCACAGAACGCAAACATGTTCATCACGCCTCTCGAGCGGTATCCGTTGTCCGCCCGGCCCGCCATGGTGTTCTACAGTCTGTGGTTCTACCTCGAGAAGACCGTGATACCAATGGGGCTGTCGCCCCTCTACGAGCTTCCGCTCCGGGTGAGCCTGCTCGACCGACAGTTCCTTCTTCCAGCATTCGGAGTGACAGCGATCACCGCGGCGGCGGTCGCGCTGAGGAAGCGGTGGCCCGCGGGGTTCGCGGTCGGAGCGTATTATGTGATCACGCTCGGACCGGTGATCGGAATCGTGCACTCCGGGTACCAGCTGACCAATGACCGATACAGCTATCTCCCCGGATTCGCCTTCGCGCTCGTCGTGGGCGCAGTTGCAGGCGCCGTCGTCCGGGCCGGAGCGGCCGGCAGGCTCCGGCCCCCCTTCGTCAGGGCGCTGGCCGGACTCGGCGTGTTGTGGCTCTGCGGTCTGGCCTACCTGAGCGCTCAGCAGATCCAGATCTGGCGGGATACCGACAGCCTGTGGAGGTACGCGCTCGAGTCCGAGCCGAACTGCGCGCTCTGCCACGGCAACCTCGGGGTCTATCTCTCGACTCAGGGGAACTTAGGACTGGCGAAGGCTGAATTCCACCGCGTGCTGGAGCTCCGACCCGGCGAGCCAAGGGCGCTTCAGCACCTGGGCCATACGTACGCGCTCCTCGGAGACTATCCCCGCGCCGTCCAGTGTCTCGAGCTCTACCTCAAACGGTATCCGAACGATGCCGATCCGCTCAACAACCTGGCCGCCACCCTGTTGACCGCCAGGCGCCCGCGTGAAGCGCTCGCGCCTCTTCAGCGCGCCATGCGGGTCAAGCCCGGGCACGTCCTCGCTCACGTCAACGCGGGGTTCGCGTACGCCGACCTCAGAGAGTATCCGGAGGCGCTGAGCATGTTCCGTCAGGCGATCGCGCTGAAGTACGACACCCCCGTGGCCTGGGCCGGGCTCGCCCGTGTTCACTTCGAGCAGGGAGAGACGGACGCCGCCCGAACGGCCTGGGGGATCCTCGGCATGCTCGACACCAAGCAGGCAGCTGCGATCGCGCCCGCGTTCATCCCGACCTGGTGATCGTGGCGCCGCTACCAGCCGTTGCCGAGGCATGGCCGGCCGGGATGCTCGTCGCCGTCGGTCTTTTCGGGCTCGCCATCGGGAGCTTTCTGAACGTCGTGATCGTGCGCGTCCCAGCTGGGCGCAGCATCTGGCGTCCCCGCTCCGCCTGCCCACGCTGCAGGGCACTGCTGTCGTGGTACGACAACATCCCCGTGTTGTCGTTTCTCCTCCTCCGCGGACGCTGTCGGACGTGCGGGTTGCCGATCTCCTGGCGCTATCCGATCGTCGAAGCCATCACGGCGGTGGCCCTGGTCCTGGCGTACCTCGCCTTCGGTCCGACGACCGAGTTCGTCGTCGCCGGCGTGCTGCTCGCCGCGCTCGTGGCAATCACCGCGATCGACCTGCAGCACCTGCTGATTCCAGACGTGATCACGCTGCCGGGAATTCTGGTCGGCCTGGCTGCCAACCTCGCGACGGGGCGCATCTCCTGGCTCGAGTCCGTCATTGGAATCATCCTCGCGGGTGGCCTGTTCCTGGCGATCATTCTCGTCAGCGGCGGCGGCATGGGTGGCGGCGACCTGAAGCTCGGGGCGATGCTCGGCGCCTTCCTGGGATGGAAGGCCCTGCTGTTCGCGCTGTTCGTCGCCGTCGTCGTCGCCGGCGTGTTTGGGGTGGCGCTCCTGGCCTCAGGCCTGAGGGGAAGGAAAGACGCCGTCCCCTTTGGCCCGTTCCTTGCGATGGGCGGGGCCATGGCTCTGTTCTGGGGCGAACGGGTGTTCGGCTGGTACGTGAGCGGCTTCGGCGGATGAACGCTCGTGGGTTCACTCTGGCTGAGCTCATGGTGGTCGTGGGGATCGGCGGCGTCCTCGCCGGGCTCGTCGCGCCGACACTTTCGAGTTACGCGCGGACGTCGGCCCTCCAGGCGGCGGCGCGCGAGCTCGCGACCGTGATCAACCTCGGAAGGCAGATCGCGATTTCCCAGAACACGACCGTGTGCGTGGAAGTCACCGGGACGAACATCCGGCTCCGGACGCGTGGGTGCGCCGGAACGATCTGGACGGGGCCCGGAACGGACAGGGCGGGCGTGATCAGGATCTCGGATCCGAGCGCGCTCCACATCAGCACCACGTCGAACGTCGTGTTCACCAATCTCGGGGCTGCCAGCCCGGCCGGCACGTACACCGTGACGAATCCCGTGAACCACGCGATGCGGACCGTTGTCGTCGCCGCCACGGGTCGCGTCAGCGTGCGGTGAAGCGGCCGATCCGCAACGAGCGGGGCTTCACGCTGGGCGAGGTCCTCGTAACGATGGTCGTCCTCTCCGTCGGACTCGTGGCCGTCGCCACGGGGTTCCAGTACGCCACCAGCGGCGTCGAGATGGGCAACGGCGAAACGACGGCGGCGTTCGTGGCGGCGCAGCGGCTCGAGCAGCTCAAGGCTCTGGCGCTGACCGACTGGGCGAGCGTCACCCTGAGCGCCGGCACGACGACGGAAGGCTACGGCGCGATCGCCGACGCGGCCCGCTACCGACGCGTGACGACGATCACCGACAGCCCCGGCGGGGCGTGCACGGGGAGCTGCAAGCTGGTCCAGGTGACGGTGTTCTACCGGCCGGTCACGGGACAGGGCCAGCTGGACCAGGAGCGCCGACTGGACGTGGTCACCACGTTCGTATCCCGTCGTTGAGGCGCTCGTGATGAAGGCAGTCGGTCGGCTCGTCCACAACGAACGCGGCGTGGCGCTCGTGCTGGCCCTGGTGGTCCTCCTGACCCTCACGGGGCTGGTGCTCGCCTTCCTCTCGGTGAGCGCCCTCGAACCCCACATCTCGCGAAATCACAGCCACACGGTTCGCGCGCGCTACGTCGCCGAGGCCGGCATCGAGTACGCGTACGACATGCTGGCGACGAACATCGGCTCCTGGAACGACTACCTCGGCGGGGCGACCTGCGCGCAAGGCGCGATCCTCGGCACGCCGAACTCGAGCCTGCCCGGGTTGGGGAGCGCGCACGGAGCCTTCACGGTCAGGGTCCGCAACGACTGCAACGCCGACGACGACACGCTGACCGGCCTCGGCCTCGACACCACCATCGGCGGCTGCGACGTGGCCGCGCCCGGCTCCGCCACGCACGACGGCAACTGCAAAGTCATCGTCACCTCCGCCGGCACGATTGGAAGCACGACGCGGACGATCAGCGTCGTCATCTCGAGGATCGTGATCCCGCCCATCAATGCCGCGCTCGCGTTCCCGGGTATCCGGGCCGACGTGAATTTCAGCGGCTCGAGCTTCGTCGTCGATGGGCGCGACACGAGAATGACCGATGGCGCGGGCGCGCCGACCGGCACCGCTCCCGCCGTCTACGGCATCGCGGTCAACGGGAGCCTTCCAGCCCTCGCCGCTCAGGTCGAGAACGCACTGGCACGGGGTCCGCAGAACGACGTCCGCGGCCGGGACGAGATCAACGCGAGCGCGACGGCGCAAGGGGCCAACACCATCCAGTCGGACGTTGTTCTGACGTCGCGGGCGGTCACCGACTTCGTCGCGGCCGCGAGGTCGATGGCCGACGTCACGATCGACATCGGGCCGGGCAGCCCGTACTCGATTGACAACCTCGGGTCCGTGTGCTCGACCAGCATCGAGAGCTCCGCCTGCTGGGGCACGCCGTCACACCCGAAGACCGTTTACGTCCGCGGCGCCCGGCCCGAGGGCACCACCCGCGAGATTTCGCTCAGCGTCACTGGGGTGAGCCAAGGCACGGGCATTCTCATCGTCGAGAATGGCGCGGTGGAGATCGGTGGGAACTTCAGGTGGAACGGCCTCGTGATCGTCACCGGCAAGAACGTCGGCGTCCGGTACAGGGGCAACGGGACCCAGTCGGTCTATGGGGCCATCATCGTGAACGAGATGCACGAGGATAACCGCGCCACCACCCTCGAGGGCGACATCCGGGGCAAAGCCGACATTCTCTACAGCAAAGAAGCTTTGGACCTCGTGCAGACCGGGCTCAAGCGCCGGCTCGTGACGACGCACAGCTGGATGGACCAGTAGGCACAGGCGACCGGTCGATGTCCGCCGTCCCCCCCCCGGAGGCCTGCCCGGCGCTGCCCTGCCCGGCCACCCCGACCGCCTATCACGGCGGTCAAGGATTTCGGGTCGCACGCCCCTTTGGGGGGGGCTCCCACCCGGTGCCGGACCGGCTCGGCGAGTTCATGGTGTGGGGGCCGGGGGCCATTGTGGCCCCGAATGTAGTACGTGGGAAAATATTGGCCCCCCTGACACAGGCCGCCCTATACTACTTAGCCATTAGGGAGAAAGGCGTTTAATATGGCGTTCTTCCGCAAATCTCCGGAAATCTTCGGCCTCGACATCGGCTCGAGTGGTGTGAAGGCCGTCCACCTGAGGGAGTCGGGCGGGTCCTATACGCTCACGTCGCTGGGAGTCGCGCCCCTACCCCCCGATGCCATCACGGAAGGCACCATCAAGGACCCGCCGACCGTAGTGGAGGCGATCAGGAGCGCCGTTTCCAGGGCCGGACTCAAGGGCACCGGCTGCGCGATCGCCGTCTGTGGTCGGGAGTTGATCATCAAGAAGGTGCAGATTCCGGAGGTGCCGGCCCGGGAGGTCGGCGACGTGGTCCAGCTCGAAGCCGAGCATCACGTTCCCTTCGCGATCGACGAGGTCTTTCTCGACTACCAGAGCATCGGGCAGCACAACGGCGTGCTCGATCTCATCCTGGTCGCGGTCAAGAAATCGAAGGTGCTCGAATATGCGGCCGTCGTCGAAGAAGCGGGCCTCGTCCCGGCGATCGTGGACGTCGACAGCTTCGCGCTCGGAAACCAGTTCGAGCTGAATTATCCCGGCGATCGCGGCGAAACCGTCGCCCTCATCGACATCGGCGCCTCGATCATGAAGACCAACGTCGTACGTGGCGGCTCGACGATCTTCGCTCGCGACATCCCGTTCGGCGGCAACAACTACACGCAGGCGATCGCGCAGCAGCTCAAGATCCCCTTCGAGCAGGCGGAAGCCGCCAAGCTCGGCCGCGACGTGGGCGTTCGCTGGGAAACCGTCGTGCCGGCACTCGAGGCGGTGTCACGCGAATTGTCGCTCGAAGTTCAGCGGACGTTCGACTACTTTGCGTCGACGGCCGAGTCCGAGCGCATCGGGAAGATCGTCCTCGCCGGCGGGTGCGCCCAGCTGCCTGGGCTCAGCGACTATCTGTCGTCGAACTGGGGCATCCCGGTCGAGCTGACGAAACCGTTCCAACGCATCGAGATCGACTCGGGGTACGCGGACGACGTGCACGCCGCCGGGCCGGCTCTGGCGGTGGCGGTCGGGCTGGCGTTGCGACGCCCGGGAGACAAACCGCAATGATCAGGATCAACCTCGCGCCCGAGCGCGCCCGCCGGCGCGGCGCCGGGTTCAAAGGGATCAAGCTCGGCCTGCCGGCCTTCAACCTCGGCTGGATGTTCGGCGTCGTCTACCTCGCCCTGCTGCTCGGGATCGGAGGATACTGGTGGGTGCTGACGAGCACCCAGGCGAGGCTCACGGCCGACATCGAGCGGGCGCAGAAGGACCTCTCCATGCTGCAGCAGCAAATCGGCCAGGAGAGCAAGGTCAGAGACCAGGCCAACGAGCTCCGCAAGCGGGTCGACGTCATCGAGGCGCTCACCAAGGCTCAGGGCCACCCGATCCTGCTCGCCGAAGCGTTCGCCGGCGTCCTTCCCAATGATCTGTGGGTCACCGCATTCGAGGAACGCAGCGGGCAGATCAAGGTCACCGGGTCGGCGTTCTCGGCCACTGCGGTTGCGGATTTCATGTCGAACCTCCGCGCCTCCGGAAAGTTCAAGGACGTCGACCTCGTCGTCTCCCGCCGGGACCTCGCCCGGCCATCACCCCTGGTGACGTTCGAAGTCACCTGTCGCTTCGAGGGCTGACATGGCGCTCCCACCGTTCTTGGACCCGATCGTCAACGCCCCCCGGTCGCAGAAGCTCGTCGTTGGAGTCATGGGAGCGATCGTGATCGCCGCCGCCGGATACTTCCTCCTCCTGGCGCCCGCCGAGGCCCAGAACTCGCAGCTCAGCACACAGCTGACCTCGCTGCAGACGGAGGTGGCTCGGAGCCGGGCGATCGTCGCCGACCTGATGAAGTACCGTCGCGAGGCGGTCGAGCTGGAAGCGCGGCTCAACGCCCTCAAGGAGAAGCTTCCGGGCGAGAAGGAAATCCCGACACTCTACCGGACGCTCTCGGACGCCGCGACCGCGTCGGGACTCGGTGTCTCCCTCTTCCAGCCGCGTCCTCCGGCGGTCCGCGACTACTACAGCGAAATCCCGATCACGCTGAACGCCGAGGCGGGCTATCACCAGATCGGCGAGTTCTTCGAACGGGTCGCCAAGCTGGCCCGAGTCGTGAACGTCACGGAGATCAAGTTGAGCGGCGTGAACCGGCCACGAAGCCCGGTGCGCGCGGAACTGGTGCTCGCGACCTACATGTACCGTCCCATCGGCGCGCCGCCGGCGCCGAAGCCAAGGTGAGGTCTCGAACCATGCGCGAACCCCGGGCGGTGCTCATGTCGATCGGCCTCGTCGTGGTCCTGGGCGCGTGCGGCAGTTCCCCGCCCACACCGCCGCCGCCGAAGCCGGTCGCCGCCGCCAAAGCCCCCGAGCTCACAACGCCGCCGGCGCCCGAAGCCGGACCCGTGGTCCCGAAATACGAGTCCAAGGGGCGACGCGACCCATTCGAGACCCTCGAGGTCCGCGAGGGCGCCGGAGGACTGACGGTGGCAGCGACGAGGCTGACTGGTATCGTCCGCAGCAATCGCGCGGCGCTCGCGTTGCTCGAAGCGCCCGACGGGATCGGGTACATCCTCAAACCCGGCGACACGCTCGGGGATGGCCGCCTGCTGGAGATCGGCTCCGACAGTGTGGTGTTCTTGGTGACGTCGAAGACCGGCGCACCGACAAACCGTGTGGTCCTCAAACTGGCGACAAACTAAATGAACGCTGAAAAGCGGATCCCCATCGTGCTGGTCGTGGTGAGCCTCGCACTGACGCTGCTCGTCCCGACGCCGAGCTGGGCCCAGACCGAGCCCGCGCTGCTCAGCGACGTGACGGTGTCGCCGCAAGCGGACTCCGTCACGGTGTTCGTGAAGACGTCGCGCGAGGCGCAGTACAAGGCCGACCTCGTGGACTCACCCAGCCGGCTCGTCATCGATCTCGAGAACACCGTCTACGCGTGGCGCAAGTCGCCGCTGGCGGTCGGGAAGGATCCGGTCAAGCAGGTCCGCGGCGCGCAGTACCGGCAGGGCGTCGCCCGCGTCGTCCTGGACCTGACCCGCACGGTCGGGTACGCGATCCGCGAAGAGCCCGATGGTCTGGCGATCGTGATCCCCACCGCTGCGTCCGCGGCGCCGCCGGCGGTGGCGAGCGCGCCCGCGGCGGCGGAGGCCCGCCCGGCGCCCGCCGCCCGCCCGGTGCAGGTCGCCCAGGCAACGCCACCGCCGACGCCGCCCGCGAGCAACGGCCAGCGACTCATCTCGTTCGACTTCAAGGACGCGGATGTCGTGAACCTCCTCCGCATCCTGGCGGCAGAGAGCAACAAGAACGTCGTCATCGGCGACGACGTCAAGGGGAAGATGTCGATCACGCTGAAGAACGTTCCCTGGGATCTCGCCCTCGACACCATCCTGGAGACCCGTGGCCTCCGTCGGATCGAGAAGGACGGCGTGCTACGGATCGTTTCCAACGAGCAACTGATCAAGGAGCGCGAGGCGGCGGCCCGGGTCGAGGAAGCGCGGCTCAAGGCCGAGAGCGACGTCCGCACCAAGGCCGCCGAGGCGCAGCTCAAGGAGCAGGAGGCGATCGACAGGAAGCGGGCCGCGGAGGCGGCGCTCGCCGAGCTTCGGGCCCGCGGCCCGCTCCGCGAGGAGACCATCCGCCTCTCCTACGCCGATCCGGAAGAGATCGCCCGGACGCTGCAGGGCATCCTGGGAATTCCGGCGAGCGGCCTCCAGGCTCAGGTGGCGCCCGCCGAGGGAATGCCGCCGATCGCGGCGCCGCCCTTCTCGGCGCTCTACGGGACGGGTCCCCAGCTGGCGCCACCGCCGCCGCCGCTGTCGCCGCCCGCCGAAGTCCTGGCCAAGGGCATCACGATCCGCGCCCACAAGCCCACGAACTCGATCTTCATCCGGCACTACGAGGCTGACCTGGAGCGGATCAAGGCGCTGATCCGCGAGAAGCTCGACGTCCCGCTCCCGCAGGTGAAGATCGAGGCGCGGATGGAGATCCTCGACCGCGACGATCTCTTCGCCATCGGCGTCCAGTGGGGCGGTGGCGGTGTCCTCCAGAGCAACCAGAACACGATCCTGGTCGGCCGCGGGTTCACGAGCAACCCCGGCAACACGATCACCTCGGGCGGCATCGGTGCCAACAACGTGATCGTCCCGAACACCAACCTGACGCTTGGGACCGCGGCAGGCACTCTGCTCCCGGTCTCAGCCGCGACGGGGCTGCCGCTCGGTGGCAACCTCGTCAACCTGCCCATCACCGGCGCCCTCGGCGGCGCAGCGAGCGCCGGTGGCGCGGGTGGCATCGCGTTCGGCATCACCGGGAGCCGATACAACGTCAACCTCGCCCTCGAGGCGCTGCGCCTGTTGAGCAAGACACGGACCCTCGCGCGCCCCGAGGTCGTGACCGTCGAGAACGGGACCGCCTCGATCTCGCTCGGCGAAGAAATTCCCTATGCGACGGTCAGCTCTGCCGGCACGCAGATCCAGTTCAAGGAAGCGGTCCTGCGACTCGACGTCGTTCCGACCGTCATCCGCGAAGGCGACATCACCAAGATCAAGATGAAGGTCACGATCGAGAACAACTCGCGCAGCAACACCACCGTGAACCTGGGCACCACCGCGGGCGCTCCGCCGGTCATCAACAAGCGCAGGGCGCAGACTGAGGTCCTGATCAAGGAGGGTGAGCGCCTCGTCATCGGCGGCGTGACGACCAACCTGGACTCCGACGAGACGCGCAAGGTCCCCCTCTTCGGCGACATTCCCGTCCTCGGCTGGCTCTTCAAGACCACCGCCTCTCAGACCACGGGCCGTGAGCTGGTCGTGTTCATCACGCCGTCGGTCCTGAAGGTCGACACGGCGCAGGCGCTGCCCGCGACCCCCAAGAAGTAAGCAATGAGCGGGGTGTTCCGCTTCCTCACCGCGGGCGAGTCCCACGGCGAGGCCCTGGTTGCCGTCGTCGACGGCGTCCCGGCCGGTCTGCCCCTGACCGAGCGCCACATCAACGAGGACCTGGCGCGCCGCCAACGCGGCTACGGGCGAGGCGGCCGGATGAGCCGGTCATCGCGCGGGCGGCGATGAAGCCTCTGTCGACGCTCCGTACGCCGCTCAGGTCGGTCGATCTCGCGACCAAGGAGCCGGTGGAGGCCGTGGTGGAGCGGAGCGACGTCTGCGCCGGCCCGGCGGCTGGCATCGTGGGCGAGGCGATGATGGCGATCGTCCTCGCCAGTGCCTTCCTCGAGAAGTTCGGCGGCGACAGCCTCGAGGAGATCCGCCGCAACTACGACACCTATCTCGCCAGCCTGAAAACCTGGTAGCCTGATAGTCTGACGGGGCGGCCTTCCGCCGTCCGGGCCAGCCGCCAGAAGAATCCAGATGAACGTCAACGTCGAGCTCGGCAGCCGGTCGTATCGCATCGTCGTCGCCTCCGGCGCTCTCGCGACCGTCGGCTCGCGGCTTCGCGAGCTGCCGGTCGGGGCCCGCGCCGCCCTGGTCAGCGACGCCGCCGTCGCGCGCCTCTACGGCAAGACGGTCATGGCGAGCCTCGAGTCGGCCGGCTTCACGGTCGCCACGATCGAAGTGCCGGAAGGCGAGGGAGCGAAGACCCTGGCGGTCGCGGAACACTGCTGGAACGAGCTCCTGGCGGCGGGTCTGGATCGGACCTCGACGGTGCTCGCCCTGGGAGGGGGCGCCGTCGGTGACGTGGCCGGCTTCGCCGCCGCGACCTACATGCGCGGGGTCAACTTCGTCCAGCTCCCGACGACGGTGCTGGCCCAGGTCGATGCCTCGATCGGAGGCAAGACGGCGATCGATCACCCGCTGGGAAAGAACATGATCGGCGCCTTTCACCAGCCGAGGCTCGTCGTCGTCGACCCCGCCGTCGCTCGAACTTTGTCCGAGCGCGAATTTCGCTCCGGGCTCGCCGAGATCGTCAAGCACGGGATCGTGCTGGACGCCGACTACTTCGCGGAGCTCGAGCGCGACCTCGCACCGCTCCTGGCCCGCGAGCTCGGGGTCCTCGAGCGGATCATCGGGGGGTCGTGCCGCCTCAAGGCCTCCGTCGTCGAGCGCGACGAGCGAGAGGCCGAGCTCCGTCACGTTCTCAACTACGGCCATACGATCGGCCACGCGCTCGAGGCCGCGACGGGATACGGGCGCTTCGCCCACGGCGAGGCGGTGTCGCTGGGTATCGTCGCCGAGGCCCGCCTCGCTCGCCGGCTCGGCGTCGCCGGCGACGAGACCGTCGCGCGGCAGGAGCGGGTGCTCGAGGCGCTCGGGCTCCCCGTCCGGGCCGCTGCGCTCGACGTCGAGGCGGTGGTGTCGGCGATCGCTCGCGACAAGAAGGCCAAGGACGGTCGCGTCCCCTTCGTGCTGGCCCCCCGAATCGGCGGGTTCCGCCTTGTGTACGACGTGCCGACCGCCGACGTGCGCGCGGTCATCGCGTCCCTCGCATGATCGCGACGCCCGAGGCGGGGTTGACAACCCAAACGTGCGCTCCGTATAACCAGCTTGGGATGCCCGTGGATGATCAGGCGATCGTCGGCGCCATCCGCCGGCAAGAGGAGCGGCTGGCGCGGGATCCCGCCTCCCTCGCCTTCGCGCAGCTCGCGGATCTCTACCGCAAGGCCGGGCGGACGCGCGACGCCGTGACGCTCTGCCGCGACGGGCTCGCGCGCTACCCGCACTACACGACGGCCCGGCTCATTCTGGCGAAGGCACTCGTAGCCGACGGGCAGTTCGACGCGGCGCGCGTCGAGCTCGACACGATCTTCGAGGTGAGCCCGAAGGACATCCAGTGCCATCGCCTGGCGGCCGAGATCCAGCGACGCCTCGGTCACATCGACGAGGCCGTGAAGCATCTGGAGGTCGCGGCGGACCTCGATCCCGGCGACCGCGAATCGCGCGCGCTGCTCTCGCTGCTGCGCGCGACCGCGCCGCCCTCGGGCGAGACGGCCGGTCTCGCCCGGGTGCTGGGCGACGACACGTTCGCCACGGTCGCCTTCGGCTCGCTCTGCCTCGAGCAAGGGTGCGTCGAGGAAGCCGCGCAGGTGTTCACGCGCATCCTGAGGCGGGATCCGGATCACCGAGAGGCGCGTGATGGCCTGGAGAGTGCGCTGAGCACCCGTCAGCGACGGAAAGGCTAGATTCGATGCAGGTGTCAACGGCCGAGTTCAAGAAGGGGCTGCGGATCGTCTTCGACGGCAACCCCTATACGATCGTCGACTTTCAGCACGTGAAGCCCGGCAAGGGTGGCGCGTTCGTCCGGACGAAGCTCAAGCACATGAAGCTCGGGAAGGTCATCGACAACACCTTCCGCTCGGGCGAGAAGGTGGAGCTGGTCGACTCCGAAGAGAAGCACATGCAGTTCCTCTACCAGGACGACCGCTACCACTTCATGGACACGGAGACGTACGAGCAAGTCTCGTTGTCGGCGGACGAGGTCGGCGACGCGCGCGAGTACTTGAAAGAGAACGTCGAGGTGGATGTCCTCTACATCGGCGCCGCGCCGGTGGCGGTCGAGCTGCCCAACTTCGTCGAGCTCGCAATCGCCCGCACCGACCCGGGCCTGCGCGGTGACACCGCGCAGGGCGGGACGAAGCCGGCGACCCTCGAGACCGGGGCCGTCGTCCAGGTCCCGCTGTTCTTGAACGAGGGCGACGTCGTCAAGGTGGACACCCGGACCGGCGAGTACCTCGGCCGCGTCGCGACGGCGGGCGCCTGATGGCGCGTGGGCGTCGGCAGCCCCGTCAGGACGACAGTGCGGCCGTCGAGCTCGCGCGACGCCTCGGCACGCTCCTGTCGGAGCTCGGGCTGTCCGAGATCGACGTGGCGGTCGGCGAGGTTCGCATCCGCCTACAGCGCGGCGGTGGCGCGGCGCTGGCTGCACTCGCTCCGGCGGTCGCGTCCTCCGAGCGCGCCACCGCGGCGGCGCCGGCGGACGCCGAGTCCGCCTCGGGCGTCACGATCGAGGCGCCGATGGTCGGGACCTTCTACCGGGCCTCGTCGCCGACGGCGGAGCCGTACGTGAGCGAGGGCGACCTGGTGAAGGAAGGGCAGATCCTCTGCATCATCGAAGCGATGAAGCTCATGAACGAGATCGAATCCAAGGTGGCCGGCCGGATCGTCAAGGTCTTCGTCGAGAATGCGCACCCCGTCGAGTTCGGTCAATCCCTGTTCCTGATCGATCCCGTCCGCTGAGCACGGGCGTGACGCCCTTCCGCCACGTCCGACTGCCGGCCCTCGCGGCGACGCTGCTCGGTGTCGCGGCGCTGGTCCTCGGCTGGCGTGAGGGACGCCGCTACGAGCGCCTCGACGCCGAGCGGACCGTCGTGTTCGCCTCCGCCCACGCCCGCGACGCGCAGGGGCTCAGCGAAGAGGCGATCCGGCTGTACGCCGCCGGCCAGTTCCCCCGGGCGTGCGAGAAGTTCGGCCGTGCCGTCGCGGACGACCCGGGCAGCGCGGCGCGGCGTCAGGACGTCATTCGGTGCTTCGAGGGCTGGGGCTGGCACGCGCTGCGCGAGGGACGCCCGGACGAGGCGGCGCTGCTGTTTCGCCAGGGGCTGGCCGACATGCCCGACGATCCCGCGCTCCTGAAGGGGCTCGGGCTCGCCGCCGTCCACGCGGGGCGGCCGGATGACGCGTTCGCGCCGCTCGAGCAGGCCGCGCGCGGCGAGCACGACCCGGACGTGCGACTCCTGCTGGCCCACCTCTACGATCGCCGCGACGAGCCCGCGCGAGCGGTCGTGCATCTGCGCGCGGTGCTCGAGCGCGAGCCCGCGCACGAAACGGCGCGCCGACTTCTCGGGAAGGTCGAGCGCGAGCAGCGGGCCGAGGCCGGCTTCCAGCGCGACGTCACGCGGCGCTTCGTCGTGAAGTACCGCGACGCGCTCGATCCCGAGGCCCGTCGCGCGATCGTCGGCCTGCTCGAGTCGGCGGCGGAGCGGGTCGGGCGGATGCTCGCCTACGCGCCGCACGAGCGGACGACGGTCGTGCTGTACGAGCGGCACGAGTTCCAGGACGTGACGCGCGCCCACACGTGGGCCACGGGCCTGTTCGACGGGAAGATTCGTCTCCCGGTCGGCCGGGTCCGTCCGCCGGGCCGCGAGCTCGAGCGCCTGATCGTGCACGAATACGCCCACGCCGTCATCCACGATCTCTCCCGCGGCCGGGCCCCGCGCTGGCTTCACGAAGGACTGGCGCAGATCCTCGAGGGCGCGGCCCCGGATCCGATGCTGCAGGTCCCGGGAGGCCTCACGCTCGCGGGTGTCGAAGCGCTGGCCGCCGAGCCCGATCCGCTGCGCGCCCGCGCCGGTTACGACATCGCGCTCTGGATCGTGCGCGACCTCGTTGATCGGGGCGGGATCGAGTCGCTGCGCGAGCTCCTGGCGCGGCTCGGCTCCGGCGAGACGATCGCCGAAGCGATGCCGCGCGTCTACGGCCTCCGCCTCACCGAGCTCGAATCGCAATGGCGTCAGGTCCTGGGCAGCTGATGACAAAGCGGAGAGTGTCCGAGCCGTGTTCCATAAAATTCTGATCGCGAACCGCGGCGAGATCGCGCTGCGGATCATCCGCACGTGCCGCGAGCTCGGCATCCGCTCGGTGCTCGCCCACTCGAAGGCCGACGCGCACTCGCTGCCGATGAGGCTCGCCGACGAGACGATCTGTGTCGGGCCCGACTCGGCCCGGCTGAGCTACCTCAACATCCCCGCCATCATCTCCGCCGCCGCCGTCACCGACAGCGAGGCGATCCACCCGGGCTACGGCTTCCTGGCCGAGAATCCCGCGTTCGCCGAGGTATGCCGGGCATGCTCGATCACGTTCATCGGCCCTTCACCCGAGGCGATCCGCCTGATGGGCGACAAGGCGCAGGCGCGTCAGATCGCGATGCAGGCGGGCGTACCCGTCGTGCCGGGGAGCGAGGTCGCGCTGAAGGGGTCCGCGGAGGCGCTCGAGGTCGCGGAGCGGATCGGCTATCCGATCATGTTCAAGGCGGCCGCAGGCGGCGGTGGGCGCGGGATGCGGATCGTCCGGGAGCGGGCCGACGTGGTGCAGGCGTTCGACGCCTGCCAGTCCGAAGCGGTCGCGGCGTTCGACTCGTCGGAGGTCTACTGCGAGAAGTTCATCCAGAACGCGCGGCACGTCGAGGTGCAGGTCCTCGGCGACCGCAACGGCATCCGGGTCCACCTGGGCGAACGCGACTGCTCGGTCCAGCGGCGCCACCAGAAGCTGCTCGAGGAGTCGCCGGCGCCGCTGCTCGGCGCCGAGACGCGCGCCGGGTTGCGGCAAGCCGCGCTCACCGTCGCAGCGGCCGTCAACTACGTCAGCGCGGGCACCGTCGAGTTCCTCGTCGACGCCGAGGGCGCCTTCTACTTCATCGAGATGAACACGCGCATCCAGGTCGAGCACCCGGTGACCGAGGTCCTCACCGGTCTCGACCTCGTGCGCGAGCAGATCCGGATCGCCGACGGCGAGCCGCTCGGCTACCGGCAGGACGCCGTGCGCTTCGACGGGCACGCGATGGAGTGCCGGATCAACGCGGAGGATCCGGAGACGTTCGCTCCGAGCGCGGGCCGCGTGACCGCGTGGGTGCCGCCGGGTGGCTTCAATGTGCGCGTGGACAGCCATCTGATGGCTCCCTACGCGGTGCCGCCGTTCTACGACTCGCTGCTCGCCAAGATCATCGTGCGTGGCGGGGACCGTGCGGAAGCGATCGACCGGATGCGCCGTGCCCTCCGCGAGACGGTGCTGGAAGGCGTCAAGACCTCGATCCCGTTCCACTTGAAGGTCCTGGACGATCCCGCGTTTCTCGAGGGGCGCGTCAGCCAGGTCGAGACGGTCCGGCGCCGCGCCTGATGGACCTCTCGCTGTACGTCATCCTCGATCGCGCGGCGGCCCGCGGGCGCGGCCTCGAGGAAATTCTGGACGCCGCGATCGCCGGCGGCTGCCGCATGATCCAGCTCCGGGAGAAGGAGTGGCCGTCCGGGCGCCTCCAGCCGCTCGCCGAGCGGCTGCGCGATCGCTGCCGCCGCACCGGCGTCACGTTCATCGTGAACGACCGAGTCGATCTGGCGGTCGCCGTCGGCGCCGACGGCGTTCACCTGGGCCAGGACGACCTGCCCGCCCGCGCCGCGCGTCCGCTACTGCGTCCCGGTATGATGGTGGGCCGCTCGACCCACAGCCTCGCCCAGGCGCGCGACGCGCAGGCGGAGGGCGCGGACTACATCGCTGTCGGCTCGATGTTTCCGACGCGCACCAAGCCCGATTTCCAGCTCGTGGGCCCGGAGCTGATCCGCACGATCCGGCCCGAGACCAAGGCACCGCTGGTCGGGATCGGCGGCGTGACTCGCGAGAACGTCGCGGAGGTGATTCGTGCCGGCGCCGACGGCGTCGCCGTCATCTCCGCCGTCTGCGGGGCGCCCGATCCGGCCGCCGCGACCCGCGAGTTCCTCGTGGCGATCCGCGCGGCGCGTGACTTGACCGGGCGCGGGCCGCTATAATATCGCCGTCTGCGCGACGTGACCGAACTCTAAGGAGGGCACCGATGATCCGTCACAGGGTCCACCTCGTTCTGGCGCTCGTCGCCGTCCTGGCCGTGGCGCTGGTCCCGGCGTCGAAGCTGGAAGGACAAGCCAGCAAGGGCACCATCAAGATCGCCACCCAGAGTCCTCTCAGCGGCGGTCAGGCGGCGCTCGGCGAGGGCATCAAGCTCGGCGCGCAGCTCGCGGTCGAGAAGTTCAAGGGCACGCTCGAGAAGCAGGGATTCAAGGTCGACCTGGTCCCCTTCGACGACCAGGCCAAGCCCGACGTCGGCGTGGCGAACTCGAAGAACATCATCGCTGACAAGGACATCCTCGCTATCATCGGACACCTCAACTCGGGCGTGGCGATTCCGTCGTCAGAGGTCTACAAGGAAGTCTCGCTCGCGATGATCTCTCCCGCGAACACGAACCCCGTCGTCACCGACCGCGGCTATCCGAACGTCAACCGTGTGTGCGGACGTGACGACGTCCAGGGGGTCGTCGGCTCGGAGTTCGCGCACGGCACGATGAAGGCGAAGTCCGTCTACATCATCCACGACAAGACACCGTACGGTCAGGGTGTGGCCGAGTTCTTCAAGACGGACGCCGAGAAGAAGGGCCTCAAGGTCCTCGGCTTCGAGGGGACGGAGGAGAAGTCGAACTTCGATCCCATCATCACGCCCATGAAGGCGAAGAACCCGGATGTGATCTACTTCGGCGGCATCTACGATCAGGCCGCGCCGTTCTTCAAGCAGTCCCGCGAGAAGGGCGTCAAAGGGAAGTTCCTGGGCCCCGACGGAATGGATTCGTCCGATCTCACGAAGATCGCCGGGAAGGCCGTGATCGGCATGCACTACACCTCCGCGGCCGGGCCGGCCTCGGCCCTGCCCAAGGCCAAGATGTTCGCGGACGAGTTCAAGAAGAAGTTCGGCAAGAACCCCGAGCCGTATGCGGCCGAGGCGTACGACGCGGCCACCATCGCCATCAAGGCCATCGAAGCCGCCGCGAAGGGCGGCAAGGCGCCGAGCCGCGAGGACGTGGCGGTCGCGGTCCGCAAGGCCAAGCTCGGCGGCATCACGGGCGACATCGAGTTCGACGCCAAAGGCGACCGGAAGAAGGCGCTCTACTTCGTGCTGCAGGTCGCCAGCGACGACCCGGGGAAGTGGGGCGACAACAAGATCGTCAAGCAGCTGACCATCGCGGCTCCCGCCGCCCCCAAGAAGTAGGCGCGACCCGAGGGGCGGGGCGCCGCCCGCCGGGGGTACGGAGAACTGTGTCCGGACTTCCCCCCTGGCGTAGGCCTCGCCGTCAGTATCCCCTCTCTCTTGCTCCTTTTTGCCCTCGGCGTTCAGCTTCGCGTTGCGGGTCTCGTTCTTTGCGCATTTTTCCCCT
>Ga0066710_100001271_pt1 | contig 18471 bp, 20 predicted proteins | sample GraSoiAngelo_159_FD_79666 | JGI IMG/M metagenome (GOLD analysis project Ga0066710, IMG submission 79666) | Grasslands soil microbial communities from the Angelo Coastal Reserve, California, USA - 14_1009_16_40cm | ecosystem: Environmental > Terrestrial > Soil > Grasslands | place: USA... | reverse complement strand
GTCGAGCTCTCCGACCCGCGCGTCGGTCAGCTTCTGCAACTCCACCTCGGCGCGATGCTCGTCGTCGGAGGAGGCCTCGCCCTCCGTCTTCAGCTCGCGTAGCTGGTGCATCGTGTCGCGTCGCACGTTGCGGATCGCCACGCGACCCTCCTCTGCGAGGTTGCGCACGACCTTCACCAGCTCGCGGCGGCGCTCCTCGGTGAGCTCGGGCACCACCAGGCGTACCACGTTGCCGTCGTTGGAGGGATTGAGGCCGACGTCGGACTCGTTGATCGCCTTCTCGATCGCCTTGATCGAGGATTTGTCATACGGCTGCACCGTCAGCAGCCGCGCTTCGGGCGCCGAGATGGTGGAGAGTTGGTTCAGCGGCGTGGCCGCGCCGTAGTAGTCGACCACGATCCGGTCCAGCAGCGCCGGGCTTGCCCGCCCGGTGCGCACGGTGGCGAACTCGTGCTGGGCGCTTTCAGCCGACTTGATCATGCGGTCGCGCGCGTCCTCCAGCAGTTCGTCGATCATGCTTTCAGCTGCCATCGCCGTCACCTTGAGATGAAGAGACCAGGGTGCCCACTCGTTCGCCCGAGATTATCCGCGCGAGGCTGTCTTCGTCATCCATGTTGAACACGTTGAGCGGCATCGAGTTCTCCATGCACAGTGCCAGGGCGGTGGAGTCCATTACGCGCAGCCGGCGCTCCAGCGCCTCCATGTGAGTGATTTCGGGGATGAACTGCGCGTTGGGGTCGAGCGCCGGGTCCGCCGTGTAGACGCCCTCGACGCCGTTCTTTGCCATGAGGATGATCTCGGCGTGGATCTCGGACGCGCGAAGCGCAGCCGCGGTGTCGGTCGTGAAGAAGGGGTTCCCGGTGCCGGCGGCAAAGATCACGACGCGGCCCTTCTCCAAATGGCGCATGGCGCGGCGGCGGATGTACGGCTCGGCGACCTCCGAGACCCCGAGCGCCGACTGCACGCGCGTGTCGGTCCCGATCTTCTCCAGTGCGTCCTGCAACGGGAGCGCGTTCAAGACAGTCGCCAGCATCCCCAGGTAGTCGGCGGTCGAGCGGTCCATCCCCGCCGCCGCGCCCTTCATGCCTCGGTAGATGTTGCCTGCCCCGACCACGATCGCGACCTCGACGCCCTGATCGCGCACCGCGCTGACCTGACGAGCCACCGCGGCAACGCGCTCGGGATCGGTGCCGTAGTCCAGCCCGCCCATCAGCGCCTCGCCCGAGAGCTTCAGCAGGATGCGTTTGAAGGCGGGGGCCATCCAACGGCAGCCTATCCGCCGAGACTCCTAGTGGCCGACGGCGAAGCGGGCGAAGCGGCGTATGACCACGTTCTCGCCTGTGGTGGCCGTGAGCTGGTCGCGCAGCTGCTGCACCGTCTTGCCCTCGAACTTGGGGTTGTGCATCTCCTGCTCGAGCAAGACCACCATCTGATACCAGGCGTCCAGCTTGCCGGCGACGATCCGCTCGCGCACGTTCTCCGGCTTGGTCTCTGCGTCCTGTTCGTGGATCCTGGCCTCCGCGTCGCGCGCATCGGCGGGGACGTCGTCGCGACTGACATACCGCACGCTCGGGGTCGCCGCGATCTGCATGGCCACGGCGCGGGCGAATCCAACGAACTCGTCGTTGTTCGCCACGAAGTCCGTGTTGCAGTCCACCTCGACCAGCACCCCCACCTTTGCGCCGGGGTGGATGTAGGCCTGCACGGTGCCCTCGGTGGCGGTGCGCTCGCCGAGGTCCTGGATCTTCTTGCCCTGCTGCACGCGCAGGATCTCGATCGCCTTCTCCATGTCCCCCCGCGCCTCGGTGAGCGCCCGCTTGCAATCCATCATGCCCGCGCCGGTGCGCTCGCGCAGCGCCTTCACCTCCTTGGCGCTGATCTCTGTCGTGCTCACGACTTCCCGCCCTTCGCCGCACCGTCGCCCGCTGGCTCAGCCGCCGCGTTTGCCGCCTCACCCGCCGCCGCATCCACGGGCGCGGCGCTCGACTCCTCCCCATTGGCCGCGGGCGCGGCCTTCGCTTTGCGCGGCTGTGCCTTTTTTGCCGGCGCTTTCTTGGCCGGCGCCTTTTTCGTACGTGCCTTCTTGGCCGGCGCCTTCTCGGCCTGATCCCGCTCGGCCGACGCGCTCGCATCCGGCTCGGCGGTTGCAGTACCGGCCGGCTTTGACTTCGGCTGCGGGTTCTCGGTGGTCTCGCCCTGACCCCGCTCGGAGCCCGTGCCAACGGCCACCGGCGTGGGCTCTGGCTGGGCACGCTCGGCAGCGGCCTCGGGCTCAGCGGTCGCGGGCTCGGCTGGCGCTGCGGCTGGCTCGGCTGGTGCTGCGGCTCGCTCGGCTGGCGCTGCCGCTGGCTCCTTCTGGGGCGGCGGGGCGGCGGCCGCGGACTCGGCGGCCGCTGGCTCGGCTGGTGCTGCGGCTGGCTCGGCTGGCGCTGGGGCTGGCTGGGCCTGGACCGGCGCAGCAGCGGCCTCGGCCGGCGGCGCTGGCTCGCTCGGCGCACGCTCGGGCGCAGCGGGTGGCGCCGATGGCGCACCGGCGGCCGATGGCACGCTGGTCTGCGCGGCCGGCGCGCCCGCGGGTTGGGAGGCGGCCGACGCGGCTGCCTCCGCGCTGGCGCGCTCCTCGGCTTCGCGCCTCGCCTGCTCCTCGGCTTCCCGACGGGCGCGCGCCTCGGCCTCGAGGCGAGCTCGCTCCGCGGCTTCCTGGCGGGCGCGCTGCTCCTCCGCCCGGAAAACGGAGTGGCCCTCGGATACGACTTGACCGATCGCCTGCGTTATCAGCGCGCAGGAGCGAATCGCGTCGTCGTTGCCGGGAATCACGTAGTCGATTCCGTCGGGGTCGCAGTTCGTGTCGACCAGGCCAATGATCGGAATCCGTAGCCGCTGGGCCTCCCGCACCGCGATCAGCTCTGTCTTCAGGTCGATCACGAACATGGCGTCCGGCACGCGCTGCATGTCCTTGACGCCGCCCAGGTTCGCACGCAGCTTCACAAGGTCGGCTTGCGCGGCCATCCGCTCGCGCGTCGGCAGCAGCTCGAGCTGACCCTCGACCTCATACCGCTCGAGGTCGTGCAGTCGCTTGATGCGAAGGCTGATGGTTTGGAAGTTCGTGAGCAGACCGCCAAGCCAGCGGTGGTTCACGTAGGGCATATCCGCCGCCTCGGCGACGTCGCGGATCGTGTCACGCGCCTGCTTCTTGGTGCCCACGAACAGCACCGTCCCGCCACGGTGTGCAAGCTCGGCGGCAAACGCCTGCGCTTGCGCCAGCAGCGCCGAGGTCTTCAGCAGGTCGATGATGTAGACGCCGCCCCGCTCGCCGTAGATGAAGCGGCGCATCTTGGGATTCCAGCGACGCGTCTGATGGCCGAAGTGGACGCCGGCCTGCAGCAGCTCCGCGATTCCTACCTGAGCCAAGAGATGCTCCCTTTGTCGGTTGATGTCCGCGCGGGCCGAGCGGACCCGGAGTCTCGCTCACGCGCTGCTACTCCGGGCAGGGCCGCTCCGGCGTCGCGCGGGTCGTGGTTCGATCGACCGTTCAGGATAGCCGTTCCGCCCGGGCCAGCGCCCTCCGGAGATCGGCCGGCAGGGGCGAGCTGATGTCGATGCGTGCGCCGGTCACGGGGTGATCGAACGCGATCCTCGTAGCGTGCAGGAACTGGCGCTCCAGGCCCAGCACGCCCGCCACGCCGTACACGGGGTCGCCGCAGACTGGAAGACCCACCGCGCGCAGATGCACGCGAATCTGATGCGTGCGCCCTGTGTCCAGACGCAGGCGCAGCAGTGAGCAGCCCTGGTAGGCGGCCTCGAGCGTGAAGTGGGTGCGCGCCTCTCGTGCGCGCGCCCCGCCGACCGACATGCGCGTGCGCGCTCGCGGATCGCGTCCCACCGGGGCCTCGATCGTGCCCGCGCGGGCGGGCGGGCGTCCCTGCACGAGCGCGAGGTACTCGCGCTCGATGAGCCTGCGCGTCAGCGCCGCCCGCAGCCTCCGATGCGCGTCCTGAGATCGAGCAACCACCAGCAGTCCGGAGGTGTCGCGGTCGAGCCGGTGCACTATGCCCGCGCGCTCGGGATCCCCGCCCCGGGCGCTGTCCGCCAGCAGCTGCGCCAGTGTGCCCTCGGCATGCCCGCGCGAGGGGTGCACGACCAGACCCGGCCCCTTGTCCACGACCAGCAGATGCTCATCCTCGTATGCGACCTTGAAGCCGCTCACCGGTCGGGCTGGTGCGCTCGCTCGATCAGCAGCACCAGGATCAGGATTCCAAGCGTGATCGACACGTCGGCGATGTTGAACGGCGGCCAACCGAGCGGCAGCTTGATGAAATCGGTGACCGCTCCCTGCCGCGCGCGATCGATGATGTTGCCGAGCGCCCCGCCGAGCAGCATGCCGGTCGGAAGCCAGACCAGCGCGCGGGCGGAGTGGCGCGCAAAGTAGGCCAGCAAGACCCCCAGCGCGAGCGCGATCAGAATCGTGACGCCGATGTGGCTGCCGGGGAGGAAGCCGAACGCCACGCCGCGGTTGCGTGTGTTGACGAGCTCGACCCCCGGCAGCAGCTTGTGCTCTTCGCCGCGGGTGATCGCGTGCTCGACGAGCAGCTTGCTCAGCTGGTCGGCCGCCACCACGCTCAGCATCGTCAGCGCGACACGGAGCCATGCGCCAAGGCGCTGCCGCGGACCACGCCGCGCGATGCGCCCGGCCGCATCGGCGCTAGCCGTGGACGATTCCCTGGACGATGATGCTGTTGAGGATCGCAAGCGTGAGGATCGCCAGGATCGGGCTGAAGTCGAACCCACCGAACGTGGGCAGCAGCCGGCGGAAGATGCGCAGGAACGGTTCGCACACGTCGCGCAGGAACGACAGCACGGCATCCAGCGTGCGCGAGTACGGCGGGCGCAGGCCGGCGGCGAGCAGAAGCTGGATCACGATGTACAGGATGATCAGCAGCGTGTACACGTAGATAACCGTCGACAGGTAGTCGGCGAGCTGCGTGCGTGTGCTGGCGAGGATCATCTGGCGGCGTCGCTCAGCACCGCGTCCAGCGCGTCGCTGAATGCCGAGCGCAGCCCCGCGTGCTCGAGCGCGGCCAGGCCGCGCGCCGTGACCCCGCCCGGCGAGGTGACCTCGCGGCGGACGGCGATCATGTCGTGCTCGCGCCTGCGGATCAGCTCGGCGGTCCCGGCGAGCGTCTGCACCACCAGCTGCGCCCCCTGCGCGGCCGGGATCCCGCGGCGCACGCCCGCGTCCACCTGCGCCTCCGCCACGAGCGCCACGTAGGCGGGACCGCACGACATCAGTCCCATCGCGACATCGACGAGCGACTCATCGAGCAGCACGAGCGTGCCGAGCTCGGCGAACAGTTGGTGGACCGCCTCGTCCAGCTCTCGCCCGGCGTCTCCCCCGCCTGCTGGCGCGCCATCCCGCGCGTCGGCGCCGTCGACCGCCTGGACGAGCGCGCCCCCGCGCACCTCTACGGGCAGCGAGGGCATGAAGCGATACGCCGGCTTGCCCGGGTAGGCGTCGCGCAGCGCGGACAGCGGCGTCATGGCTAGGATCGAGGCCACCGCGCGCACGTGCGGCGCCACCTCGGACGCAACCTCACGTAGCTGCGCCGGCTTGTGGCAGAGGATCACGAGATCCGAGCGCCGCGCAACCTCGGCGTTGCTCGCCAGCTCCTCCCCCCCGACCTCCGCGGCCAGCGCCCGGGCGCGGCCGGCGACCGGATCCGAGCACACCACCGGGCGTCGCCATCCGCGCGCCAGCGCCCGAGCCATGTTGCCGCAGCCGATCAGGCCGATCTGCATGCGACCTCAGGACTGATTGAAGAAACCCTTCTCGATCAGCCGCGCGCGCTCCTCGGCTGAGATCTCCACATTGCGGGGCGTGAGCATGAAGACCTTGTCGGCGATCCGCTGCATGCCTCCGTCGAGCGCGTAGGTGAGGCCGGAGGCAAAGTCGATCAGACGCTTGGACAGGTCGGTTTCCGAGCTTTGCAGGTTGAGGATCACCGGAATCGAGTCCTTGAACTTGTCCGCGATCTGCTGTGCGTCGTTGAAGGACTTGGGGATCACCAGGTGCACGCGCACATCGCCATTGCCGCGACCGCCCACCGGTTTCAGGACGGTCGCCGAACGGCCGGCCCGCGGCTCGTCGTCGGCGAAGATGTCGTCGAACTCGTCGCGCCGGCGGCGCAGGCGCCTGACGTTGGGCCGCTCGCGGTAGCGGTCTTCGATCTCCGCCTCGGCAGGTGGCTCGTCGTAGTCGTCCTGGTACTCCTCGGCTAGGCCGAAGTACACGAGCGCGCGATGCCAGGAGTCGCGGAAAGCCATTGATCTAGGTTCGTTTTTCGCCCAGCGAGCCGGTTTCCCTGCCGAATGCTAGTCGTTCGCGGCGCGCCACATGGCCGCGCTGTCGTCCGACAGGGCGACTAATCGTACAGCTTCGTGCCGATCCGCACGATTGTCGCGCCCTCCTCGACCGCGACGGAGTAGTCCTGAGAGGTACCCATCGACAGGTGCTCGAGCCCGCGCGCCTGCGCCAGGTCGCGCAGGGAGGCAAACCATGGCCGGTTGCGCGCTGGATCGTCGGTGAGCGGCGGCATCGTCATCAGCCCCGCGACCGGCAGCGGCGAGCGGGCGATGAAGTCGTCGAGCTGGGCGGGGGCGATGCCTGCCTTTCCGGGCTCCTGGGCGAGGTTGACCTCGATCAGGATGCGCAGGCCGGGGCGGGCAAGCGCGCGGTGGCGAGCCAGCTCGCGCAGCGCCGACTCGGACGCGACCGAGTGGATCAGACGCACATGCGGCACGATCAGGCGCACGCGCCTGCTCTGCAGCCGACCGATGAAGTCCCACGCGAACAGCTCGCCGTGCGCCGCGACCTTGACCTGCAGATCCTGGGCGCGGTTCTCGCCCACCACGCGGATCCCTGCCTCGGCGAGCACGGGTAGCTCCTGCGCGGGGATGTACTTGGTCGCCGCGACGATCTCGACCACCGAGTCCCCGTGGCCCGCAACGGCGGCGTGGCGAGCTTGCGCGGCCGCTGCAATCTCCTCACACACGCGTTCGAGGTTCACGCGCACGCGGTCGGCGCGCAGGCCCGAGATCAGCTCAGCCATGCCACGCCCGCCTGACGGCCGGCGCGCTGGCCTTCGCGCCGGTGGGAGAAGTAGCGACGGTCGCAAATGGTGCAGGCCCTCACGTCGCGTACGTCGGCGACGCCCGCGGCGAGCAGGCGCCGGCGTGCGATCGCGCGCAGGTCGATCGCCCCGTGGCGGCTGCTTCCGGTGAGCGCAGCGTGTACCTCGGGGCCGACCTCATAGCAGCAGGGCCCGGCACCAGGCCCGATCACGGCCGCGACCTCCTCGTTGCCGCCGAGCTCCCGCAGCGCGAGCACACCTTCCTCGAGCACCCCCGTGGCCAGACCGCGCCAGCCGGCGTGGAGCATCGCCACCGCGCGCTCGGATCCCAGGGCCACGGGCAGGCAGTCGGCCGTCAGGACCATCATCCCGACCCGCGCGAGAGCCGTTGCTTGGCCGTCGGCCTCGGCGACGGTGACCTGGCCGCGCGCATCAGCGTCGCCGACACGCGCAACCACGGCGCCGTGCACCTGGCGACCGCGTGCGATCCGCCGCACGCCGATTCGTGCCCGCAGGCGCTCGCGTACGTGCTCGCCGCGGTCGGCCCCATCGCCGCTGACGCTGGAGACATTTCCGTCGGCGCGTGCGGTGAACAGCGCGCGGCCCGAACCGGGCAGCTCGTACGACAGCCCGGCCGGGCTCATGTGCGCGCCCCGAGCGCCGCCTGCAGCTGCGCTTCGCGCGAGTCGCCGAGCTTGCCGTCCAGGACCATGTCGAGCAGCGCGTCGAGCAGACGCCCCACCTCCGGGCCCGGCGCGACCCCCGCGGAGAGCAAGTCATCGCCTGTGACCTGCAGGCGCACGTGGCGGAGCTCGTCCAGCCACCTGCGCGCCGCCGACGCGGCGGGCGCGGGCGGCTGAAGCTCATCCATCGCAGCGGCGAGCGCGATCGCCTCCAGCGGCTCCCCGCGCACCGACCGGCGCAGCTGCGAGGGCGACCGAGCCGCCGCCAGCGCCGCGACGAGCGCGGGCGCGCGCAGTGCGGCACGCGTCGCGCGCTCGCGATCGGAGGCCGCGAACTCGAGGCGGTCGAGGAAGGCCTTCGTGGCCGCTTCGCGTGCCGCGCCGTCACCCGGATCGAGCGAGACGAGCAGGCTCGCCAGGAGCAGCGGGTCGCTACGGCCGTCTGCGGGCAGCGCAGCCAGCCCGCCGCGGGCCAGCTGCTCGGAGAAGCTGAGCGGCGGGTCGAGTGCGCCCAGCACGCCGAGCTCGGCCAGCGCGACGAGCGAGCCGACGGGATCCTCCTCGCGCAGCGCCAGGCGCAGCTCCGCCCCGATGCGTGCCGGCGAGACGCTGCCGAGCGCGCCCGCGCGCAGCGCCTCTGCCGCCAGCTGCGCGGTGCGCTGCTCGGGCTCGAACCCCAGTCTCGCGCTGTAGCGGGCGAGGCGCAGCAGGCGCGTGGGGTCATCGAGAAAGCTGCGCTCGTGCAGGATGCGCAGGCGCCCGGCCTCGAGGTCCTCGAGCGAGTGCGGCGCCGAGCGGAGCTGGGCTCGGCGGGGACCGGCGAGGCCAACGGCGATAGCGTTGACGGTGAAGTCCCTGCGCCGAAGGTCATCGTCGGGGCTGCCGGCGCGCACATCGGGCAGGCTTCCGGGCGACGGATAGGACTCGCCGCGCCGCGTGGTGATGTCGATGCGCCCCTCGCGCCAGCTGACAAACGCCGTTTCGAAGCGCTCGTGCGCGCCGCGCTGCAGGCCCGCGTCGGAACTCGCACCCGCATCGGCGAGCGCCGCGGCGAGCTCCTGCGCGAGCAGCTCGGCTCCGCTCTCGACCACCACGTCGAGCTCCTTGGGGGTACGCGCGAGCAGCAGGTCGCGGGTCGCCCCCCCGATCAGCTCGGCGTCCTGCCTGCCGGCCACCACTCGCAGCAGCTGAGCACCGCCCGAGATCTCGGGCAGGCGCGCGAGCACCATCTCGCCGCTGTGGCTCGCGTGCGTGGCGCGGCTGTTGCTTTGCGCGTGGACGTCTGGCATCACGCGGCCGCCCGCACGGGCACGCCGCCCGCCGCGAGATGCGCCTTGGTCTCGGCGATGGTGTGCCACCCGTAGTGGAAGATCGAGGCGCACAGCGCGGCGTCGGCGCCGGCACGAAGCGCCTGCAGCAGGTGCTCGGGCTCACCGGCGCCGCCGGAGGCGATCACGGGCACGCCGACTGCCGCGCCCACGGCCGCGGTGAGGTCGAGGTCGTAGCCGTCGCTCGTCCCGTCGCGATCCATACTCGTCAGCAGTATCTCGCCGGCCCCGCGCTCCACCCCCTCCCTCGCCCACGCGACGGCGTCGCGGCCGGTGGGCGTGCGCCCGCCGGCGATGAACGCCTGCCAGCGATCGGCTGCGGCGAGCTTCGCGTCGATCGCCAGCACGACGCACTGGGATCCGAACACCTGAGCCAGCTCGTCGATAAGCGCCGGCCGCTGCAGCGCGGCGGAGTTGACCGAGATCTTGTCCGCACCGGCGTCGAGCACCGCCTGCGCGTCTGCCGCCGAGCGGATGCCTCCGCCGATCGTGAACGGGATGAAGACCTCATCCGCGGTTTCGCGCGCCAGCCTCGCGATCGTGTCGCGGCGCTCGTGGGTGGCGGTGATATCGAGGAACACGAGCTCATCGGCGCCCTCGCGGTCGTAGTGCGCCGCCAGCTCGACCGGGTCTCCGGCGTCTTTGATGTCGAGGAATTCGACGCCCTTCACGACGCGTCCGGCGTCGACGTCCAGGCAGGGGATCACGCGCTTGAAGTGCACCGGCCCACCGTAGCGATCACGCAGACAGCGCCGCCTCGGCCTGCGCCACGGTGAAGCGCCGCTCGTACAGCGCCTTGCCGACGATCACACCCCTGAGCTCGGGCGCGCGCATCCGCGCGAGCGCCTCCAGATCGGCGAGCTCGCCGATGCCGCCGGAGTACAACACCGAGCCGCCGCGCACGGCCGCGGCGACGCGGCGAACCTCCGCGAGATCGGGACCTTGCAGCATGCCGTCGCGGTCGACGTTGGTGAAGACGAACCGCTCCACGCCGACTGCCTTCAGCCGCTCGATCGCCTCCTGCGGGCCGAGGTCGCCCGCCCGCGTCCAGCCCGCGGTGGCCACGCGCCCGCCGCGCACGTCCACCGACACGAGCACCCGCGCCGGGCCGTGCGCCGCGAGGACCTCGCCGAGCAGGTCCGGGGCGGTCAGAGCGGCCGTGCCGAGGATCACCCGCGCGGCGCCGGCATCGAGCGCCTCGTCCACCGCCCGCAGCGAGCGCAGCCCGCCGCCGTACTGCACGGGCACCTCCAGCGCGCTCGTTATCCGTCGCAGGTGGGAAAGGTTGGCGGGCGCACCGCGGCGCGCGCCATCGAGGTCGACCACGTGCAGGTAGCGCGCGCCCTGCTCGCTCCACGCGCGGGCCGCTTCGAGCGGGTCCTCGTCATACACCGTGCTCGCCCCGTAGTCGCCCCTCAGGAGCCGCACCGCGCTGCCGCCGAGGATGTCGACGGCGGGATACAGCCTCACCGCGGCGCCTGCGCGCCGGCGTGGCTGAGGGCCAGCGCGGCGATGCAGATGCGCGCGAAGTTGGCCAGCAGTCGCAGGCCCGCTGCGGAGGACTTCTCGGGGTGGAACTGCACTCCGTAGAAGGAGCCACTTTCGACCGCGCTGACGAACGGCGCGCCGTACTCGGCGACGCCGAGCACGTCCTGCGCGCGGGCCGGCACCGGGGCGAAGGAGTGCACGTGGTAGAAGGCGCAGCGCTGCGGCAGCTCGCCGACCAGCGGCGAGGAGGGACGCAGGAAGCGCACCTCGTTCCAGCCGATGTGCGGCAGCTTGCGCGAGCCCGCCTCCAGGCGGCGCACCTCGCCCTCGATGATCCCCAGCCCAGGCGCGCCCCCGTGCTCGCTCGAGCAGTCAAACGCCAGCTGCAGGCCGAGGCAGACGCCGAGCACGGGAACGCCCGACGCGACGCGCTCGCGCAGCAGCTCATCCAGCCCCCGCTCGCGCAGGTTCTCCATCCCGCGGGGAAACGAGCCGACCCCGGGCACGACCAGCCCGGCCGCGTCGCGCAGCCGGGCGGGCTCGCTGCTCATGTTCGCGCGTGCGCCGATGTGCTCGAGCGCCTTCTCCACCGAGCGGCGGTTGCCCATGCCGTAGTCGACCACGGCGATGCTGACCGGCTCCTCGAGCAGCGGCCTCATGCTGTGAGCGTCCCCTTCGTGCTGGGCACCCCCGTCTCGGTCGGGTCGGCGGCGATCGCTTGGCGCAGCGCGCGCGCGAACGCCTTGAACGCCGCCTCGATCATGTGGTGCGCGTTGCTGCCGGCGTCGACTCGCATGTGCAGCGTGAGCTTGGCCGCGTTGGCCAGCGCGCGGAAGAACTCCTCCGTCAACTCGTGCTCGAACCCGCCCGTCGCGCCCGGGGGCAGGCGACCCTCAAACGACGTGAAGGGGCGCCCGGACACATCCATCGCGCAGCTCGCGCGCGCCTCGTCCATGGGCACGGTGGCCGACCCGTAGCGCACGATCCCGGCGCGATCGCCCAGCGCCGAGTCGAGCGCCTGGCCCAGCACGATCGCGGTGTCCTCGACCGTGTGGTGGGCGCCGGTCTGCAGGTCGCCGCTGACGCTCACGTCGAGATCCAGGCGCGCGTGCCGCGCGAGCAGGTCGAGCATGTGATCGAGAAAGCCCACGCCCGTCTGCCGCGCGCCGGCGCCGGTGCCTTCCAGCACCAGCGACAGGCGCACGTCGGTCTCACCGGTCTTGCGCTCGATCGTCGCGCTGCGTGCCGCCATCAGACCCGTAATTGTCGCCTATGCGCGCCTGCATCGATCGCGCGTGCCACTCGAAGCCCTCCGCGCGCGCGATCGGCACCCCGGCCCTCGCAAGCTTGGCCGCGGCGGCGTGGTCGATCTGAACCTCGGCCATCGTGCGGCGAAAGTGCCGGCTGGAGAGCATCGAGGCAAAGCGCGCCGCCCCGCTCGTCGGGAGCACGTGATTGGAACCCGCGACGTAGTCGCCGAACGCGGTCCCGGCCGCGGGGCCGATGAACACGCATCCGGCCGAGCGCACGTGCGCGGCGAGCGCCTCCACGTCGCGCCCGATCAGCTGCAGGTGCTCGGGCGCGAAGGCGTTGGCGAGCTCCAACGCCTGTGGCGCACCGGGCGCCTCCGCGACGACGAGGCTCGCCTGCTGGTCAGCGAGCTGGTCCTGGAGCTCCGCCGCCAGCGCGTCGGCAACACGCTTTGCGCATGCGACGCCAACGACGAGGCTCCCGGGCCCATGCTCGGCCTGCGCGAGCATGTCCAGCGCGGCCATGCGCACGGCGCGCTCGTCGGCGTCTGCGCCGGCTATCACGAGCAGGTCGCTCGGCCCGGCGAAGCTGTCGATGCCCACGATCGACGACAGCAGGTGCTTGGCCTGCTGCACGTACAGGTTGCCGGGTCCCACCACCACGTCGACGCGCGCGACCGTCTCCGTTCCATGCGCGAGCGCGGCGATCGCCTGGGCGCCGCCCATGCGGTACACGCGCTCCACGCCACACAACCGGCAGGCCCCGAGAATGGCGCCGTCGATCTGCCCGTCGGCGCTCGGGGGGGCACACACGGCCACGTCGAGCACGCCGGCGGCGCGCGCGGTCACAACGCCCATGACGACCGTGCTCGGATACGGCGCCCGTCCGCCCGGCACATACACCGCCGCGGAGCCGAGCGGAACCTCGCGCAGGCGCACGCGCTGGCCCTGCGGCAGCGCCACCGACACGTCCTCGCTGGCGCCCGCCTGGGCCACCTGGGCGACGTTGGCGATCGTCACCTGCAGGCCAGCGACCAGCTCGAGCGGCAGTCGCTTCAGGGCGTCATCGAGCTCCTGCGCCGTGACGGTGAGCTCGCGCGGCTGGCTGGCGCCGGTGTCAAAACGGCGCGTGTACCGAAGCACGGCCTCATCGCCCCCTGCGCGCACCGCCTCGACGATCTCGCGCACCTCCTCTTCGACCGTCTCGGGAGCGGGGACCAGAGAGCGCAGGTGCTCGGCGAGCGCCGCCGGGCCCCCGAGGCGGCTCGCCTCCTCGCCGCTCAGGCGATCGAGCGGCATCTCATGCGACGCCAGCGGCCGACAGGCGTCGCAGCTGGGCGAGCAGCCGGTCGATGGGCCCAGCCTTGAGCTTGTGTGCCACCGGGTTGGCAACCAGCCGCGCGGTGCACACGGCGATCTCCTCGCGCACGATGAGGTTGTGCTCGCGCAGCGTGTCACCCGTGGCGGTCAGGTCGACGATTGCCTCGACCACGCCGGTCAGCGGCGCGAGCTCGACCGAGCCCTTCACCTCGACGATCTCCGCCTGGCGGCCGGTGCGCTCGAAGTGGCCAGCGGCGACGCGCGGGTACTTGGTAGCCACGCGCATGACGCCGAGGCGTCGCAGCGCCTCCAGCGCGGGGTCCGGACCGGCCCGGCTTGCCAGCACCATCGTGCAGCGGCCGAAGCCGAGGTCGAGCAGCTCGTACACGTCGCGGCCCTCCTCGCCGGGTCCGTGCGCGGCTTGCTCGAGCAGCACGTCCTTGCCGGTGATGCCAAGGTCAGCGGCGCCAGCCTCGACGTATGTGGGCACATCGGACGGCCGCATGGTGATCACGCCGATGTCCTCGAACAGCAGCTTGCGCTCGTTTGAGCGCAGCTCCTCGGTGTCGAGCCCGAGCCGGGCGAGCATGTCCACCGTGCCCTCGAACAGCGCGCCGCGCGGCACGGCAATCGTTAGGTCGTGAATGCCAGCCATCAGGCTCCCTCGGCGCGATTGCCCTTGGTGCCGGCGGCCGTGGGCCTCCCTTCGGCGTGTGCCGAAGCCGGCACGGAGCCGTCTCCGACCGCGCCTGGCTCCTCGCTGCGCGCGGACGAACGGGCGAGCAGCGCGCCGGTCCCGCGCTCCTCGCCGGCGAGCGCGATGTGCAGCCGGTCGATGCCCAGCGCGAAGCCGACCGCGGGCAGGCTGCGTCCAAAGCGTGCAAGCAGCTCGTCGTAGCGGCCTCCGCCGCCGATCGGAGAGCCGAGCGCCGGGTCGTAGACCTCGAACACGGCGCCCGTGTAGTAGCCGATGTTGCGCACCAGGCCTAGGTCGAAGATGACCCGCTCGGCGACTGCGGGGTCGAGCCGCTCGTGCACGCGGCGCATCCCTGTCACCGGCTCCACCGCGGGGGGCGGAGCATCGCTGAGCACCTCCGGGCCGCCCCTGCGCTGGGGCACCTCGAGCAGCAGCGCGGCCGCCTCGTCGGACAGCCCGCTGTCGGCGAGCTTGTGCTCCAGTCCCACGAAGTCGCGCCGCACGAGCGCCTCCAGCATGTCGCGCCGGACCTCCTCGCGCACCTGCAGGCTGCCCATCAGCGCTGGAAAGAGTGATGCGTCGCCGAGACCGATCCGGTAGTCGCGCAAACCGACGGCGTCGAGCGCGTGGCAGAGCACGGTCAGTGCCTCGACGGTTCCCTCCGGCGCGGGTGAGCCGATCAGCTCGATCCCGGCCTGCAGCAGCTCTCGCGACTGGCCGCGCTGCGGGCGCACGCCGCGGTAGCAGTGCGCGAAGTAGCAGAACCGAAGGGGCGGTTCGCTGCCGGCGTAGCGGGAGGCGACGACGCGAGCGATCGGCACGGTCATGTCGGAGCGCAGCGCGAGCACGGCTCCGGCCTCGTCGAACACCCGGTAGGCCGGCCTGGCTTCCGCCATATCGGCACGGGACAGCACCGACTCGTACTCCAGCGCCGGGGTGTACACCTCGCCGTACTGGTGGCGCTCGAACACACCCCTCAGGGTGTCGGTGATCGCGCGCACCTCACGGGTCTCTTCGGGAAGCACGTCGCGCGTGCCGCTGGGAATCGGGTGGATCATGAAGACCCGAGGGATCATGAAGACCCGAGGTTACGCGTGGACCGGCTCGGTGGCCACACGCTCGATGCGGGCACCCAGCTCGCGCAGCCGCTCGTCGATGCGCTCGTAGCCGCGATCGATCTGGCGGATGTTGCCGATCTCGCTGCGCCCCTCCGCACACAGGGCCGCGAGCAGCATCGCCATGCCCGCGCGTATGTCGGGCGACTCGACACGCTCGCCACGCAGTCGCCGCGGGCCGGTGATGATGGCGCGGTGTGGATCGCACAGGACGATGTCGGCGCCCATCAGGATCAGCTTGTCAGTGAAGATCAGGCGGTTCTCGAACATCCACTCGTGCACCAGGATCGAGCCCTCTGCCTGCGTGGCGAGGGCCACGGCGATCGAGGTGAGGTCGGCGGGAAACGCCGGCCACGGGCCATCCTGGACCTTGCACTTGTATCCGCCGACGTCCGCCCGGGCGACCAGCTTCTGCCCGCCGGGCACGAGCACGTCGTTCCCGTCGAGCTCGCTGTGCAACCCGATGCAGTCGAACACCAGGCGGATCATGCGCAGATCACCGGGGACGGTGTCCTTTATTCGCAGCTCGCCGCCGGTGACACCCGCCAGCGCCATGAAGCTGCCGATCTCGATGTGATCGGGCGCGACCTCGTGTTCGCAGCCGTGCAGGCGCTCGGCTCCGTGGACCGTGATCATGTTCGAGCCGATGCCCTGGATGTCGGCGCCCATCTTCAAGAGCATGCGTGCCAGGTCTTGGACGTGCGGCTCGCAGGCGGCGTTGCCGATCACGGTGGTGCCAGGTGTGAGCGCGGCGGCCATGAGCGCGTTCTCGGTGGCCATCACGGAAGGCTCGTCCATGAACACGTCCGTCGGCCTGAGACCGCCCGGCGCGTTCAACGCGATCTCGCGCGCGCACTCGACCGTCGCGCCCATCGCGCGGAAGGCGTCAAGGTGCGGGTCGAGGCGTCGGCGGCCGATCACGTCTCCCCCGGGGGACGCCATCACGGCCCGCCCGAAGCGCGCAAGCAGAGGCCCGGCGAGCAGGAACGACGCGCGGATCCGCTCGGCGACCTCGGCCTCGACCTCGACCTCGTCGACCGCCGCTGCGCACAGCGCGAGCTCGTTCGGCCCCCGCCAGCTTACCTCCACGCCGATTGCTCGGAGAATGTTGAGCATCGCCTCCACATCGCGGATGTGGGGCACGTTGCGCACCACGACCTCCTCGTCGGTGAGAACGGCGGAGGCGAGGATGGGCAGGGCGCCGTTCTTGTTGCCCGCCGGAAACAGCGTGCCGGACAGCGGAACGCCGCCTTCGATGATGAACTTCTCCATGAGCAGTACGCGCCGGCGCCGGCCCCACGGGCGCGGAGTCGAGCGACGCCTGGCAAGCGTAACAGCCATGTGTGGGTCACAGTTCGCGGCCGCCGTGCCCGAACCTGCAACGCAGCCGACAGTACAGCCGTCGCCGGATGGTGGCTCGGATGGCATACGGGGCGCGGTGCCCGATGTCATCTACGGCCGCCGCCTGCCGGCGGGACGATCCCGGCATCGGCCGGCGCCAGGCTTCACGTCCGCGAGCCTTCACGGGTGGCTCCGATGAAATTCTCATTGCATCGAGCCACCAATTACTTGGCTCTAGCAAGCCGTTTTGTGGCCAGCTCGACGTGCAGGCGCTGCCCTGGGGCGCAGTCCATCCGCGGCCATCCTTACGGTGCGAACACATGTTCCCTTCGTTGCGGACATTCGCACTCGCACAGCGGGCGCTCGCCGCGTTCCGGCTCACCAGCTCGCTCCTTCTGCTCGAGGACGACGATCGCGTCGGCTGGGAGGTCGACGGGAGCGAGCCAGCCGGCGCTCGTCCACACCGGGCGCCGCTGCGCGAGCGCATCGCGCGGCCGCTCGCGACTCCGCGGCGCCCGGGCCAGCCGCGGCGTGCGGCCCAGGTCTGTATCTCGCCGGTCAACGGAGCGTCCCCCGTCGTCCCGCGTCGGCGTCGTGGACGCGATCACGCGGGTCGGCACGAGCATGCGCGCGTGTGCTGCGCGCCCTGCGCGCCAGCGGCGTTGCGTGTGGCGGGCCAGGCATCTGCCGCCCGCCGGCTCATCCGACACCGCTGCGCTTAGCTGTCACTGACGGCAGGCGCGCGCCGAGCAGGCGGCCAAAAAGCCGCGGGCCGCCCGAAGGCGGCCCGTCACAAAAAAACCGGCGGCGTCCTACTCTCCCAGGTCCTCGCGGGCCAAGTACCATCGGCGCTGAGGGGCTTAACTGCTCTGTTCGGAATGGGAAGAGGTGTTTCCCCCTCGCCAAGGCCACCGGAAAGCGTCGAGAGACCGCCGCTCCCGGTCCTTCAAAACTGCACAGCGCCACACGGGCATCACAAAAATCCGTCAAGCCCTCGACCCATTAGTACCGGTCTCCTTCGAGCGTTGCCGCTCTTCCAGATCCGGCCTATCAACCTGGTGGTCTACCAGGGGTCTTACTCCCTCTAGGGGATGGGAGAACTCATCTCGAGGTCGGCTTCCCGCTTAGATGCTTTCAGCGGTTATCCGCTCCACACGTAGCTAACCTGCGGTGCCCTTGGCAGGACAACAGATACACCAGAGGTGTGTTCATCCCGGTCCTCTCGTACTAGGGACAACTCCTCTCAATTCTCCAGCGCCCACGGCAGATAGGGACCGACAGTTTTGTTACCGGAGCCTGCACCAGGCTCCGGGCTAGGTCATTTCTGCCTAGCTCTGCATGTCGCCATGCAGCTCGGACTGTATCTTCGCGAAGGCATCATTCTTCGCGTTCGGCGTACAGTCTCTGAGGATTCTGGACGGCTCTAGGAGCTCCTTCCAGCGCACGCTTCTAAAGCGGCCATTCCCGTTCATCGACAGAGCTTCGTCTAGAAGCCGGGAAAATCCGCTCGCGGTGCGATGGTGACCGAGAGCCATGGACCGAACGATCGCCGCAAACTTCCCGAAGTCTTCCTGCTTGGAAGACATAAGCGGCGTACGCTCGAAGAAGGGGATCACATGCTCCAGCAGGTGCTCACGCCGCCTCACGACGTACACCAGGGCACGATCCTTCCTTCCGTTGGGCTTGATGTAGCCGCAACCCCCAAACCGCTCGCGAATCACACTCAGTACCTGAGATCTGTCGCCGTTTTGGCTGACATGAAACTCAGGAACGAGCTGATATCCACTGCGGCAGCTGGGATTGCGATTGACGGCGACCGCAAAGCAGCCCTCGCCATCTACGTAGCCCGCGATGTAGCCATCCAGCCTTTCCTGCTGATTGTCCGCACCCGACATGTTTTCACTGTAGGGATCCGTTCGGTCGGAACAGACGCTACGAGTAATGCGGGATCCACGGGTTTTCCAGCATATAGCCGAATTTATAGACAGCAACGGAACATACTGTCTCACGACGTTCTGAACCCAGCTCGCGTACCGCTTTAATGGGCGAACAGCCCAACCCTTGGGAGCAACTCCACCCCCAGGATGCGACGAGCCGACATCGAGGTGCCAAACCGGGCCGT
>Ga0066710_100001269_pt1 | contig 18477 bp, 16 predicted proteins | sample GraSoiAngelo_159_FD_79666 | JGI IMG/M metagenome (GOLD analysis project Ga0066710, IMG submission 79666) | Grasslands soil microbial communities from the Angelo Coastal Reserve, California, USA - 14_1009_16_40cm | ecosystem: Environmental > Terrestrial > Soil > Grasslands | place: USA... | reverse complement strand
GTGAACGCGCCAGGGAGTCTGCTGTGGCGCCGCGGTGCCGACCTCGACTATTACATCAGCGCAGCGGGCGGCCTGGCGGCAAACGCCGACGGCGGCCGCGTCAGCGTGCGCTACGCCAACGGCGACGCGCGCACACGCCGGAAATGGCTCTTCGTCTCGAGCAAGCCCGCGCCGGGACCGGGCTCCGAGGTGTTCGTGCCGACGAAGGCGACTGGCGAAGGGACGAACCCGGTGGCGCTGCTGGGCGGCATCGCGCAAATCCTGTCGAGCGTCGTGGCGATCGTCGTGGTGTTGCGGGCCAAGTAGCCCGCCGCGATGCGCAAAGGCATTGTCCTCGCCGGCGGGTCCGGCACCCGCCTCCACCCGCTGACGCTCGGCGTCTGTAAGCAGCTGATGCCTGTGTACGACAAGCCGCTCGTATACTATCCGCTGTCCACTCTGATGCTCGCGGGCATTCGCGACATTCTGGTCGTTTCCACGCCCCACGACCTGCCGCGTTTCCGAGCGCTGTTCGGCGACGGCTCTCAGGTTGGCCTGAACCTCTCGTACGGAGAACAGGCGCGCCCGGAGGGAATCGCGCAGGCCTTCCTCATCGGGCGCGAGTTCGTGGGGTCGAGTGCACCCGCCCTCATCTTAGGCGACAACATCTTCTATGGCGGTGGGCTGCGGCGCTTGCTGCGGGAGGCCGCCGCGCGAACCGACGAGGCGACCATCTTTGCGTACCACGTGTCGGATCCGCAACGCTACGGTGTTGTGGAGTTCGACGGGGCGGCGCGTGCCAAAACGATCGAGGAAAAGCCCGTTAATCCCAAGTCCGCCTACGCCGTCACGGGTCTGTACTTCTACGACAATAGCGTGCTCGAGATCGCGGCGGGACTGCGGCCGTCCGCGCGTGGCGAACTGGAGATCACCGACATAAATCGGGCGTACCTGCGCGACGGACGCCTGACGGTCACACTACTCGGACGCGGGGTGGCATGGCTCGACACAGGGACCGCCGCTTCCCTGCTTCAAGCGTCGAACTTCGTCGCGGCGGTCGAAGAGCGGCAGGGTCTCAAGGTCGGCGCGATCGAGGAGGTCGCCTATCGGATGGGATTCATCGATGCCGCGCAGGTCGAGCGGCTCGCCGCGCCGCTCCGGGGGACAGCGTACGGAGAGTATCTCCGGGCCGTCGTCCGCGATGGCGACGCGCGGAGCCTAGCTGCCGACGAGTCATGAACGTCCTCGCGACCGAGCTGCCAGGCGTCATGATCATCGAGCCGCGTGTCTTTCCGGACGCACGCGGCTTTTTCTTCGAGAGCTATCACGCGCAACGCTACGCCGCGGCCGGACTACCCGATCGGTTTGTACAAGACAATCACGCCCGCTCCGTCCAGGGGACGCTGCGCGGTCTCCACTATCAGCTACAAATCCCGCAAGGGAAGCTCGTGCGTGCCATCCTGGGCTCGATCTTCGACGTCGCGGTCGACATCCGGAAGGGCTCCCCGACATTCGGTCGGTGGGTCGGCACCGTGCTGTCGGCAGACAACAAGCGCCAGATGTACGTCCCCCCCGGCTTTGGACACGGATACTACGTCATCGACACGCTCGCGGAAGTCGAATACAAGTGCACCGGTTTCTACCAGCCGGAGGACGAGCGCGGCATCCGCTGGGACGATCCGACGCTCGCGATCACGTGGCCCGGTCGCGAGCCCATTCTGTCGACGAGGGATCAAGCGCTCGGGTTCCTCGACGCGCACGGCACAGAGCTGCCGGCCTACCGTCCATGACGGGGCGGCCAGGGTCCTTCCAACCAGCGTGCGTCCTGGTAACAGGGGGGGCCGGGTTCATCGGGTCTAACCTGATTCGCTGGATCCTCAGCGAACAGCCCCGAGTGCAGGTAGTAAACCTGGATCTCCTCACCTACGCAGGGAATCTGGAGAGTCTCGAAGACGTGGCGCACGATGCCCGCTATCGGTTCGTGAACGGCGATATCGGAGACCGGGAGCTCGTCGCGCGTCTTCTTGCTGGCGATGGGGGCCCACCCCCGGACGCCGTGCTCCATCTCGCCGCGGAGTCGCACGTCGACCGCTCGATCCTCGGCCCAGCGGTCTTCGTTGAAACGAACGTACGCGGCACGCTCTCGCTGCTCGAAGCGACGCGCGCGGAGCTCGAGAGAATGTCGCGGCCGTTCCGGTTCCTCCAGGTCAGCACCGACGAAGTGTACGGCACGCTCGGGCCGGCGGAGCCGGCCTTCACCGAGGCGACTCCACTTGCCCCGAACAGTCCGTACGCGGCAAGCAAGGCCGGCGCCGACCATCTCGTGCACGCCTATGTCGCGACATTCGGGTTGCCCGCGATCATTACGCGCTGCGCCAACAATTACGGGCCTTACCAGTTTCCCGAAAAGCTCATCCCCCTCATGATCACGCGGGCGTTGCGCGACGAAGCGCTCCCCGTCTACGGAGACGGGCTCCAGGTGCGCGATTGGATTCATGTGGACGATCACGCCCGCGCCCTCTGGACGGTGCTGACCTGCGGTGTTCAGGGGGAGGTCTATAACATCGGCGGCGAAATCCAGGTCCCAAACATCGAGATCGTTCGGACCATACTGCGGCACCTGGGCAAAGGAGAGGCCCTGATCCGTCACGTTCCAGACCGCGCGGGGCACGACCGCCGTTACGCGATGAACGCCGCTCGCCTACGCACGGAGTTGGATTGGATGCCGCGGCACACTCTGGAGGACGGTCTCGGTACTACCGTCACGTGGTACGTGGAGCACCGCACCTGGTGGGAGCGGGTGATCTCCGAGGCGTACCGTGCGGCCGCTGCCCTGTACCTGGCAGAGCGCTCGTAACGTGCGTGTGCTTCTGCTCGGGGCGGGCGGGATGCTGGCGCACGATCTTGCCAGGAATGCGCCGCCCGACGTCAGCCTCACTCCTCTCGCCCGCGCCGAGCTGGATGTGACCGACCACGTGGCGCTTGCGCGCACCATCCGCGACTTACGGCCCGCTCTCGTGATGAACGCCGCGGGCTACACACGTGTGGACGACGCGGAGCGAGAGCGGGACCTTGTTTTCGCGGTGAACGGCCTCGCGCCCGGTGCGATCGGCCGGGCAGCCGCGACGGTTCGAGCCGTCGTCGTCCATTTCAGCACGGACTACGTGTTCGACGGGGAGGCCCGCACCGCGTATCGCGAGGAGGATCGGCCTCATCCGGTCAACGTTTATGGCGAGTCGAAGCTCGCCGGTGAGCGTACGCTTGCCGCGAGCGGAGTGGATCACCTCATCATCCGGACGCAATGGCTCTTCGGGACCGGTGGGCGCTCATTTCCGCGTACGATGCGTGACCGCGCTGTCCAGCGGTTGGAAACCCGCGCCGTCGCGGATCAGACGGGGCGGCCTACTTATACCGCCGACCTCGCTCGCGCAACGTGGCAACTCCTGGGCGCTCGTGCGAGAGGGACCTTCCACGTCGCCAACGCCGGGTGCGCCAGTCGGTACGACGTCGCTCGGCGGGTGTTCGCGCGGGAGCGGGTGGAGGATCTGCTCACGCCCTGCGCCACCGGCGACGTCCCAACCATCGCACGCCGCCCCGCACGAGGCGTGCTGGACACCACGCGCGCGGATATTTTGCTCGGGGGACCCTTGCCGGCATGGGAGGAGTCGCTCGACCGGTTTCTCGAGGCCCTGGGCGAACAGGCCGACCCGCTCAGCGAGTCACATTCGCCCGAATCCCGACCTGCGCGTTGAGGTTGAACGCGTCCCCACGAAGGTTACGGTTCAACTCGTACACGCCCGTGAGGCCGACGTTGACGTCATAGCGACCGCGAAAGAACAATCCTTCCACGCCCACGGCGTGCTGGATGTCGCGCGCTTGCGGGTTTGCTTGCCCACTCCTCGGAAAATCGCCGAAGTCCTGACGGAGTATCCGAGTCAACTCCACGGTCCAGCGACCACGCGGATGATACATGTCGAGCGCGACAGTCGTCGCGCCGCCACCGAGCCCGCCTGCCGAGCCAAGCAACTGGCCCCGTAGCGTATGTCCCTGCGCCGGCTCGCCGGAGTGAATGTAGACCGGCGGCCGCTCTCGTCCCTCTGGCGTCACGGCCGCTGGAGCGTGCTGCAGCTCGATGCGCGCGCTGATCAAACGCCTGCCAGGACGCCACACGACCTTCCGAAACCCGAACATATAACTGTACCCTCCGATATGGTCGGGCTCCTCCAACAAATCACGCAGGTTCTGATTGTAATCTTCACGGCCGTACTCCCCGTAGACCTCCACGCCACGGCGCGGCAAAACCCAGCGAAAGAAGGCAGAGGCAAGCTGGTTGTCGTTTGTGAGGTTCACCTGGTTGGCACCATAACGCGAGCCCACCGCCCGCAGCAGATCATTGAGCGTGGGGCCACCCGCTCGCCACAGAGAATGCGCGAAGCGACTCAGGCCCAGCTCCAAGCCGGGAACCCATCGCACCGTGGCGATGCCCAGGAATCCCGCCATGAAGCGGCGGCCGCCCGCACCCGTCTCGGGCGAATACGCGGATTGCTCCAGCCGGCCCCAGACCAGACGGCCATGCAGCCGGACGCCCCAGAGACTTATCGGATGCGCGGTGCCCAGGAACGCGTGGGGAAACCCGGCCGCGTTGTCGCCCAGGACAAACGGGAAATCGACCGCCGGGCCCCAAAACTGGTTCGCGGTCGAGACGCCAACGGCTACGCCCCATGTGTCTACCCTCAGCGTGGATTGCCCCGGATCGAGCATCTCGTACGGCCGGTCGCCGAATCGTTGCGGCAGGTCGATGTTCTGCGCATAAAGACCGTCGGCATACGCCAGCCGTCCGCTCTCGCCGTTGGGCAGGAGAGTGAATCCGGTGTTCTCCGAACGAAAGGCAACCGGCGCTACGGTCAACGACAGCGGCCCGTATCGAGCAGCGAACCCAGCTTGGACGGCGGTCGTGATTCCACGCCCGGCCCAGAGCGCGCCGTCGTTCCAACCGTACGGGAACGTTGAGTTGAAGCGCAAAGCGACCGAAGGACGTACCACCTCGAAAGTCCAGCGCGAGTGTCTGGCCGTCCAGTCGTAACGCCCGGCCCACGGATGGGCCGCCGCGAACGGCAGCAACGCATCCAGCTCGGCGGGCGAGAAGCTTCGGCTCGACCAGGGGTACAGCGCCACTGCGCCAACGGCTTGGAGCACGCGGACGTAGCGCTCGAGCTCGCTCCCCGCGAACACTTCACTGCGACCGCCAACCGACCTGACAGTTTGCGCGGCGGACGGCGCTGCGGTCAGAACCGTGAGGAACAGAATGGAACGCGTGGCGCGACGACTCACGGGTTCAGCTTAGGCGGTGCAGATTCTCCTGTCCATACGGCGACCGTGCTCGGAGGCGCGATGTCGAGTCGTTGCTGGAGTGCGCTGTGTTTCGCCGTCGCATGCATCGGCGCCCCAGTGGCGGCGCAGGCGAGCGGCGCGCTCCTCTATCGGTTGGAGACCATCGGTACCGATGCCGACGACCGCGCGCGCCTGGCCCAGCTCCTCGGGCAGCGGCCGACGCTGGGCTACCTGTTGCGGTCGCCCTCGAGCACGACCCCGATGCTCGGCGGGGATCGCCATCGCCTGCGCTGGGCAGTCCTGGTCCCCGAGTTCCTCGCGATCGGCAATTCCTCGATCCCCGTTTCGCTGAACGATGGAGCGATGTGGGCCGGAAGGGGCGTGAACCTGAGTCTCCGCGCTGGCGTGCACGCCGAACTGGGGCCTGTGTCGCTAACGCTCGCCCCCGAGCTGCTCGCGAGCGAGAACACTGGGTACGAGATGCCGCCGCCCGAGGTTAGTCTTCCCCTCCCTGCTGGCCGGAGCCCTTTCTCATCGCCCTGGCACATCCGCCCGAACTCCATCGACCTCCCACTGCGGTTCGGCGACTCACCGCTCCGGACGGTGGATCTCGGGCAAAGCACCCTGGATGTGCAGGCCGGCGCCGTAACGTTCGGCGTGTCGAGCGAGAACGAGTGGTGGGGACCGGGGATCCACAATGCGATCGTGCTGAGCAACAACGCCCCCGGCATCCCCCGCTTGTTCCTACGGACCACCCAGCCGGTCGAGACGCCGATCGGCAAAATCGAGGCCCGCTGGTTCGCGGGCGGATTGACCGAGTCGTCGTTCTTCGACGGCGACGCGACGAACGATCTACGCTCGATCGCGGGAGTCGGGCTGGCGTGGACAACGCGGTGGAAGCCCAATCTCACTGTAGGGTTCGCACGCACGGTATACGCACCGGTCAGTGGTTGGGATCGAATCCCCTTACGTCTGTTCGACGTGTTCCGCACCTGGGGGCTTTCATGGAGGCCCGCGGCCGATGATTCGACGCAGATTCCGGGACGCGATCAGGTCTATTCGATCTTCGCCCGCTGGGTGTTCCCACAAGACGGACTGGAGGTGTACTTCGAGTGGGCGCGCACGACGTTTCCGAGCTCGCCACGCGATCTCCTACTCGCCCCCGACCACAGTCGGGCGTACACGGTGGGTCTCCAATGGGCGAAGCCCGTGCGTGACGGGCGCGCGACGGTGCGCGTCGCCGGAGAAGCGACCAACCTGGAGAAGAGCTTGACGTACCGGGACCAGCCGGTAGCCACGTTCTACACGAGCCGGAGAGTGATCCAGGGCTACACCCAGCGTGGCCAGGTGATCGGGGCGGCCATTGGGCCGGGATCATCGAGCCAATGGATGAGCGCCGATTACTTCGCTCCGCAGTGGCGGGTGGGGGCCTTTGCCGGGCGGATCCGCTGGGACGACGACGCGCTGTACTTCTTCCCACCACTCGACGACAACAAGTGGTGCGCCCACGACGTCTCGCTGTTTGCCGGGATCTCCGGGAGCGTTTCGGGACGCTGGGGCCGCGTGCAGGCCGCGCTCACGCGCGGCGAGCGCCTCGACATGTTCTTCTACCGACTGGTCGGCTGCGCACCCACGCCCTCACTCGACATCCTGGACAAGCGCAACACGACGCTCGAGCTGCGGTTCTCGGCTCCTTGACTACCTCCCTAACGCGCCAACATCTTGCGCGTTCTATGGACTCCGGCCAACCCACGTTCGCGGCGCTCTTGGCCGGCACACTGTCCCGCTGGCGACAGGCGGTGGCGGTCGGCGCCGGCACGGTCGTTTTCGCGGTGGTGATGGTGCTAATCCTCCCGCGCTCGTACCGCGCCACCGCGTCGTTCGCCACGACCGACGCGAATGTCGAGCTGCCCCGTGGGCTGTCCAGTCTGGTCGATCAGGCCGGGCTATCAAATATCGCGTCGCAGCTCGGAGTCGGCGGGTCGCGAGACCCGTCACAATCGCCGGCTTTCTATGTCCAGCTGCTCCAGAGCCGCGAGCTGCTCACCCGGCTTGTCAGCTCGAAGTTCGCGGACCCGCGGCCCGAGAACGCCGCCGACAGCGCCACATTGATCCAGTTGTTTCGGATCAGAACGAAGGATACGCTGCGGGCTGTGGAAATCGCCGTGAAGCGCCTCAAGAAGCAGATGCTTGTGGTTGCCGATCCAAAGACCAACCTGGTCTTCGTGCGCGTGGATGCCCGCTCGCCTGCGCTCGCGGCGGAGATCGGCAACCGCGCAGTCGGCTTCGTGAGTGCGTTCAACAAGGAGCAACGGCTATCGCGCGCGCAGGCGCGACGACTGTTTCTCCAGGACCGAGTCGACGCGGCGCTCGCCGAGCTGCGGGCCGCGGAAGACTCCCAACGCGTGTTCTACGACCGCAACCGGCAATGGGAGAACTCGCCGGGCCTCGTCATCGAAGAGCGACGGACGCGACGTCACGTGGAGACCGCGAGCGATCTGTATCTCGGAATGCGGCGAGAGTTCGAGGCGGCGCGACTCGACGAAATCAACAACACGCCTGTGATCACCATAGTGGACCGCGCCGTGGCTCCCCGCCGGCCGGAGTGGCCGAAGCCGGTCCTCATCGCCGTCACTGCCGCGATCCTCGGCGCGGCGCTCGGCGCGCTGTGGGCAGCAGCCGGCGAGCTGTTGGCCCACTGGGCACGGCGCAACCCACTCGAAGCCGGACTGCTCCGAACCACCGCCACCCGCGTCGCCGGCGAGGTTCGGGGCGTGTTGCCCGTCGGGCGCCGCGGCGGCTGAGGCCGCGCTCGTGACGGCTGTTGAAGTTCCGCGCCGGGGCCTCGGTTGGGGCCTCTCGGCCTTCATCTGGCTGCTTCCGTTTCACATCGTCGCGATGGCCATCCTCTTCGGCGGCCTCGGGCTGTCCACGACCGTCGTGCGAGGGATCGCCGCCTGGAAAGAGGCGCTGGTCATCCTGCTCGTGAGTCTCACGATGCTGCGTGCCAGCGCGAGGGGCGGTGCGCACGGCCCCGTTCGGGTTCAGTGGCCCGACCTCGCGGTTGCGGCATTCGGCATCCTCGCACTCGCGTATCTGATCGGTGCCGGAGTCTGGTTCGGCGCCGACCTGCCTCTGAGCGCCCAATTGCTCGGCTGGCGGGATGCGGTTTTCTTCACTCTGCTCTACTTCGTTGGCCGAGCAACACCCGAAGTGGCCGAGGACCCCCGGTACCTCCGCGCAATATTTGCGGTCGGCGTCGTAACGAGCGTCGTCGCAATCTTGGAGCGCATCTTCGTGTCCCCGGACATGCTCGTGCTGCTGGGGACCACGCGCTACATCCAGGAGTTCCTCGGGATCGCGCCGATCACGCAGCACAACGTCTATGGACTTCCCGACAATTACTGGACCGGGATCGGCGACTACGTCGTGCGGCGGACTGGCTCCACCTACTTGTCCAGTCAGGGCTTTGCCGTCCCGTTCGTGATCATTCTGCCAGCGGCTACCGTGTCGCTGTTCTCAGAGGAGCGGCGCCACCGCGTCCTAGGCTGGCTCGGCTATCTCCTGTTGTGGATTGGGCTGTTGTCGAGTGTGACGCGGATGACGACTCTGGTATGCGTTCTCCAGGTGGCGCTACTCGCCGCGCTGTGGCGTCGCTGGGGTCTCGTGGTGGGAGCGGGCCTGCTCGGTCTCGTGAGCCTCGCCCTGGCGCTCTCCGTTGTGCCGGGACTGTTGACATTCCTTTGGAACACCGTCACCTGGCAAACGGGTAGCAGTGTCTCCCACCTCGCGGACTGGGGCATGGCGCTGGACAACGTGGCGACGCACCCGCTCGGCGTGGGGCTCGGAGCCGCGGACCAGACGGCGCTGCGCTTCGGGCTCACGCCGCTCGCGATGGATAGCCAGTACTTCAAGTACGCGGTCGAGATGGGGGTGGCCGGTCTCGCGTGCTACATTGCGATTGTCGCAGGGATTTGCCTTGCCGGGTTCCGCGCGTTCCGCGCGGCGGGAGGAGATCTCGTGAAACGTTACGGAGCAATGACCGCGGTCGTCGCCCTCGGCCTGGCAGTCAACGGGCTCACCAACGTTGCTTTCACCAACCCCTTCGTTGCGTATGTGTTCTTCTGGCTGGCTGGCACTGCTGTGACCGTCGCAGAGGAGCGCGGTGTCGTCGCCGGCAACCCCGCGTGAGCACTTACCGCGTGGCGCTGGATATCTCTAATGCGAAGCTCGGCCGCATGGGAGTCAGCGTCTATACCTGGAGGCTATTCGAGGCGCTCACGCTGCTACTCGGGGACCGCCTGGTGCCCATCGCCAGCCGGTTTGCACGTCCGGTTCTGGGAGCACGACGCAGCGTCGGCGACCGTTTCGCAACTCTGATGCGTGACGGCTGGTGGCACCAGGCCGGAGTGACGTTCGCCGCACGACGCCGTGGCTGCACGCTGCTGCACCTCCCGGCCGGGCTCGGGCCGGTGCACAGCCGGTTTCCGAAAGTCGTGACGGTCCACGACGTGATGCCTGTGCGGTTTCCAGCAATGTTTCGGCCCTGGTATCGAAATTACGCGGCAGTCGTAATGCCCCGGCTAGCCCGTTCCGCCAACGCGGTCATCACAGGCTCTCAAACGGCAAAACAAGAGATCGCCGAATGGCTCCGCGTGCCAGCCGAACGCGTGACGGTGGTGCCGTACGGCGTAGACCCGACTTTTGTCCCGCTCGACCCCAACGATGATCGCCTCGCCGCGGTGCGGACCCGCTACGATCTGCCGCGCCATTTCGTGCTGACCGTCGGGTCCGTGGAGCCACGCAAAAACCTGCCACGACTGCTCGAAGCCATCAGTATTCTCCGGGGGCGACCGGGCACGTCGGATCTCACCCTGGTTCACGTCGGCGCGGAAGGATGGCGACCCGAAGAGGTCAGCGCGACGGTGCGAACACTGCGGCTCGACGGAGCGGTCCGGTTTCTCGGGTATGTCCCGATCGACGAGCTAGGTCCCCTGTACGCGACGGCGCGAGTGTTCGTCTATCCTTCGCTGTGGGAAGGTTTCGGCCTTCCACCACTGGAGGCCATGGCGTGCGGATGTCCCGTGGTTACGTCCCGCGTCTCTGCGCTCCCGGAGGTGGCCGGCGGCGCTGCACTTCTGGTGGATCCCACGTCCGTGGACGAGATCGCCGACGCCATCGGCACCCTGTGGTGCGACGACTCGCTGCGGGGGACAAACATCCAGCGTGGGTTGGCGCGGGCCGGCGAGTTCACATGGAAGCGAGCCGCGCAAGAGACCGCCGTTGTCTATGACGCCGCGCTTTCCTAGCATCGTCGTAATCACAGCGGGTCTAGCTGCGTGCGTGAGCTACGACCCGGCAGGCCCGCCAGTGCCGCGCGTCGACGGCACTTATGCGGCGATGATCGTACTAAAGCTTGAGAACACGATGGAGATCCGGACCGACACGTTCACCGCAGCCATCACAATTCGCGGGACGGGATACCGCGGCCACTTCGGCGGCACATACGATATCGCCGGAAGCGACTCTGGCCCCTTCGCCGGTGTCGTCGCGACCAATAGCAGCGTGATGGTGACCGAGTTCGGAACACCGCCGAAGCCGATCGCCGGTGTTGCGTTCATTCGCAATCTCTACCCCTGGTGCGATTTTCCGCGGCTGGGGACTGCGCCGATGCCGGGCGCGCTGAGCGGAGACTCGTTGCGGGTGGACGGTCACGGCTCGGTCCCGTGTTTCTATCATCTGGCAGACTCCGTCGCGAATCTCACAACCGAGATCTATTTACAGTTGAGGGCGTCCCGCTAGAAATGCAACCAGTCCCCATCGGGGTGGTGATCGTGAACTGGAACGGGTGCGCGGACACAATCGCGTGTCTCGAGTCACTGGTCGAAGCCGATCCGCGCCCGGCGTCCATCGTGGTCGTCGACAACGGCTCCATGGACAACTCGGCCGCCACGCTTACGAGCTGGGCCACGCGACACCCTACGCTGCGGATTTCAGTTGTCGCAGACGCGACCAATCGCGGGTTCGCCGGGGGCTGCAACGTGGGGATTGGACGCCTCGTGGGGGATGCCGGCGTCACGCATTTCCTCTTGCTGAACAATGACACCACAGTGGAGCGGGCGTTCTTCGGCGAGTTGGCTGCCGCCGTGGCTTTGGCCCCCAAAGCCGGGATCTTCGGTGTCACAATCTACGAGACGGCTCCCCGAGGCGGAGTGTGGTATGCGGGCGGGCGCTTTGCCAGCGTACGCGCCGCGATCAGCCATACGATCTCGGTGCCCATGAGTGAGGTGACCGTTCCGACCGAGTTCGTGACGGGGTGCGCCATGCTCATTTCGCGGCCTGGGTGGATGGCGGTGGGGCCGCTACCCGAGTGCTACTTCATGTACTTCGAGGACGCAGAGTTTTGTCTCCGAGCGCGAGCCGCCGGGTGGCAGGTCATTTACGCGCCACGCGCGATCGTGCGCCACGCTGTGAACGCGACCGTGCGCCGCGCAGTTGACCCAGTCCGAAACGAGTACTGGTTTGCACGAGCCCGCGCACTGTTTGCGCGGCGGAACCTTCGCGGCTGGGAGAAGTGGATGGCTCTGGCTCACCTCACCGTGACCACGCCACCACGCGCCGCGTTCAAAGCACTTCGTTCGGGGCCACGGCGCGGCTGGGGGTTGTTGTGGGGAACGATCAGAGGCCTATTGGCGGTAGAGGGTCACGCTCCTGTTCGTTAGCGAGCCGCCGTTCACGATCGCGCCAATAGTGTTGTCGCTGGCGAATGAGCCCGTGAGACGAGTTGAGTTGCCCGCGGAGGATACGAGACTGAGCGAGATGTTCGGTGGAGTGTACGTTCCAGCCACCGCGACGATGCGCCATGGGTTGCTCAGACTTCCGCTCCCGCTGACGCTGCCTCCCTGATCCCGCACGTTCAGCGACACGGCGACCCTATCGACCGTACCCGCCCACCGCCCATCGAGTGATACGACGGGCTGTAGCCGGAGCGTGACTGGGATAAGCGCTTCCTGTCCGTCTTTCGAGCGCCGCACCACAAGCGTGGCGCCGTAGCTTCCCACAGCGAGGCCGGCTGTGTTGACCTCAACCCCAAGGAAATAGGGGAGAGTGTCGCCCCCGCTCGAAAGGCGGAGCCAGGCTACGTCAACCGAGGCAGTCCAGCCCACTGGTCGCACGTCGACCTCGCTGATGGTTACGTTCTGCGAGGGCGGGTCAAGTCCCCCCGCTCTTCCGTTGAACGATAGACTGGATGGGTCGACCTCGAATTCATGCTTCGGCTCCGCGATAATCCGACACCCCGCGCTGCAGCAACAGAAGAGCCAGAGCAGCGTTCGAGCAGTCACTGGCCAGTTTCCTGCAAGAGTTCGGGCGACACGTTGAGACGCAACCAGCGCGGCGCGAGGTGCTTGCGATAGTAGCGCCACATGCTGCGGAGGTGGTGCCACGAGTAGCCGCTCAACAGGACGCGGTCGCTCTTCGCCTGATGATGGTGGATCACCCGCGCCTCTGGGTAATAGGTGACCTCCCAGCCGGCTTTCGTGGCGCGCTTCGCCCAATCGATATCCTCCACATAGAGATAGTATCCCTCGTCCATCAAGCCGACGGTGTGCAACAGCTCGCGGCGCACCATGACGCACGCGCCGAGCACCCAATCCACCGGGCGGTTCGACGCATGGTCGGTATCGGCCATAAGGTGATGCCGGTTCATATCCGAGGTGTGGAGGAACGCGCGGAAGGGAGTGCGCCGCGCGAGTACTGAAGACAATGTGGGGAACCGCCGGCACGACAGTTGTACGCGCCCGTCCGGATAGACGAGTTGTGGTCCGCACAGCCCCACTCGCGGCTCGCGATCCATGTACGCAACGAGCCGGTCCAGTGCACCAGGTAGCATTTCAGTATCCGGGTTCAGCAGCAGGACGTGGCGCCCGCGACTCTTGCGAATGACACGGTTGTTGTTGGCCGCAAAGCCTTGTCGCTCCGCGTTCTCGATCAGCCGCACCCAAGGGTAGCCTGTCCTCACCAGCTCGGCACTGCGATCGGCCGAGCGGTTGTCGACGACGAACACCTCAGTCGACACGACCTGAAGCGGGGGTGTTAGGGAATCGAGGCATCCCTTCAGATATGCTGCGTGCTCATGACTCACAACGATCACAGACACATCCGGCCGAGTCACGCGCGGCCTCCCCCCAAAACATGACGGTAGACGGCCTCCGTCTTCGTGGCGAGGCGCGGCCACGTGAACTGAGAATCGACCTTCGTTTTTCCGCGATGCCCGATGTCCGCCGACAGAGTTGGGGACTCGAGCAAGCAGATGAGGGCATCGGCAATCGGTCCCGGCCTCTGCGCGACGACGAGTCCATCCCGCCCATGGTCGATGACCTGTCTCACCGCTGGGATGTCGCACCCGACGACCGGCTTCCCGAGACTCCAGGCTTCCGTAAACACCCCACCAAAGCTCTCCTGGGAGGAGGGCACACAGAGGATGTCGCACGCAGCCACCGCGTCGGTCTTTTCCCGGAGATCAACTTCACCCACTTCCACTACCCGGCGGTCGGTCCACCCATAAAACAGCCATCGTGAGTAAGCTGTGCGCGGACCTACGAAGGCAAACCGCACCTCGGGAAACCGACGCCAGACGATCGGAGCCGCCTTCAGAAGGGCGCCGAGTCCTTTATACCGATACTTTTGCCCGAGGAACAAAACCAGAGGCTCATCGGCAAGATTGAAGCGCGAACGGAAGCGCGCGGCATCCCCGTGTTCCGCGAGTATCGGCCCGATCCCGGTCACGAAGACGCGGTCCGCGTTCACGCCCATTGCAATCAGGGTTTCTCGCTCCGCCTCCGTAAGCGCGATCACGGCATCGGCGAGACGATACAATCGGTGATAGTGACGATGCAGCCATCCGCCCCAGCGGGGGTGATGTACTGGCGTCAACACGAACGGTACGCCGCGATCCCGGGCGACCTTGAGCGAGGCATAGCTCAACCCCTCCCGGCCAATGCGGCAATTATGGACAACGTCAGCGGTCGCAGCCCACGGCGCAAGCTCGGCGGCAAAGGCGGTGGCGATGCGACCAAGGGCCGCCGACTGCGCGGCATAGTAGGCGAAGACCCAGGGCGCGAGGCGAAGTCGGGTTACCGGCGAAAGCGCGAGAGTGTGGACAGGGACGCCGTCGAGCTGGTGGACGCCGCGGGCGGCGGGCTGGAGGAGTGTCGTGCCCAGCAGCCAGTCGGTGCGCCGGGTCGTCCATTGGGTCACGACCTGAACGGAGTGACGCTGCCGGAGCTGCCGCGCGAGTTGGTGCATATGGAGCTGCGCGCCGCCGATAGCCGGTGGGTAGGCGGTTGTGGTGTAGAGGATGTTCACGGGCGCGAGCCGATCCCCAGGCGGGCCAGTGAGCGTCGTAGTCCGGCCCGTTCCTCGTCGGCCAATAGCACGCGCCAGACGCAGATGCCGTAGGCGGCCGCGGCGCTGGCCGCCAGAGGGACGCGACTGTTCAGTCCCAAGCCCTGCAACGAGCCCACGCCGATTCCGCACAGCACCAACACCAGGACGGCCACGAGCGCCCGTCCGCCGCCCTTGCTGAGGAGCAGACGCGGAGATACGCCGCCAAGCCGCCAGGTAGCTGCAAACAGGAGCACAGCATCCAGTGTGACGCGCAACGTCCAGGCGAGGGCCGCGCCTGTGAGCCCAAAGCCGCTAACAAGCCACCATGCGCCTACCGCGTAGAGCAACAGCTCAAGCAGGTGAAAGCGCGCCACGACATCCGGCCGACCCTGGCCGAGGAGATAGACAAATGGCAGGTGGGCCAAGCCGTTCAGCAAAACGCCAACGCTGAGAATCCGCACCACGTCCGCACTCCGTGCGGCGAATGCGGGTCCGAGCCAGGTCTGCAGCATCTCGCCGGGGAAGGCCACCAGCAGGGCGATCGGCACCGCGAGCGCGAGCAGGAGATAGCGCACCGAGCCGGCGAGGAGCCGCTTGGCTTCGCCATCCCCCATGGCGCCAGGGGGCGCGCTGAGCGCCGGAAACAGCGCGGTCGCCAGGCTGGCCGGAATGATGAGGAGGCGGGTCACTGCCTCGTAGGGCGCCGTGTAGTAGGCGACGGCCACCAGCCCCGTGAGAGAGCCGAGCATGAATCGCTCGAGGTACGTGAGAATAGGGCTCACGACATTCGACACGGAGACCCAGCCCCCGTACCTCAGCAGGGGGCGCAGCGCGCGCCAGCTTGGCACAAGATCCCAGTGGAACGATGGCATGGCCCGGCGCACGGCTATCCACGTCACCCAGCAGGCGATGACGCGGACCAGGAGCAGGAGTACGAGGATCCCAGGCAACTTGACGCCGAGCGGGGCTGCGATGGCCGGTGCGAGAAACACCGCAACGCTGCTCGGCGTGCGGATGAGGTTGACAAGGTCGAAACGCTGAATGGCCTCCAGGATGGCGCGCAGGCTGAGCGAGAGGACGACGAATGGAAGCGAGAGGGCGAGGAGAAGGAACGACGATCGGGCTTCGCTGGCGAGCGCGGCCGGCACGTGAAGCACCATTTTGACGACGAGAGGCACGATGCCCGCGAGGACGATCCCTGCGAGCACTCCGATCGCGGTCTGACTCGCCACCGCAAGGGTCGCAACACGGCGCAACGCCACCTCGTCGCCCTCCGCTGCGTACTGGGCCACGAACTTCGTCGTCGCGCGCCCCAGCCCGAAGTCCAGGACGCTGAAATAGCCCAGCACGGCCCACATGAGTCCCAGGAGCCCAAAGCGCTCCTCCCCGAGGGCACGCACGATGACCGGGATTGTCGCAACGCCGACGGCGAGCGATAGGACCTGCCCCAGCAGGTTGAGAAGGGTGTTGCGGGCGACCAGCGATCCGCGGGAGGGGAGAGGACCCTCGGCGCCCCTCAACCGGTCGCGGCCCCTGCCACGCACATCGTCTTGTGGCGGATCGAACCGGTCAGACGGCGCCCTTCCGGCGGACAACGGCAGGGACCGTCTTGAGCAGGATCTTGATGTCCAGCAGCAGCGACCAGTCCTGCACGTACTTCGTATCGAGCGCCACGACCTCCTCGAACGCGACGATGTCAGAGCGGCCGTTCACTTGCCAAAGCCCGGTGATCCCCGGCTTCGCACCCAAGCGCGCGAAGTGATGGACCTGGTATTCCATGAAGTCGCTCTCAGGGAACGGTCGCGGTCCGACGAGCGACATTTCACCCGTCAGCACGTTCCAGAGCTGCGGGAGCTCGTCGAGGCTCCAGCGTCGCAACCACCCGCCGACCCGAGAGATCCGAGGGTCGTTCGGGATTTTGAAGAATCGCGGATCTCCAGAGTGGTTCAGGTGCGCGAGTGACGGCCTCAGAGCCTCCGCGCCGTCCACCATTGTCCTGAACTTCAGCATGAAGAACGGCCGGCCGCCCGTGCCGATGCGACGGTGGCGAAAGATCACCGGCCCGTGCGAATCCAACTTGATCACGGCGGCGATCGCCAGGAGCACCGGCGCGAGGACCAACAGCCCGACCGTCGCGCCGACGAGGTCCGCGACGCGCTTAATCGCGAACTGTTGCGCCTTCAACGTCTGTGCCGTGAGCTCGACGAGCGGTTGCCCGCGTTTCCACACGACGCTTGGCTGCACGCCGGCAACCTCGAACGTCCGAGGGACAGAGAACACGTGGCAACCTGCGGTAATGGACTGTTCGACGACGTCGTGCAACTCCGTGTCACTCAAGTGCCCGCAGATCACGACACTCTCGACGCCGTGTTCCTGGATGAGGGTCGGCAGATCGCTTAGGCCGCCGAGAGCGCGCGAGCTGGGGGTCGCGGCCGTGTCGACGACTCCCAGCACCAGGTGGTCGCCACGCGGCGCGAATGCGGCGCGGTTCGCGAGATTGGCGCATTCCCGCGCGGCACCGATCAAGAGGGTGCGCGCGGACGCGGGCGTGCGGTTGACAATGCGGGCGTCCACAGCGTCGATGCCGAACCGAATCGCGACGATGCCGAGCCAGACCACGGCGGTTGTGACCGAGTACTGCGCGGCGACGAGGCCGAGTCCCCGGTGCCAGAGCGGCGCCCAGAGTGGCAGCGCGGTGGCGAGCGCGCAGCCCCAGAACAGGCGCGCGGCGTCGCGCCGCCGGTCGCCGGCGCCGTAGTTGCCGGTGACGATCAGACCGAGGACGAGGGCGAGGGCGTATTGCCAGCCGTCCAGGTAACCGGCCGGAAGGAGTTGCTGCACCGTGTTGCTGAGCCAGTCGCCGAGCAATGCCTCTTCCCCGACGGACCGGTACAGCTCGCGCAGGATCGCGAAGGCGGCGAGGTCCGCGGTGAGGAGGACGGCGAAGCGCCCCACGGCGCGGGCGAGGTGGCGGCGCAGCGTGGACGGGGCGCGGCGCTGGAGAGAGAGCCGGTCATGTTGGACCTGGCGCGGCGTGTCGTGCGGCGCGCGCACAACAGCGTTCGGCGCGCCGGACCTGAACACCCGGAACGACTCGGCGGCAGAAACGCTATCCGGCTGTATGGGATCCACAGCCTGCTCGAAACTCCTCAAGGGCGAAGGACGAGCGTGGGGGCTAACACGAGAAGATAGAGGGCCGCGAGGTGGTTGCCTAGATGGGGGAGAAGGACCAGCACCAAGCAGCTCAGTCGCTAAAGCTGGCTGAGCTGGCCTGTCGTGAGGAAAACGCGACGCACGCATGATTGCCGACGCGCCTGCGACTACGAATTGGTTGAGTATCCCATACCGTCGCTGTTAGGCGCACCGTGTGCCTCCACGAAGATCCCGGCTGACTCTGAGGCGGCATAAAGTGCTAGTACAAGACCCAAGCGCTTTGGTCCAGCGCAGTTGCTTGACGCACCTCGATTCGAAAACGATCTTTCGCGATCCCAAGGCGTCCTCGGGTTCAAGACCGTTGTCCCGGAGCACGCCAACATCCCGGGGGACATCGCTCCTATCCTGTGCGAGAGGACATTCATGAAGCGAGCAGTGGTTTGCGGAGCGGGCGGGTTCATCGGTAGTCACCTGGTCAAGCGCCTGGTTAGCGAGGGCTACTGGGTCCGAGGCGTGAACATCAAAGAGCCAGAATTCGCTCCCTCGGCTGCGCAAGAGTTCCTCGTGTTAGATCTGCGGAAGGCAGCCGACGCCCGCCGGGCCTTGATTACTAGCCTCGCCGACCGG
>Ga0066710_100001267_pt1 | contig 18488 bp, 19 predicted proteins | sample GraSoiAngelo_159_FD_79666 | JGI IMG/M metagenome (GOLD analysis project Ga0066710, IMG submission 79666) | Grasslands soil microbial communities from the Angelo Coastal Reserve, California, USA - 14_1009_16_40cm | ecosystem: Environmental > Terrestrial > Soil > Grasslands | place: USA... | reverse complement strand
CGCTCCTACGCCGAGCCCCCACAGCAGAGTCGCCGTCGTGTCCTTTTTCATGCGCTGGGATGTCCTCCGTGATGGGACGCTCAGAAGCGCCTCTTCATTTCAGTTTCCTGAGTGAGTTGGCGGCAGCGGACTTTGCGAAAGATCAGGCCAGAAAGGACTTGCCGCAGCTACAATGCTTCTTGGCGTTGGGGTTCCGGAACACGAACGCGCTTTCCATCAGCGATTCCGTGTAGTCGAGCGTGAGGCCCTTGAGGTAAGCGTAGCTCTTAGGATCGACGAAAACTTTGATGCCATCGTACTCGAAAACCTGATCCGCCGGCCGTGCCCTCGACTCCAGCTTGAATTTGTAGCTCATGCCGGAGCAGCCGCCTCCTACTACGCCAAGGCGCAACCCGCCATCGCAATGGTGCTGATCCATAAGCTTTCGAATCCGCGCTACGGCATGGGGAGTGACGTCAATCATCGGATTCTGATCCACCATCGTCGCCGATCGCGGCTACCGGACAGCCCTCCAAGGCATCGCGGCAAAGCTTCTCCTCTTCCGGAGTCGCCGGCTGCCTGAAGACGTACGCGTGTCCATCCTCATCCATTTTGAAGTGATCAGGAGCGACGCTGACGCAAAACTTGGACGCGATGCAATTCTCGTCCACGAAGAACATTCCCGGAGCGTTTTCCGGCCACTTTTGATGCTTATCCGCCATCGCCCACATTATAACGAATCTTGACTCTTGAGTACAGTTTTGCTAGCGTGGGTTTGTGGGGAACTCATGAGCACTCAAGTCGATACAATCGAATCCTTCGCAACGCGAGAGTACAAGTGGGGCTTTATCACCGACATCGGTGCGGACTCCGTGGCCCCGGGCCTAAACGAAGACATCATCCGGCTCATTTCGGCTAAGAAGCAGGAGCCCGAATTCATGCTGGAGTGGCGCCTGAGAGCCTACAGGCATTGGCTGACCATGACCGAACCGACGTGGGCGAACGTGCACTTTCCGCCCATCGATTACCAGAGCATCATTTACTATTCGGCGCCGAAATCGAAGAACGATGGGCCCAAGAGCTTGGATGAAGTCGATCCGGAGTTGCTGAAGACCTACGAGAAACTTGGTATTCCGCTCCACGAGCGGGAGCTGCTGGCAGGCGTCGCCGTCGACGCGGTGTTCGACAGCGTTTCGGTTGCGACCACGTTCAAGGAAAAGCTGGCGGAACTCGGCATCATCTTTTGTTCGTTTTCCGAAGCGGTCCGCGAACATCCGGAGCTGGTGAAGAAGTATCTCGGCTCGGTAGTGCCTTATTCGGACAACTTCTTTGCTTCGTTGAACTCGGCCGTGTTCAGCGACGGATCGTTCTGCTATATCCCCAAGGGCGTCCGATGCCCGATGGAGCTTTCGACCTATTTCCGAATCAACGCCAAGGACACCGGTCAATTCGAGCGCACGCTGATCATCGCCGACGAGGGAAGCTATGTCAGCTATCTCGAAGGCTGCACGGCACCGAAGCGTGACAGCAATCAGCTGCATGCGGCGGTGGTGGAGCTGATCGCTCACGACAACGCGCAGATCAAGTACTCGACCGTCCAGAACTGGTATCCCGGAGATAAAGAAGGCAAGGGCGGCATCTACAATTTCGTGACCAAGCGCGGCAAGTGCCTGGGGGTGAACTCGAAGATTTCCTGGACGCAGGTCGAGACCGGTTCCGCGATCACGTGGAAGTACCCGAGCTGCATCCTTATGGGCGATAACTCGGTGGGCGAATTCTACTCGGTGGCGCTCACGAACAACTATCAGCAGGCGGATACCGGCACCAAGATGATTCACATCGGAAAGAACACGCGGAGCACCATTGTTTCCAAGGGGATTTCGGCCGGACACGGGCAGAATACCTACCGGGGGATGGTCAAGATAGGCAAGGGAGCGACCGGCGCCCGAAACTATTCTCAATGCGACTCACTCCTGCTCGGCGATAAATGCGGGGCCCACACCTTCCCGTATCTCGAAGTCAAAAACACCTCTTCCCAAGTGGAGCATGAGGCTTCAACGTCGAAAATCGGCGAGGACCAGATCTTCTACTGCCGGCAACGCGGCATCTCCAACGAGGACGCTGTATCCATGATCGTTCACGGCTTTTGCAAGGAAGTGTTCCGTGAGCTTCCCATGGAGTTTGCGGTGGAAGCACAGAAGCTGCTGGGCGTGAGCCTGGAAGGGAGCGTAGGCTAAGCGATGCTTGAAATCCGCAACCTCCACGCGCGCGTAAGCGAGAAAGAAATTCTGCAAGGCATCGATCTCACCGTAAACACTGGGGAAGTTCACGCCATCATGGGCCCCAATGGGTCGGGGAAGAGCACGCTGGCTCAAGTGCTGGCGGGACGGGACCTCTATCAGGTGACCGAGGGAGAGATTCTGTACGAAGGCAAGAACCTGATTGAGATGTCGCCGGAGGATCGTGCGCGCGAGGGTGTCTTCATGGCTTTCCAATACCCGGTCGAAATTCCGGGGGTCAGTAATCTTTATTTTCTGAAAGCCGCGCTCAACACGATCCGGAAGAATCGCGGTCTGCCGGAGCTCGACGCCATGGATTTCCTTTCGCTTGTAAAGGACCGGATGAAATTGATGGAGATGGACCCGAGCCTGATGAATCGTCCGGTCAACGCGGGGTTTTCCGGCGGCGAGAAAAAGCGGAACGAAATTTTTCAGATGGCGGTACTCGAGCCGCGGCTGGCCATTCTCGATGAGACCGACTCGGGTCTGGACATTGATGCTTTGAAAATCGTGGCGAAAGGCGTTAACGCCTTGCGAAGCCCGGAACGGGCAATCATTCTGGTGACCCATTATCAGCGTCTGCTGAACTACATCACGCCCGATTACGTGCACGTGTTGTCGGACGGCCGCATCGTCAAGTCCGGCGACAAGGAACTGGCGCTCGAGCTCGAGGAAAAGGGCTATACCGGCCTCGAGCTGGAAGCTGCGATTTAGGGGAACACTATGATGCCGGTAGACCAGACGATCGACCAGCAACAGGTTCCCTATATCTCCGCCTTCGAGCATTCCGAGACCGATCTAGCCAGGATCGGTCACCCGTGGATTCACCAGATCCGCCGGGACGCAATCGAGCGCTTTTCCGAATTGGGTTTTCCCTCGGCGCACGACGAGGATTGGAAGTTCACCAACCTCGATCCACTTTTAAAGATTTCTTTCGCTGGCCGTGTGGAACGCGGCGACACCGTTCGCGCCAGCGAAATAGTCCGCCGCTTGCCGGGGGACCACTATCGCCTGGTGTTCGTGAATGGCCGCTACTCCCCGTCGCTTTCGAATGAGCCCGGTCAGGATCTGACGATACGAAATCTGCGAGACGCGCTTTCGGACGGTACTCCGCTACTCGAACAACATCTCGCGCGCCTCGCCGATTACAAAAAGCACGGGTTCATCGCCCTGAACACCGCGTTTCTCGAGGACGGCGCGTTCGTCTATGTTCCGCGCGGTGTCATCGTCGAACGGCCGATTCACCTGGTTCATGTTTCCGCAGCCGGATTGCGGCCCCAGGCTTCCCATCCTCGCAATCTCATTGTGGTCGATGCCCACAGCCAGGCATCCGTGATCGAGAGTTACATCGGAGTGGACAACGGCCTGTATTTCACGAACGCCATAACCGAGATCATTGGTGGCGAAGACACGATCATCCATCATCACAAACTGCAGCGCGAGTCCGACCAAGCGTTTCACATCGCCACCTTGCAGGTGGAGCAGAACCGCGGGTGCACGTTCACCTCGCATTCGATTGCCTTTGGCGGAGCATTGGCGCGTACCGAGGTGAATTCCGTCCTGGCGGAAGGGTCGGAGTGTACGCTCAATGGGCTCTATGTCGTCAGCGGCCGGCAACACGTCGACACGCGCACCTCAATCGATCATGCGAAACCGCACGCCGCCAGTCATGAGCTTTATAAGGGCATTCTTGACGGCCGGTCCAGTGCAGTCTTCAATGGCAAGATTATCGTCCGCAAGGACGCGCAGAAAACCGACGCCAAACAGACGAACAAGAATCTGGTTCTATCGGAAGATTCCACCATCAACACCAAGCCGCAATTGCAAATCTATGCCGACGACGTGCGATGCACTCACGGAGCAACGGTCGGGCAGCTTGACGAAGACGCGATCTTCTATCTGCGGTCGCGCGGTATTAGCCGCGAGACAGCGCGCGATATCCTTACCACCGCCTTTGCCCGGGACATCATCGACAGAATCAAACTGGAGTCGTTGCGAAACTATATCGAGCAGATCCTGACATCCCGGCTAGCGCGTGAGCGGAAAGCGGAGAAAGCCGTATGAACGCCGCGGTCGCCGTGTTCGACGTCAACAGAATCAGGAAGGATTTCCCAATCCTCCACCAAACGGTGCACGGAAAGCCGCTGGTGTACCTGGATAACGCCGCAACCAGCCAGAAGCCCCAGGCCGTAATCGATGCGATCAGTCATTTTTACGCCACCGATTGCTCGAACATCCATCGGGGGGTGCATCAGCTGAGCGAGCGCTCCACCAGGAATTACGAAGAGGCCCGGATCAAGATACAGCAATTCATCCACGCGGCGGATCCGCGCGAAATCATCTTTGTTCGGGGAACGACGGAAGGCATTAATTTAGTGGCGCAGACCTACGGCCGCGCGAACGTCGGACCGGGTGACGAGATCGTTATCTCGGCTCTTGAGCACCACTCGAATATCGTCCCCTGGCAGATCCTCAGCGAAGAAAAGGGCGCGGCGCTGCGAGTCGCGCCGATCAACGACCGGGGCGAAATCCTGCTGGACGAGTACGAGTCTCTCTTGAGTCAGAGGACGAGGCTGGTTTCGATAGCCCACATTTCCAATGCGCTCGGGACCATCAATCCTGTCCGGCGCATGGTCGAACTTGCGCACCGCCGTGGCATACCGGTTTTGTTGGACGGCGCCCAGGCGGCGCCGCACATGAAAGTGGACGTCCAGGAGATCGGCTGCGATTTCTACGTCTTTTCCGGGCACAAACTGTACGGACCCACGGGAATCGGCGTCCTGTACGGAAAGGCGAGCTTGTTGGATGAGATGCCTCCGTTTCAAGGCGGCGGCGACATGATCAGTTCGGTCACTTTCGAGAAGACCACGTATAACACTCTTCCCTACAAGTTCGAAGCCGGAACTCCGAACATCGAAGGCACGATCGGCCTTGCGGCGGCGATTGATTACGTGAACCGCCTTGGCTTGGACAGTATCGCGGCCTACGAAGCTGAATTGCTCGAATACGGGACCGAGAAGCTTTCGCGAGTTCCCCAGCTTCGTCTCGTCGGTACCGCCCGAGAGAAAGCCGCGGTGCTGTCGTTCGTGATCGATGGCGTTCATCCGCACGATGTGGGGACGATTCTTGACCACCAGGGGATCGCAGTCCGGACCGGGCACCATTGCGCTCAGCCGGTGATGGACCGGTTCGGCGTGCCGGCGACCACGCGCGCGTCCCTGGCTTTTTACAACACTCGCGAAGAGATCGACGCCCTCGTCGCGGGCATCGGAAAAGTGAAGGAGATCTTCGGCTAATGTCCGATCTCGACGACCTGTATCAGGAGATCATCCTGGACCACAGCAAGCGGCCACGGAACTTCGGCCCAATCGAAGGGCCGAGCTCGAAGGCCGAGGGCTACAACCCGCTGTGCGGAGATCGGGTCACGGTTCAACTGCGGTTGGAGAATGATGTCGTAAAAGACGTGCATTTTCAAGGTTCCGGGTGCGCGATCTCGATGGCCTCTGCCTCCCTGATGACAGAGAGCCTGAAAGGCAAAACGAAGGCCGAGGCAGAAGGCCTGTTCCAAGGATTCCATGAGCTGCTCACGGGACAGTCTGCTGCGAAGCCGGAGCTTGGCAAGCTTGCGGTGTTCTCCGGCGTTCGTGAGTATCCGATCCGCGTGAAATGTGCGACGCTCGCATGGCACACGCTGCGGGCCGCGCTTCGTGATTCAGAAGGACAAACGCGGCAAGTGTCGACGGAGTGACGGGCATGAATGAATCAGAGCTCCAGGCAAAAGTGGTGGAGGCATTTCGGACCTGCTACGATCCGGAGATCCCGGTGAATATTTACGACCTGGGGCTTATCTACGACCTTAAGATAGAACCGTCCGGGCAGGCGTACATCAAGATGACCCTCACCGCACCGAGTTGCCCTGTTGCTGGAATCTTGCCGGGACAAGTAGAGGCGAAGGTGCGCACCGTTCCTGGGATCACCGACGTGAAATTGGACCTGGTTTGGGAACCTCCCTGGAACCGCGACATGATGTCCGATGCAGCCAAGCTTCAGCTCGGGTTTGATCTCGGTTTCGACGTGGTGCCTTCATCGAGATTGCGGCCATGAAGCTTACTTCCCAGGAAGAGTACGGTTTTCGTTGCCTGCTCCAGATCGGAAGGGCCGGGCCGGGGGGATCGCTGACTATCCCGGAGATCAGCGAGGCCGAAGGCATCTCGGTTCCCTACACAGCCAAGCTGTTGCGCATGCTGCGCCGTGGTGGATTTGTAAAGAGTGTTCGAGGCAAAGAGGGCGGGTACTCCCTGGCGCGGCCCGCGGATCAGATTGTCGTCGGCAAGGTGCTCGAGACTTTGGGAGGCCGGTTCTTCGAGCCCGGTTTCTGCGAAAGCCACGCTGGCCAGGCAACGGTTTGCACGCACTCGGTGGACTGCTCCATCCGGAGCCTTTGGCGCACAGTACAGGTCGCGCTGGATCAGGTTCTGGCGAAAACCACCCTTCAGGACCTGCTTCGAACAGAGGTCGAAATGACTGGATGGGTGGCCTCGGTTTCACCTCCCAAGGGGACAGGATCCGTCCGGCCGCCGGCGGTTTAGAACCCACCGTTCCCGTAACGAAACTCCCTAGCTCGCATCTTACCGGTATGAGAGCCGTCGTATTCCACAATGTTGGTGATATTCGCCTCGAGGATGTCCGGGAACCCAAGATTCATGACCGGACTGACGCGATCGTTCGCCTCACCGCGAGTGCCATCTGCGGCACCGACCTGCACCTGGTCCGAGGCACGATGTCCGGAATGAAGCCCGGCACCATCCTGGGTCACGAAGGCGTCGGCGTGGTAGAGGAGATCGGCAAAGGAGTGCGGAATCTCAAACCTGGCGACCGCGTTGTCATTCCTTCCACCATCGGTTGCGGATCCTGCTCGTACTGCCGCGCCGGCTACTACTCGCAATGCGACCGGGCCAATCCTAAGGGGCCTTCGTCGGGAACAGCGTTTTTCGGGGGCCCTGAAGCATCCGGTCCTTTTCACGGCCTGCAAGCAGAAAAGGCTCGCATTCCGTTTGCGAACGTTGGACTCGTGAAGTTACCGGAGACGGTGAGCGACAACGAAGCAATTCTCCTCTCCGATATCTTCCCGACCGCCTATTTCGGCGCAAAACTGGCGCAGGTCAAGCCTGGCGATACGGTGGCTGTGTTTGGATGCGGCCCGGTGGGGCAGTTTGTCATTGCGAGTCTGAAGTTGCTCGGCGCCGGGCGTATTTTTGCAGTGGACACGATTGCCAGGCGGTTGGAGATGGCGCGGTCACAGGGGGCCGAGGTAATCGATTTCAATCACGAGCACCCGGTGGAAACGATCAGGGATCTGACCGCCGGCATCGGCGTGGATCGTGTCGTGGACGCGGTCGGTGTGGATTCCGTGCGGCCGCATTCCGGCCCGGCGGCCAAAGAGTCGAAAGCGAGAGCCGCCGTCTATAAGATGGAACTGCAGGCGATCGCGCCAAAAACCAACCCGAAAGGCGGCAACTGGATTCCCGGTGATGCGCCTTCACAGGTGCTCGAATGGGCTGTCGAAGCGCTGGCGAAAGCGGGGACCCTCTCCATCATCGGTGTGTATCCGCAAACCATGGATTTCTTCCCCATCGGCACGGCGATGATGAAGAATCTCACCATCAACATGGGCAACTGCAATCACCGCAAGTACATTCCCACGCTGGTCGATCTGGTTGCCAGCCACACCATCCAGCCCACGCTGGTGTTGACCCAGATTGAGCCGTTAACTTCCGTAATCGAGGCCTATAAGGCGTTCGACCAGCGCCAGGCGGGCTGGATCAAGGTCGAACTTACACCAGCCGCTTAGCCGTGCAAACTTGTTTCTCCGCCGGGCTGCGGGAACAGTCACGAACCGCGACTCAAGACTTCCTCCGTGCAAACTTCAACGCCGACCAGTCGGCATCGATCGCGCAAACCTTGTAGTCAACAAGGCCCGCCGCCAGACCCACCGTCCTCACATCGCTTTGGTTGAAATCCACGGTGTAGCCGCCGCTTTGCTTCGGGTGAACGATCCACACAGAACTGCCTTGCGGCAGCCCGACGCTGATATAGTCCATCTCTGTTTCGAGCTCCTGCCGGGAACGGATAAACCAAATCGCCAGTTGCGTCCGCGAGCTCAGTTTCCGTTGGATGTCTACGGCCTCCGGTAATTCCCCCAGCTTTTCTTCAAAGCCTTCCGGCGCCCCCACCAAGGCGACCTTCATTTTCGGCTTGAATCCCAGCTTCTTTACCAGAGGCGTTCCGGCATAACGTTGCATGTGCGGCACCGGCCGCACCGGGTCGGCAGGCGCATTCTTCAACGCTTCCCTCACGATGGACGCTATGTGCTTCCAATCAGAGAAGAACGCATCGGGAAGCTCCTGGCGGATTCGTTCGACCTTTTCTTCCAGTCCCCCGGCAAAGACGATCGGGATCATGCGGGTCGCTTTGCTCGAGCGTAAGCTGACCGCTACCTCTCGCCCGTGGGAAGGAAGCCGGTCCAGATCAATCAGTACGACGGCTGGAGCATTTGCTCGAAATTGGCTCATCTTGGGGACAAGCGGAGACGCATCCACGCGAAAACCAGCGTTTTCCAAAGCACGGGCATGATCTCGAGCCAGATCCTCTTTCCAGGACACCAAGCGCACCAGCAAATCGCATCGACGTGTCATGACCAAAGTCTCACTTCGGGTCCTAGTGAGTCATCGAGTAGAGGACGTAGTTCACGGCAATGCGCATTCCGAGCGCAGAGTATTTTTCCGGATAAAACGGATCGTCTGCCCACTCCCATGAATCGCCGACGTCCGAGTTGAAGGACATGGCGACCATCACGCGTCCGTGCTCGTCATAAATCCCACGCCAGTGTGCAACGGCCCCGTCGTTCCGGTAAGTTGTTCCACGCCGCAACGCCCATTCGCCGGGAATCTGATAGCGATCGTTCAGGTCATAAACCGTGTGAAAAATCGCGTCGGTGTCATCGATTTCGACGATCGGCCGATCCGGGAAAACAAGCTTCATGCTCTCCTCGAACCTCTCCCATTCCTCGGTTCCCCAAAAGTCGTCCAGCATCAGGAATCCACCGCGCAGAAGGTACTCGCGCAGCGTTTTCGCCTGAGCGACGGTCAACTTCCAATCGCCCATTTCCCCGGCGCACAACCAGGGCCAATTGTAGACGTCGTCCCCGTCCTCGAGATTCACCGGCTGTTCCACCGAACGCACATGGATGCGGGTCAAACGCCTGAGCGCAAGCGCAAAATGGCGGTCCGCCCTCGGATAATCCTGCGTCCAGCTGGTTCCGCCTTCTCTCCAATCGAGCGCGCCGCCGTACCGGCGAGAATAGCGGCCAAAACGAGCGTTCGGGTGCTGGGGATACATCAGCCGCGCGAAGACCCACTCGGTCTTCTCTTGCCAATCCGGCGGCAGGGGGATGTTGTCGTACGGTTCCATGCTGGTGTAAACACGAAAAGGGCGCTGGAACCCATACAATGCGGTGAGAAATACAACTCCGGTAACCAGCGGCCACGATGATTGCCGGAGAATCATATCCGTCTACCTGAGAGCATATCATTCAGGTGAATTTTCGTTCCGCCGGTCTGGCGGGAACGCGGGAAAAGCGCGAGAATCAGGATCAGGATGTTTACGCGAACGATGCTCGGATTCTGTATCGCGATGGCGGGAATCCCGACGAACGCGCCGGCTCAATCCAACCGAACGAAGGACCTCTCGTCCGGCAGCTTCCTGGTTGCCCAACGGGATTCGCCCGACCCGAATTTTGCCGAGACCGTCGTTCTGCTTGTGGATTATGGCGAGAAGGGCGCAATGGGCCTGATCATAAACCGCCAGACGCGGGTCCCGCTTTCACGAATCTTCGCGGAAATGAAAGAGGCCAAAGACAGGTCAGACAAAGCCTATTTGGGCGGCCCGGTAAGCAGGACCGGAGTGTTGGCGCTGCTCCGGTCGAGCACCAAACCCGAGGACGCACAGCACGTCTTCGCTGACATCCACTTGATTTCGAGCAAAGCCCTGCTCGAAAAGACGCTCGAATCAGGCGCGGATGCGACCAAGTTGCATGTGTACCTGGGCTATTCCGGCTGGGGCGGCGGGCAATTGGACAGGGAAGTGGAGCTTGGCGTCTGGCATATCTTTCGAGCTGATGCCAATATGGTGTTCGATCCGGATCCCGAATCCGTGTGGACCCGCATGATCCGGCGCGCGGAGATGCAAATTGCGAGTTCGCCTTGGATCGACTGGCCTTACTACTCTTGGCGCAACGCGACCACCGGATCTACCTTGACGGCGCGCGTGGCAGGAATGTAGCTCGCGGGAGAGGACCACCATTGCGAGCAGGGCGTAAGCTAGCCGGGATTCAGCGCCTCTAATAGCGAGAAGGGGAACGTTACCGTTCCCCTTCGCCGCGTCGTTCAGGTTTAACTCTGGAATCGTGACTTCTTGGTCCCCTTCGCGTCGGGGAGTTTTCATGGTACCACCTCTTGCATTCAGACGGGTCCACAGACCTTCAGCGGCTACTCCTGCCGCAATGCGACCAGCGGATCCACCGCGGCGGCCCGCCTGGCGGGAACGTAACTAGCGGCCAGCGCCACGATCGCGAGCACCGCGGCGACCGCGACGTAGGTCATCGGATCGGTCGGCTTCACTTCGAACAGCATGGTGGTGAGGAGGCGCGAGGGTGCCGCCGCCCCCGCGAGTACCAGGGCCAGTCCGATCGCGGCTAGCACAAGTCCTTGGCCGAGCACCAGCCGCAGAACGTCGCCGGTGCTTGCGCCCAGCGCCATCCTCAGGCCGATCTCATTCGAGCGCTGGCCGACGACGTACGCCATCACGCCGTAAACGCCAGCCATCGCCAGGCACATAGCGACAGCGGCGAAGATGCCCAATAGCAGAGTACGGAACCGGGGCGCGGCGACGCTTTCGGCGAGGGTTGCGTCCATCGTCGTAAACCTCACGGGCACGTCGGGGGAAAGCCCGCGTACTGTTCGCCGGAGCGTCTCGGCGAGCGAACCCGGCGCGGACGGCGTGCGAACCACTAAGCTCATCTCACCCACGGCATGACTGTGCTGTTCGAATGGCATGTAAATTTCCGGCCACGGAGAAACACCGGGCCCCCACTCCCGCACATCACCCGTCATCCCCACGATGGTCATAAACTCGGGACTATCGAGCCCACATTGAATTCGCTTCCCGATGGGGTCTTCGTTCGGGAACGATTTCTTCGCAAGCGCCTCGTTTATGATGGCGACGAACGGTGCGTCTACCGTATCGCGTTCGTTGAAGTCGCGCCCGCGGAGAAGCGGAATTCCCATCGTGCCGAAGTATCCCGGCGCCGTCACCGTAAATACGGCCTGCGGCGAACGGTTTCCCAGTTCCTTCCAACCGGGGCCTCCCTCTATCCAGTAGGCGCCTGCTGAGCCAACGCGGCCGGGCAGGCCGCGCACGGCGCCGGAGGCCAGCACGCGCGGCAGAGCCGCCACGCGGGCAAGCAGTTGTTTATAGAAAAGACTTGCGCGCCGCGCGCCCTCGTCATCCGCGGTCGCGATGCTCGTCTCCATCACCAGCACTTTCTCGGGGCGATAACCGAGCGTGACGTTGTGCAGTGCGATGAAACTTCGGATCAGCAGGGCCGCGCCGGCCAGAAGAACCACGGACAGGGCGATTTCCGCCACTACCATCGCCCCGCGCAGCGCGCCCGTGCCGCCGCCGAGCACGCTCCGCGTTCCCCCCTGTTTCAGTGCGTCGTTCAGATCGATACGTGAAGCCGCCAGCGCCGGCGCAAGACCAAAGACGAGGCTCGCGACCACTGAGGTGGCGAACGTGAATCCCAGGACCCATCCATCGATCGTGGTTTCGGCCAGGCGCGGCACGTCGGCCGGCGCCGCCGCTACAAGCGCGTCGGCCCCCCAGATGGCCACAACCAGCCCAACCGCGCCGGACAAGAGCGCCAGCACCAGGCTCTCGGTAATCAACTGCCGGATGATGCGCCGGCGGCTCGCCCCCACTGCGGCGCGAATGGCGATTTCGCGCGTTCGGGCCGTCGCTTTCGCTAACAGAAGATTCGCCATGTTCGCGCAAGCGATCAGCAATACCACTCCCACCGCGCCCAGCAGCAGGTATAGCGTCTTCCGGATGCCGCCCACCATCGCGTCCTGCATTCTCACGACCGCTACACTCTTGTCCCCATCCTCAGCCGGATACTGCTGTTCCAGGCGCGCGCCGATCGAGGTCATTTGCGTCTGGGCCTGTTCCAGGCTGACGCCCTTCTTGAGGCGGCCGATAACCCTGTAGTTGTGTCCCGAGCGGCTGCTGGTTTCGCCCAGCAGCATCGTGGGCGCCCACAGGTCTGTGCGGTTGGGAAACACAAAGCCGGGCGGCGCCACACCCACAACAGTAAGTGCGTGGTCAAAAGCACGGATGCTTTGACCCAACACTTGTGCGTTGCCGCCGAAGTGCCGCTGCCAATAGGCGTAGCTGATCACGGCTACTGGCATGCCGCCCTTCCTCTCTTCTTCGGGCAGGAAAAAACGGCCGAGCGCCGGCTCCGCGGCGAAAACTTGGAAAAACTCAGGCGCGATAAGAGCAACGCCCGCATACTCGGCCTCCTCGCGCGCCCGTACAGCCGTATCGCCGCCGTGATAATAGCTCATGGCTGTAAAGGCGCTTGACTGATCGTGCCAATCGTGAAAATCCGGCGCGGAAGACGGGCCTCCGGAAGTGCCTTTTTTCCAAAGTGGCGAAAGAGTGACGATTCGGTCCGGGTCGCGGTAGCGGAGCGGCTTGAGCAACACCGCGTTGACTACGCTGAAAACCGCCGTGTTCGCGCCGATACCTACGGCCATCACCAGCACGGCAAGCAATGTGAAACCCGGGTTCTTGCGCAGTGACCGGATGGCGAATCTCAGATCCATGCATCTGGTTCAGGCATGCGCCTTGCCAAATGACAATTGTGTGCATCGAAGGGCCTGAAGTAGTGAGACTCTACTTGTGTCCGCTTCCGGGATTCGACGGAACCAGTAACGGGAAAAAGCTACAGCTTTGCGAGCAGGGCCTTCCAGCGGGTCCATGCCTCATTGCGGCCCTTGCGGTTCGGCTCGGAGCCTTCCGGATCTTCGCCGGAACGCATGAAGCCGTGGCCCGCGCCTTCATAAGTGACCGGCTCGTAGGTCTTGCCCAGCGCCTTCATCTGTTCCTGCGCGGTGGGGATAGTCGCGTCGATGCGCGCGTCAGCGCCGCCGTAGAAACCGTAGACCGGGGCCTTGATGCGCGCCATCGCGTCTTTGTCGGGAGGCGATCCGTAGAACACGAAGGCCGCTGCCAGTTCCGGACGATTCGTCGCGAAGCGGAAGGACTGCCCGCCGCCCCAGCAGAATCCCGACACAGCGATCTTGCCGTTTGATGCCGGAATCTTCTTGGCATAATCAGCCACGGCGTTCAAGTCGGACGTGACACCATCCGGAGTTAGCTTGGAGATCGCGTCGCGGGCATCGGTGGGGGAGGCGAAGTCGCTGGTCTTGCCGCCGCCCGGCCCGTAGCCCGAAAGCAGATCCGGCGCGACAGCTATGTAGCCCGCTTCAGCCAGCTGATCGGCCAGGCCGCGCACCCAGTCGGTGAGGCCCATGTTTTCGTGGATCACCAGTATCACTGGCGTTTTGCGGCTCGTCTCCGGATACACGACGAAGGCTTGCACGGTTCGGGCGCCGTTCTTGATCGACACCCATTCCTGGTGCCGGGGAGAGGCATCCAAACGTTTCTTGGCGCTATCCTGCGCGTTCACTGCCGCCGGGACCAGCGCGACAACGAGGGCGAGACTCAAGCGTTTGAACATAGTATTTTTAGTGTAGCCTCATGAAATTCTATCTGAAACCTACGTGAACCACGTGCCGCAAAGCGAAGAGTTGGCTTCGCGAAAAAGGGGTGAAAGCAGAGGAAATCGACCTGAATCGAGGGCTCACGGAGGCAGAACTGGACGCGCTCATCGGGTCTCGCGATTACAAACAGTTTCTGAATCCACGTAACGAGATGTACCGCGAGCGCAACATGAAAGAGAAGCCGCCCTCCCGCGCCGAGGCGATCCGGCTCATGGCCAAAAATCCAAATCTGATCCGGCGCCCGATTCTGGTCAACGGCTCGAACATCGCTCTCGGCTTTGAGGAAAAAACATTCAAAGACGTCAGCGGGATTTGATCGCCACCCCAGGTTTCACGCCTCCGACGATCTTGCTGTCCCGAACCACAAACACGCCATTCACCAGCACATGGGTGATGCCTTCTGAGTACTGATCAGGTTTCTCAAAGGTCGCCTTGTCGATCACACGCGCCGGATCGAACACAGCGATGTCGGCGTCAGCGCCTACCTTGATGCGGCCTTTCAGGCTCATTTGGGGCGACATCGATTCCAGGCGTTGCGCCGGCAGCAGCGTCATCTTGCGCAGCGCGGTCATCAGCGGAACGATCTTCTCGTCCCGTGAATAATGCCCGAGCACCCGCGCATACGTCCCCGCGGCGCGCGGATGGCCTTTTCCATGAGACATCATGCCGTCGCTCGCCACCATCACGTCAGGACTGGCCACGGCCTGCCGGGCGGCTTCTTCGGGGATCGCGTGGAGGATCACGCTGCCGCCCTGCTTCCGATAGCGCGCGAAGCTTTCCGCGGTGAGGCGCTCGCCGGTCGCGACCCATTGCAGGTCTTTGTACGTGACAGCGAGGCGTTCCTGCCAGCCGTCGTCGAAAACCGCTGAATCGAGGTTCGTTTGGCCAGCGGTGTAGGGGTAGGCTTCGGTGGTGATGTCGAGCCCGCGCCGGCGCGCGCCCTCGATCATTTCAATCGCGAGGCCCGTTTGGCCCAGCGCCATGCTGGTGATATGCACGATGTGCACGGAAGCGCCGGTGATGGCAGCACCGGCGATCATCTCTTCAAGAGATTCGGTGACCGAGCCGGGCTCGACCGCGCCGGGCGAGCGCATGTGCACGTAGCAGGGGGCTTTGCGTTCCGCGGCGATGCGCAGCACGTCCAGAATCTCGGGATGCGTTGCCGAGGGGACGTACGCAATGCCCAGGCCGATGCCAAGCGCCCCGTCGTCCAGGCCGCGGCGTAGCAGGTCTTCCGTGGCACGCTTCTCTTCGGTTGTGGCACGCCGGTGCGCCGCCGCATCGCGCGGCAGGAAATCGCCTGTATCATGCATTACGGCCATGCGGGCGGGGATGTGTCCCACAGTGGCGCCGAAGTTCACGAGCGCCGTCCCTTCGCGCTCTGTGTACCATCGCTTCACGGGAGAGACGCCGACTTCCATTTCGAGCGCCGTCGTGACGCCGACGCGAGCCTTGAATCGATAGTTTTCATCGTCCTGGCCGTCGGAATGCAAGTCGATGAACCCGGGCGCCACCCCCAGGCCCTTGACGTCCACCACGGTTCCGCCTTGCAACGCCGCCTCCGAAACAGCCGCTATCCGGCGCCCGCGGATACCGATGTTGCGGACGCCATCGAGGCCCGATTCGGGGTCCATGACCCTCCCGCCGCTAAGCACGACATCGTAGGTCTGTGCGGCGAGGCTGCTCGCCGCCACCACCGCCAGAAGCGTCAGTTTCATATCGCGACTCCCTTGCCTCGTTCTTTCGCCCTCCGGACCGCCAGGTGCGCCGCGGCGATGTCCTCAACGGCCAGGCCTAGCGACTTGAAGATGGTGACCTCACCCGCCCCACGGCGTACGGCGGCAGTCTCACCCAATTCGGCGACAATATGGCTTTCCCCGAATCGTCCTTCGGCGATGCCGAGAACTACGTCCCCGGATTCCATAAGCGCCGCCGCGCGTGAATCGACAAACAGCCTCGCGCGGGCAACCAGGGCCGGGTCCATCTCGCGCTCCGTAGGCCTGCATGCTCCCACCGAAATGACATGCGTTCCGGGCGCGACCCAGGCATCCTCGATCACGTGAGTGGCCGAAGACGTAGCCAGCACGATGACGTCCGCGCCGCACACCGCCGCTTTGGCGGACTCCACGGCGCGCGCGCCGGTTTCGCGGGTGAACTGCTCGAGGTTTTTGCGCGTAGGGCTCCAGGCGCGGACCTCATGAAAGTTTCGAACACATCCCAGCGATGCGACATGACTCCGCGCCTGCACGCCGGAGCCGATGATGCCCATGGTCGCGACATCCGGCCGCGCCAGTTTCTTCAATGAAACCGCGGACACGGCGGCTGTGCGCGCCTCCGTAATGTAACGGCCGTCGAGAATAGCCTCAAGCGCGCCGGTTTCGGGGTCGAACAGCAGGATCGTGGCCATGTGAGATGGCAGGCTGCGCACAAGGTTGGAATGATAAACCGTGACGAGCTTCGCACCAAGAGCGGGCGCGGCCGCCAGGTATGCGGGCATCAGACCAAAGAACGCGTGGTGGTCGGCGACATCGAGTACCGTACGCACCGGTTGCACAACGCCCCCGGTGGAGAATGCTTCGAGGGCGTTCTCCATTGCCGCGATCAAGTCTGGCATCGACAACAACTGGCGAACCTCAGTTTCGTTCAACAGCAACGGCATGAGCCTAATACAGTATCATGAAGCGTCAGAATGGCAACAGTCTCCGTGGCCAGCTTGAGAGCGCTCCGCCCGGCGGACGCGCCGGTGTATCTGACCGGAGCCGCGGCGGTCACCTCCGTCGTCTCCATCGCGGCGTGCCAGACGCTGATGGCGCTCGCCGTGCTGGCGCTGATCTTCACCCATGCGAAATTTCGGCTGCCGCCGCTCTGGCTTCCGCTTTCGCTATTCGTTCTGGGAACACTGATTTCGCTCGCGGATTCCGGGCACATCCGCAGCGGTTTGCCCCAAGTGAAGAAATTTTACGTTTACCTGATGCTGTTCCTGGTGGTCAGTGCGCTGCGCAATGTTCGGCAGGTTCGCGGGGTGGCGTCGGGCTGGGCGCTGGCGGCCACGCTCTCCGCCGTGTGGAGTCTGTGCCAATTCGCCCGCAAGTACGAAGACGCGCAGCGGGCGCACCAGAATTTCTACGCTTCTTATGTGGGCAGGCGCATCACCGGCTTCATGAGCCACTGGATGACGTTCAGCGGCGAGATGATGATGACGCTGCTGGTGATCGCGGCAATCGTCTTCTTTTCGATGGACCGCCGCTGGACCGGAGCGTTGATCGGCGCGGGCGCCTTGGTGAGTGTCGCGTTGGCGGCCAGTTTTACACGCAGCATGTGGCTGGGAACAGCCGGCGGCGCGGTCTACCTGATCTGGTTCTGGAGGCGATGGCTGGTGCTGGCTCTACCGGCGGTGGTCGGACTTTTGCTTCTCGCAAATCCTTTCGAGGTGCGGGATCGGGTCGTGTCCGCCTTCCGCCCGCACGGAGAGGTGGATTCGAACGAACATCGCGTTGTGACGCGTCTTGTCGGATGGGAGATGATCAAGGCGCACCCCTGGCTGGGAGTGGGCCCGGAGCAGGTGGGACCACAGTTCAACCAGTACATTCCAGACAACGTGGGGCTCCCGCTGCCCATCGGCTATTACGGACATCTGCACAACATCTATGTTCACTATGCGGCCGAGCGCGGCGTACCCACGATGCTTGTGCTGATGTGGATGCTCGGTCGCGCGCTATTCGATTTCCTCCGCGCGCTGCGTCGCCTGCCGATCGCAGCGGAGGAGCGCTGGGTCCTGCACGCGGCGGTGGCGGTGACCATCGCCGTACTCATCGGCGGGTTTTACGAGCTGAATCTGGGCGACAGTGAGGTGTTGTCGATGTTTCTGGCGGTAGCGGGCTGCGGCTATGTTGCCGCGGAGAAGGGAGACGAAAAATGCAAGGCCTGATGATGAACACGCCGCTCACCCTCACGCCTTTTCTCGAACGCTCGGCTCGATTGTTTCCCCAAAAAGAGATCGCCTCCAGGGTGGAGACGGGCATGCATCGCTACACCTACGCCGATTTTCACGGGCGCGTGCACCGTCTCGCCTGGGCACTCGAGCGCATGGGGATCAAGCGCGGCGACCGCGTCGGCTCGCTTTGCTGGAACAGCTACCGGCACCTGGAACTGTATTTCGGCGTGACCTGCTTCGGGGCCGTGCTGCATACGTTGAATCTGCGGCTGGCTCCGGATCAGCTCGCCTACATCATCAACCATGCCGGCGATCGGGTGATACTCGTCGACGCATCTTTAACGCATTTGCTCGATCAGATCAGGAACGAGATCCGCGGTGTGGAGAAGATCG
>Ga0066710_100001266_pt1 | contig 18490 bp, 16 predicted proteins | sample GraSoiAngelo_159_FD_79666 | JGI IMG/M metagenome (GOLD analysis project Ga0066710, IMG submission 79666) | Grasslands soil microbial communities from the Angelo Coastal Reserve, California, USA - 14_1009_16_40cm | ecosystem: Environmental > Terrestrial > Soil > Grasslands | place: USA... | reverse complement strand
GCCGTCATGGCGATGATCGGCGTGTCGGGGGCGAGCTCCCGGCACTGCGGGATCGCCTCGAGGCCGTCGCCGTCCGGCAATTTCAGATCCAGCAGCACGAGGTCGTACGGCGCCGCCTTCAACTTTTCCCGCGCTGCGGCGATCGTGGCGACGGCCTCGGCCCGATAGCCCTTGCGCCCCATCGCCTCGCAGAGGACGAACGCGAGGTTGTCATCGTCCTCGACGACGAGGATCTGGTCAGGCATTCACGGCGACCGTGGCGGGCTGTCGAAGTGAGGGCAGCTCGACGACGAAAGACGTGGTGGTCCGGCCGTCGCTCTCGACGCGAATCGCGCCGTGATGCGCCTCGACGACCTGCCGGGCGATCGCGAGTCCGAGCCCCGTCCCTCCCGGCTTCGTCGTGAAGAACGGCTGGAAGATGCGTTCCTGCAGCTCGGGTGGGATGCCGGCGCCCTCGTTCGTGACCGTGACCTGGACCGTGCTGTCGTCCGTCAGCGCCCGGACGGCGACCGCGCCGTCGCGGCTCGCCTCGAGCGCGTTCTGGATCAGGTTCGTGAAGACCTGGCTGAGTAGCACCGGGTCGCCGTTGACGGGCGCGATCGGCCGCTCCACCGCTAGGGACGGTCGCCGACCCGGCCACGCCGCGATCAGACCCTCGAGGAGTTCGTGCACGAGGACGGGCTGCCAGGTCTCCGGCTCGGGATGGGTGAAGCTCAAGAGCCGGTCGACGAGCCGCTCCTGGCGCTCGACCGCTTGGAGGATACGGTCGAGGTACTGGCGCGGACGGTCGCGGTCCGCGAGGTCGGCGTGCAGGAGCTCCACGAGTCCCCGCAGGGTGGCGAGCGGTGTTCGCACCTCGTGCGCGATCTGCGCCGCCATCCCGCCGAGAAGGGCGAGTTGGTCGGCTCGCTTGATCTGCTCCCTGATACGCCGTTTCTCCGAAGCATCGCGCAGCAGCAGCACGGAGCCGACATCGGGCTCTCGCCCGGGTTGGCTCTGGATCGTCACGTCGAGGAGGAGAGGTGTCCCGGCCCACGTGCTCGCCTGAACTTCGTCGACGTGAAGCACCCCCACCGCCCGCTCAGCTTCGCCCATCACGTCAGCGAGCGGCTCGTTGCCGCGCGCGACCGGCAGCGGGCCGTCCACGCCGAGCAGCGGCCGGCCGCGGAAGCGCGCGAGATTGGGTCCGAGGAGTGTCTCTGCCGTCACGTTGAACACGAGAAGCCGGCGGGCGTCGTCCACGAGCAGCATCGCGGCGGGGAGCCGTGCGAGGATGTCGCTGTCCGAGACGAAGCGATCCATCGAGAGCGTGAGGCGCCCCACGGCCGCATCGAGCGCCCCGAGCTCGTCCGAAACGCGGTGGTCCTGGATCCCGTCGGCGGCGGGCACCGCGGCCTCTGTCCGCTCGACGATGGCCCAGATCCGCCGGGTCCACGCGATGCCGAGCGCGAGCCCCCCGAGCCCGGCGAGACCGCCGGCGGCGACAGCCGCCGCGAACAGGGCGTTCTGGACGTCCGGCGCGAAGCCGCCTCGCGCTGCGATGAACGGCCGCTGGAGATAGAGAACAGCCAGCGTGCTCGCCGTCGCGGCGAGCGCCATGGCGACGGACAGCATCACCCAGAGACGGAGCGCGATTCGATAGCGGCGAGGAGCGCCGTGGGCCGGCGTCATTTTATACCCCCCCGCATCGCTTGCCCCAGGCTGAAGATCGGCAGGTAGAGCGCCAAGATCACCGCGCCGGTGATCCCGCCCAGGACAAGGATCAGGATGGGCTCCACCAGGGTCGAGAGCGTCGCCACGGCAGCGTCCACCTGGGCTTCGTAGTAGACGGCCGCCTTGCCGAGCATCACCGCGAGGGAGCCGCTCTCCTCTCCCGAGGCTACGAGCTGTGTCACCAGCGAGGTGAAGGCGCCCGTCTGCTGCATCGTCTCGGCGAGCGTGCCGCCGTCACGCACGCCCCGCGTCACCGCGAGCAGCGCGCGCTGGATCGTGCGGTTACCAGCCACGTGAGCCGCGATGTCGAGCGCTTCCAGGAGCGGGAGGCCGGACTGTAGAAGGAGGCTCAGGGTGCGGCACGTCCGCGCCAGCACCGCCTTGCGGACGAGCGAGCCGAACAGGGGGACCCGGAGCTTCACCGTGTCGAGGACGTCGCGACCTCGCTCCGTCCGCGCTGCCACCACGACGGCGGCGGAGACGAGTCCGAGGCCGAGTACCGTCGTGACAGCGGACTCCCGGACGAGCTGGCTCAGCCAGACGAGCAGGAGGGTGGGAGCCGGCAGTTTCGCGTTGGCCTTGGCGTACACGCCCTCGAAGATCGGCACGATATACACGATCATGGCCACCACGATCGCGAGCGCTGCGGTGAGGACGGTCATCGGGTAGGCGAGCGCGCCCTTGACCTTTCGCCGGAGCTGCGCGGCCTTCTCGAGATGGATCGTCAGGCTATTGAGAACCACGACCAGCGCGCCGCTCGCCTCGCCGGCCCGCACAGCCGCGACGTAGAGAGGACTGAAGGCGGCCGGGTACAGCCGGAGGGAGTCGGCGAAGGAGTTGCCGGCCGCCAGGGAGTCGCGGACGTCCTCGACGACCTTCGCGAATCGCCGATCGCTCGACTCCCGGGCGAGGGCGGTGAGGATCCGAACGAGGTGGAGGCCGGCCTCCAACATGGCGGCGAGCTGCCCGGTGAAGAGGACTAGCGTGGCGAGACGGACACGCCCGATGATGCGCCGGAACGACCGTTGGAGCACCTGACGGAGCGGCGCGGCGCGGGGAGCATCGGCGGCGCGGACCGAGACGACGAGTTGCCCGCGGTCCTGGAGTCGCTGCATCAGCTCCGCCTGGTCCTCCGCCTGCTGCCTGCCCCGGCCGATGGCGCCGGTGCGATCGACGACCTCGTACTCGAAAACCGGCATCGCTACTCTTGATCGGCCACGACGGCCAGCACTTCCTCGAGCGTCGTGACACCCTGCGCGACCTTTCGCAGTCCCGATAGCCGCAGCGGGATCATCCCGCTCTTGAGCGCGAGCTCCTGGATGCAGTCGGCGGAGACGCCGGAGAGGATCATCGCCCGGACGTCGGCGGTGCTGCGTAAGACTTCAAACAAGGCGACCCGTCCGGCGAACCCGGTGTTCCGGCACCGCTTGCATCCGCGACCTTGGTAGAGCACGTCGGGACAACCGACTTCGCCCAGCACGACCCGCTCGTCGGGACTCGGCTCATGGGGCTCCTTGCAGTGTGCGCAGATCTTCCTGATCAACCGCTGCGCCGCCGTGAGGTTCACGGCGGACGCCACCAGGAAGGGCTCGACGCCGATGTTGATGAGACGCACGATCGTCGACACGGCGTCGTTGGCGTGCAGGGTGGAGAAGACGAGATGCCCGGTGAGCGCCGCGCGGACCGCGATCTGGGCGGTCTCGTGGTCTCGGATCTCTCCGATCATGATGACGTCCGGGTCCTGTCTCAATATGGCGCGGAGGGAGCGCGCGAAGTCGAACGCGATCTCGCTCTTTACCTGCACCTGCTGGATGCCGGGTTGCCGGTACTCGACCGGGTCTTCCACCGTCACGATGTTCTTCCGCGGCGACTTGATCGTTTTGAGGGCGGTGTGCAGGGTGGTCGACTTGCCGCTCCCGGTCGGCCCGGTCATGAGGATCATTCCCCACGGCCGCCGGATCGCGTCGCGGAACAGCGCCAGCTGATCGGGATCGAAGCCGAGGCCCTCGAGCGTGTAGTGCCGGACGACAGCCTCCTTCAGGAGCAGACGGAGGACGACCTTCTCGCCGTGAATCGTGGGCAGGGTCGAGACGCGAAAGTCGATCTCGGCGTCGCTCACGCGGACCGAGAAGCTGCCGTCCTGCGGCAGCCGCCGCTCCGCGATGTCGAGCCGCGAGATGATCTTGAGTCGGGAGACGACGGCCAGGTGGAGCTGGCGCGGCACCTCGAGGAGTTCGTAGAGCAGCCCGTCGATCCGGCAGCGGATGATCGTGCGGTCCTCGAAGGGCTCGACGTGGATGTCGGAGGCGCCGTCGCTCGCGGCCCGCGTGAGCACGTAGTTGACGAGCTTGACGACGGGGGGATCGTCCGCCTGCGTCCGTAGCTGCTTGAGGTCGACCGTGTCCTCCGCTCCGACAGCGGGAACGACGGTCAGGCCGAGCTCCTGGCGCACGGTCTCGTCGTCACGCTCCGTGCTCAGCGCGCGGTAATGTTGCTGGATCACGCTCTGGATCGCCGCCGCGGGCGCGATCCGGAAATCGACGTCGAGGCCGGTCACCCGCCGGACCTCGTCGAGCGCCAGCACGTTGAGAGGGTCGGCGATGGCGACCACGAGCTGCCGGGCGGATCGCTCGACGGCAACGACCATGTTCAGGCGAGCCGTCTCCTCCGGGAGGATCCTGACCACCTCGGGCGCGAGGTTCGCCAGTCCCTCCTCGCTCATCAGTGGCTTGTCGAACTGCTGTGCCAGGCACTCCAGGAGCGCCGTTTCACTGATGATCTTCAGCTCGACCAAGACCCGGCCGAGCCGTTGTGCGCTCTGGCGTTGTCGCTCGAAGGCGGCCGCGAGCTGCTCCTGCGAGAGCAGACCGCGCTTGACCAGCATCTGCCCGAGGAGTTCCCACTTGCGCTGGCGCTCGCGCGCGCCGGCCAATGGGATGACACCTGGCGGGTGCCGGTATTCTGGGTCCACGCGTTCAGTCCCGGCGATCACGGGCGCCATTGTGAGCGGGCACAATTCGGGTTGTAAGGTCCAAATACGATCTACGTCGGCGGGGCGAAGATCTAGATCGACGTCGGCGAACGATCTAGATCCTGACTTTGCCGATCAGTGCCGTTCTTCGGCTGGCCGGGGGACCGCAAGGTGTTGCTCGATCTGGGCGCGGTCGGCGTGACCGGGAGCGAGCGCCAGGAATTCGCGGTAGTGCGCCGCCGCGGAGACCGTCTGGCCGTCCCGCTCGAGCGCCACCGCCAGGTTGCGGTGGGCGTCGCCATAGTTCGGATCGAGGGCGAGGCTCCGCTCGATCGCCTCGATCCCGCGCCGGTGTTCGCCGCGACGCACCAGGACCACGCCGAGGTCGTTCCACGCGGGAGGATCCGCCGGGTCGAGCGTCACCGCGCGCTCCAGCAGCTCTTCGGCCCGGGCGAGCGAACCGAGCGCGGTCGCCTCCCGTGCGCGCTCACGCAGCTCGGGGGCGCGAGGGGGTTCGGGGCGCTGGATGGACGACAACGGCGGATCGGGCGGGGCCGAGGGCGACGGGGTGGACGGCGTGCACAGCATGACGGTGAGCCCGGCAGCGCCGAATACCGCGACGGCGCCCAGAGTAGTGATGACCGACTGGCAGTGACGCGCCCGCTCCTCCGCATCGAGGCGAGGCAGATCGGTCCTCGCGAGCACGTGAGCCTTGCCCTCGATGGCGGTGAGCGCTTCGTACAGCCGGCTCATCTCGACGGCTCGCCGACGATACCCGGCGCGAGCACGCCGGCCACGACCCGGGAGAGGGCCAGTGTCGTCCGCGGGCCGAGGATGCCGTCCGCGGGCAGGCCGGTCGATCGCTGGAACGCGCGCACCGCCTCCGCGAATCGAACATCGTAGAGCTGAGGAAGCGGCATCGCGAGGTGGCCGAGCTTGTGGAGACGGAGTGCTACGGCAAGAACGGTCGTCGACGTCATCGGCTTCGCGCCGTTGAGCGGGAGCTGATCGAGATTCCGCCAGAGCACCCACGCCTCGCCACGGGCCAGCTTCGAGTCGAGCTCGCCGAGCGGCTGCCGGAGCTCGGTCCCCGCTCCGTCGAGCAGCGTCACCGTGTCGCCGGAGATGCGCCGGAGCAGCAGCGCGTTCGGCTCCTGCGCGCCGTCCAAGTCGAGCAACGCAGGCAAGCCGATCGCGTGCAGATCGACGACCGAGATTCGCGACAGGCGCGTCGCCGCGAGCTGGTACCGGTCTGCGACGCGCGCGACGTCGACGACACCGTTTGCCAGTGCCGGCCACTCCGCGATGTCGCTCCGTGGCGGCGACTGGAAAGTCCAGAGCGCGATCAGCTCCGCGAGAAGGCGTCGGCGTTGGGGGAGCGATATCGCCGGCGGCGAAGGAGCGGGGACCGCAACCGTCGCCGTGACGGGCGCGCTGCTTGGCTCGGGCGTGGGAGCCGCCGCTGGCGCCGCCGTGGGAGCCGCCGCTGGCGCCGCCGCGGCGAGGACGCTATTCGAGGCGCGCGGGACGAACCAGCCCGGACGCCACGTCCGCTGTAGCCCGAGGGTGGCGCAGACCACCGCCACGATCGCGACCGCGGCAGCGACGGCGACTCGCCTCACCTGGCGTGCCAGAGGGGGACGCCCTTCGAGGCTGCGGATGGCGGCTTTCACCGTGCCGACGTCGACGTTCCGCTGTCGGCCTGCGAACGCGGTGCTCAGCGCGCGGTCGCATACGAGATTGATGACTCGTGGTACGCCAGCGCTGTAGCGATGAGCCAGGGCGGTGGCGGACCACGTGAACGGGAGGCTTCCCCCGAGCCCGGCGGCTCGCAAACGATGCTCGACATAGCGGAACGTCTCCCGCTCGAATAGAGGGCGCAGGCGACAGCGGATGCCGATGCGCTGGTTGAGCTGGCGCAGCTCGGGCCGCGCGAGCTTCGCCTCGAGCTCCGGCTGGCCGGCGAGGACGATCTGCAGGAGCTTCCGGTCCGTGGCCTCGAGCGTGGAGAGGAGGCGGACCTGCTCGAGCGCACCCACGCTCATCTGCTGCGCTTCGTCGACGATGACGAGGACGGTCTTGCCCTCGCCACCCGCGGCCACGAGATGCTGGCTGAGCACCGTCATCAGCTCGCCCCTCGTCTTTCCACGCCGCTCGAGGCCGAGGTCGTCCAGGATTGCGCCGACGAGCTCGGTCTCCGACAGGTGGGGGTTGAGCAGCAGCACGCTCTCCACTTCCTCGGGCAGCTCACGGAGCAACGCGCGGCAGAGCGTCGTCTTGCCTGTCCCCACGTCGCCGAGGAGTAGCATGACGCCCTTGCTCGTTGTCACCCCGTAGAGGAGTAATGACAAGATCTCGTGATGGACTCTCGATCGGAACAGGAACCGCGGGTCGGGGGTCAGCCCGAAGGGCGAACTCTCGAGGCCGAAGAACGGCTCGTACATGGCCTCTACCTCGGCCCAGCGGGAACGACCGTGGGCGTGACGATGACGATCATTTCCTGCGAGTCGGCGCTGAGCTCGCGGCTCTTGAACAGCCAGCCGAGTACAGGGATGCGCCCCAGGAGCGGGACCTCCCGCAGCGTTTTGGTGTCGTTGTCGGTCAGGACGCCACCGATGACGAGCCGCTCACCCTCCCGCACGATGACCTCGTTCTCCGATCGACGCTTGAAGATCGGCGGGTTGCCCTGCACGGCCTGCGCGAAGTTCGGCTCGTTGTTCTCGACGAGCACCTTCATCCGTATCCGCGTGACGTCGGCCTCGCGAATGACCCTCGGGGTCACTTCGAGCTTGAGCAGCGCGTCCTTGAACTGCACCTGCGTCCCTCCGAAGCCGCTCTGGCTCACGTACGGGACCTCGAAACCGCGCGAGATGACGGCTGTCGCATTCTCCACGGTGACCGTCTTGGGCTCCGCGATCGACCGCGCCTTGCCCTGCGTCTCGAGCGCCTGGATCGCCAGGTTCACGTTGAAGTGGCGCCCGACGATCCCGAACAGGAGGCCCATGGCGGGATTGGCGGCGGTGGGCAAGCCCGACGTCGGGAGGTTCACGACGTTTCCGCCAGACGCCAGGCCCGTGGCGGGATCGACGGGCAAGATACGGCCTCCTGTAAACCCAGGGTTCGTGCCCGTAAGACCAGGAACAAGCGTCGTCGGTGTCCCGCTCACTTGCGGAGTGGCGAGTCCGGTCGTGGGGTCCACGGGCTGCGAGAACCCGCGGCCGAGCAAGGTATTCCCCTGTTGGCGGCCCACGACCGCGCCGCCCCACTGCACACCGAGCTGTTCGAGCGCGTTGCGGGCGACGACCACCATCTGCGCCGCGATCTGGATCTGCGGCAGCGGAACATCGAATTGTTCCTTCACGAGACGCTTGATGCGGGCCAGATCCGCCTCGTAATGGCGAATGAAGACGGAGTTGGTCGGCTTGTGCGCGCTGACCGTGATGCCCTTGGCGAAGGTCTCAGGGGAGAACAACCCCGGATACAGCAGCGAGGCCTGCGACGGACTGGCCGAACCCTCCGACGGGATGTCGATCGGCGGCGGCGGTGCGTAGATCCCGGGGGTCGGGGCCGGCGGCGGGATCGTGCCACGCGGTGGGATGCCGAGAATGCCCTGCAGAGTCTTGGCCACGTCTTCGGCATTGGCATACGCGAGACGGATGGTCTCCTCTCGCAGGGGGCCGCGCGCCTGCAGCTCGGCGAGGGCCAGCTCTTCCCGGCGCGCCTCGACATGTTTCTTGCGCGCCTCGGCTTCGCCCGCCATTCGTGTATGCTCGACCTTTGCTGTCGCCTCATCCTCCTTCCGCTGCTGCTCGCGAGCCGTCTCCGCCTCCTTGCGCGACGTGACCACGAGGATGTCGTCCCGCACCTCGCATACCAGCCCGCCGGTCCTGACCAGCGCATCGAAAGCGTCACCCACCGGCACCTCGTAGAGGCTCACGGTGACGATGCCGGTGGCTCCCGGCGTGACGATCAGGCTGACGCGATACCGCTCGGCGAGCGTGCGGAGGGTGGTCTGGACGTCGGCTCCGCGAAGATCGATGGTCGTTCGATCTGCCGGGAGTCGCTGTCCACAGCTCTCTTCCTGCGACTGTGCCGGACCCGGCGAGAGCAGGGCCAAGAGGGCGAGGGCGATCGTGGCGGCAACCCGCATCGTCATCTCCTTGTTTTCGAAGCGGCGGTGAAGCCCGGCAGCTGGATGGATCTCGAGCCGCCCGCGGGCTCGCTCAGGACGATTCTTCCGTCCACGATCTCCTCCACCCGCCGGCCGTCGACGACGTCGCCGACCTTGACGATCTGGTCATTGACGATGGCGATGGCGCCTCCGGGGAACTTCATGATGCCCTTCACTGACATCGGCGCGCTCGCCGGCGCGGGCGCGACGAGTCTGACGGGCTCTCGGGGCCGCGGGCCCTCGACGAACCTGAACGGATCCCGGAGCGTCGGCACTGCCGCCTCGGCTCCGGCTGCGATCGGAAGCGTCAGAGCCGTGGCGAGCGGGGACCTCGAGCTTCCTGCGGAGGCCGCCAGGACCCGTTCCATGATCCGTCGCGTGTCGTCGGAAGGCTCGATCGTCGTCAAACGGAACTGCGCGCGCACCGCGTCCGGTCCTGCCTCACCGGGCTTCCTCTGCGGGACCTCGAGCGTGACATCCTCGAGGATCCCCCCCTCGCGCTCGACCCGCGTCGCGAAGTCGACCAGCTCGCGAAACGACGCGGCCATGTCGACGCGATGAGACGACTTGCGGTAGCGCGCCGCCGGCTCTCGCTCGAGCGGGGCGATCGCCAGAACTTTCGCCTGGCCGCGGGCCAGGTCGGCGAGGCGACGCAGCACGTCCACCGCCGTCGACCGGTCCGGGCTCCAGCGGATTTCCTTGAGGAGATCGGCGTTCGCCACAAGCTCGGCCTGGATCTTCTGGCGGCTCGCTTCGAGCTCGTGCGCCAGGCCAGCGCGGAGGGCGTCCGCCGTGGCACCCAACCTCCCGAGGGCGATCGTGTGGGAGATCGTCCAGCCGAGCGCGGCCAAGACCACCGTGGCCATGGCGATCCAGCCGACGGCGAGGCCGCGGCCCCTCACGGGCGCTTCTCCACGAGCGCAATGCTGATGTTGAGCTGCTCGGCATTCTGGTCGCGGGAGGGCCGGACCTCCCACGTCTTGAGCTGGAACCGCGGGGCAACGGCGGGATCCTGGGCGAGCGCCGCCATGAAGTTCGCGATCTCGACGAGCCGCGAGCTACCCGGCACCACGGTTGTGCTCACTTCGATCTGGAACGTGACGTCGCTGGACTGCGCCGCGGCCTGCGGCGACTGCGCTTGCCCGGGACGACCGGGCTTCCCGAGCGAGACGCGGTCGATCCGCAGCGTGCCAGGTAACCACCTGCTGAGCGCAGGGAGCATCTCGGACCAGCGCACCTGCCGCCGAGCTTCCGTGCCGAGGGAGCCCAGGTTCGTTCGCAAGGTAGCGAGGTCGTTGTCGGCCGCCGTCACCTCACGGCGGAGCTTCGCGATGGATTGGACCTCGGTCGCGTGGCGTAGATATCGCGGCGAGATTCCCCCCAAGGCAACGAGCCCCACGAACGCTAAGCCAACTGCGGCCACGATCGCGAGATGACGCGGGCCCTCGGGGCCGAGAAACCACTTCCACCCAGAGCGCTGCATCCGCCCCGGATGTATCAGGTCGATCGTGAAGTGGGTGGTCACAGTGCCCTCAACGCGAGCCCGAAGGCCTGGACGAACTCTGGGCCTGCCGATTCATTGATCTCTCCGTGAACGGCGGCGGTGACGCGAACCGCTCGGAAGGGATCGAGCACCTCGAAGGGTGATTCGAGACGGAGCTCGTCCGTGAGCCAGTGATTGAGCCGGGGGACCCGGAGCCAACCGCTGAGCAGATAGCGCGGAAGACCCTCGCGATCGTACTCCGAGCGATAGAACGCGAGCGACATGCGGATCTCCTCGGCGATCCGCCGGACGACCGCTCGGCACGCCCCGGCCACGGGGCCGGCGTCCGCGTCCCCCGTGGGCGTCTTCAGCGGCCCTCTTGCGTCGGGCACGGCCACTGCGGCGCTCTGGAGTCGTTCGACAATGGCGGACGCGCCCACATCGAGGTAGCGCACGACCACGGGACCCCGCTCGCTGAGGAGACACAGGACAGCCCGCTCCTCCGCGAGATCCAACGCCACGAGCAGCTCGCGTGGCTCGAGCCGGCCGAGATAGCGCGCCGCATTCAGCACCCCGAGGGCCTCCACGTCGAGGGCCCGCAGCTTGACGGCGGCCTGCTCGAGCAGGCGAAGCCGGCCATCGACGACAGATTTTGGCGCGCTCACCGCGAGCACCAGGCACTCCCCTTTCGAGCGCCGGAGGATCTGCGCGTCGAGCAGCCCTTCAGAGGGCGGCAAGAGCCCGAACTCCCGGTGCTGTAGCTCGAGCGCCGGCAGCACACGGTCCGGCGGCATGGGCGGAAGCGTGAGCTGCCGGACGACGACATCCGGCCCTCCGACGGCGGCGACCACTGGCTCACCATCGGCGCCAGCCTGCGCGAGTGCGGCATGGATGGCCTGCGCGGTCGTGCTGACCCCGCTTCGCGGGGCGATGGGAACCGCCCCGATCCCTGCGATCCGGGCCTTGTCACGAGTACCCGTGAGCACCATCGCGCGTACGACCTCGGCGCCGATATCGAGGCCGACGGCGCACTGTCTACGGAAGGCCTTCACCAGCAGACTCCTCTCACTGGACCTGGACCCAGTTCGAGCTCACGATGGACACGAACGCCCCCGCGGCGGGCCCGGCGGCCCCAGGCACCGCCCCGAGGTTCCACGGCGCCTGGTATAGGCTCGGGACGGGTCCGGCCCCGGTGAAGTCGAATCGCTGCGCGGACACGGTGCCGGCGACCTGCGTGTTGCCAATGCCTCCACTGACGTAGAACTTGGCCGTCAGGCCGCTGTTCGCGGCGAAAAACTGACCCAAGATGTGGCGGGTGCCGCCGGCCGCGAGCAGGATGTCGCCGGTGGTGAGCATGGCGACGAAGTGATTCGCGGGATACGCGTAGCCGCAGAGATAGGTCCCGAAGCTGCACCACGTCTGGTTGATGGTCGTTGCCGACAGCAGGCCGGTGTCGATCTCGAACCCTGGCGTGCCGACCGGGTTATCGACGACGATCATCATCTTGCCCTGGTAGTACATGTTGTTATCCGTCGTCGCATCCACCGGTGAGGTCTTCACCGTCGGCGTGCCGGCGGGCGCCCCCTCGAGCCGCTTCACGTACACGTTGATCGGCTCCAGATCGGGGCGGATGGGAGAGCCGTCGATCATGCCGACGATCTGCCCGGCGGCGATCCGGAGCGTGCACGAATTGGGATCGACGGCGCCCTGGCGGACGCACGCCGAGGATTTGATCGGGAGGGTCATCACCGGCCCGTCCCCGAAGTCCGGGACACTCCCTGTCTGGAGGGCGGTCAATACGACGGTGCAGTCATGCGCGACGCCGACCATCTGGATGTCGCAGTGGCCGTCGTTCGTGTTGTCGAGCCGCCACGCGTTTGTGTAGAAGTACTCCGGGAAGTTCGTCCCACCCGGAATGGGATCGGCGGGGTGCGGACATGTCGACCCGGGTGGATTGAAGAAACACCGGTAGCCCGTGCCGTCGATGATCGTGGAATCGCTCAGGAGCGGAATCGCCGTCGGCTCCCCGGTTGGATACGGGCCCTGGGCGCTGGTCCAGACGTTGCACCGGCTGTTGGTGGTCGTGTTGCCATTCAGGCCGCCGCCGCAATTGCCCTTACTCCCGCCCCAGGTGCCGCTGGTGTAGACGCCGGACATCGTGTCCTGGAACGGAGTGCCCCCGCCCGAACACCCGGATCCCGACTCCTGCTTGCCGATGCAGGCGCTGCCGGAATTGAGCTGGACCTGCCCTTCCTTGACCTTCAGCACAGCCCCGAGGGTATTCACCGCGGTCCCGTCCTGAAACCGCCACGGGATCCGGTCGTGCAGACTGGCGTGGAGCCCGGTGTAGTTATTCTGCATCCCACCACCGCCGCCAAAGCTCACCGCCACGCAGCCGGCTCCCGGACACCTCACGAACTGGAGCGAGCCCGCGATGAGCGCGTTGCCGTTGATGGCTCCGCCGGCAGACCCACCGATCGCGAAAGGCGCGTGCGGCTTATTCGCGGTGACGATGGCCGTCGCGTCGATCTGGACGATCCGCGCCACGGTCCCTGTAAGGGATGTCAGAATCCCTCCGGATCTGAACTGTGATTTCAGTTGGTTGGTCGACGGCTGGTTGGGCGGGTCCGTGGACGGGTCTGGCCACTGCCTGACGCAGACCGTGTAGGTGCCGCCGGCGAAAACCTGGTCCTGCTTCAAGACCTTGAATCCTATCGCCCCATCGGGGAGGAGGGCGGCCGGGCAGTCCGTCCTGAGCGCGATCCGCGCGAGGCATCCAGGTCCGGCGGCGCCGCTGCACGTCTCGGTGATGTAGTTGGGACCCGACGGCGTGGGGCCCGTGGGCGGGGTTGCACAATTCGTCGGGTTGATCGGGCTCATGCTCGGGCCGCTGCTGGTAGGGCCGCAGACGAACTCGAGATAGAAGAGGTGCAGCCCGCGCTCGAGCCCCGCCTCGGCGATCTCCAGGGCCTGGACGCCGGTCTGGCTGTCGAGCTTCAGGCGCGCATCCAGCCGCGCGACGTCGACGAGCGCGACGCCGAGCAGCGTCATGATGAACACCAGCATGAGCCCCATCACGAGAGTGCCGCCACGCTGGTCGACGAGCGATCGAAAGATCCGCCGGCGGAGCGTCTGACTCGTCAATGCCGGTTCGCCACGATGGTTACGCCGAACGTTTCCGGACTGTTGATGCCATCGCTCAACGTGAAGACGACGCTTGCGCCGGGGACGGCCGCGCATGACTGGCCTGCAACCGAGCACACCCCCGACTCATCGCACGTTCCGCCCGCCGCGCCGCAGGGGGTGACGAGCGAGGCGGACCACGCGGCGGCGGACAGCGGCACGAGCGAGCCGGACAAGAGATTCGCGACCGGAGCGCAGTCGGCGGTCGGCGTGGGCCGCGTGCAGCGCACCACTTGTGGGGGTGAGCTGGTGTCGCGGTATAAGCACGTGGTCCCGCCGGCATCCGGGATGACGAGGACCGTATCATTTGTAGAGAGCGGCAGGCAGGCCGGCGTCTCGGGAGGGTTCGCCGGATCCTCGACCACCAGCCCGCCCACCACCGGGCGGGCTCGTCGCCCGAGCTCTTCGGCGATCGCGGTGCCGTGTCGCTGGAGCGCCGCCTGAGCCTCCATGTCTTTTCCCAGCCTCAGCGTCGTCAGGAAGAAGCTGGCGAGGCCCAGGGCGACGACCACGCCGATCGCCGCAGCGACGAGGGCCTCGATCAGGGAGGCGCCGCGCTGACGCATCATTCGTCAGTGCCGGATGTAGACCGCGGTTACGGTCACAGGAAACGCCTCCCGTATGATGGACCTGACGGACACTTTGATCAGTCGTGGCGCGTCTCCGCTGCCGTCCGGGTCGGTGCCTCCGACGATCGTGGTGCTGCGGAGAAAGCCGGGGAAGCCGGGGACCGCTCGCTCGAGCTCGGTGGTGGCGCGGGCAAGGCCGATGGCTCTCAGCTCCTCCATCCGCTGCTGGGCGAGGAAGACCGCGATGCGCTCGCCGCCCACGGCGGTGACCGACGAGGCTCCGAAGGTGAGCATCAGGCCGAGACCGATCACCGCGATCGACAGAATGACGCCGGCCGTGACGACTTCGAGCAGCGCGATCCCGCGCTCGTCGCTGAGACGCAAGCGACGGCGAAGATTGCCCGATCGATCGGCCCGAAACAAAAGAAAGTCAGCCAAAGTCATGACCCTGGGTCGGAATTCGAATCAATAGAGAGGCCCCCGCGCACGCGGGGGTTCCTCGCGGTGCCAGACCACAGGTCGTCTAGCCGGATGCTACGTGCCCTCCCGACCCCGCCCGCCCGACGTGAGGGGAGGCGCGGCCGCACGCCGGCCTCCCCTCAATATCATCAGCAGGTGGTACCACTGTTGGCATCCGCCGGGTCGAGGGGCGCCCCTCCCGAGTCCAAGGTGCAGCGCATTCTGGGCACGCCCCCGACGATGTACATCCCGGTCGCCATGTTGTCGACGGGAGCGATCTGTCCCGAGATCATGATCGGACCTCTACGGAACAGGTTGGTCGCGGAGTTGAGCGACACCTCATTACCGCCCGCGATGGCGACGGTCCATCTGCCGTCCGCTGTGGTCCCCGTGCCAGGGTTGACGCCGATTCTCTGGGCGATCTGCGCGAGAGTGCAGTTCGCCGTCGCCGCTGCGTCCGCCGCGGCATTGGTCGCCCCCGCGTTCTGCATGGCGCAGGCCTGCGCCGCCGTCAACGCGTTGCCACCCAGCGCCTTCCCCTCGGCGAGCCGCGCGTCGCGGACATAGCCCAGGTAGAGCGGGACGGCCACAGCAGCCAGGACCCCGACGATCAAAACGACGACGAGCAGTTCCATCAACGTGAACCCGGCCTCGCTTGCCCCGCTGCGTCTCAGAAGCTTCAGCATTCTCCTTCTCCTTTTTTCTCTGCGGCTTTTCTGTTCGCCCACGCCAGGAATCGCCTGCGCGCATATCTAGCAATCGTCATGCCGAGCTGTCGGCCTGCGTCGTCGAGTCGAATGGTGCGGAAATCCGCGATGCTCGCACTTCTGGAACGTGATCGTCGGATCCCCGACCTCAAAATTCTTGAGGTGGCGGCTCTGAAATTCAAAGGACGGCGGCTATGACGGCCGGAACTCGTCCAACAGTCCGGCCAGCGGCCCAGAAAACCTGTCGTGAGCTTGGTGAAGTCTGTTAGTGTAATTCGCTCATGAGCAACGCAGCGAGGATCGTGAGCACTCAGTTTTCTTCACTCGGTGTCGTCGGGCCGGAGCGGCTTCCGCCCGAGGTCATCGACCTCTTGACGCTCGCGCTCCGGCGCGGCGCGACGGACGTTCTTCTCGCGGTTGACCGGCCGCCCAGCCTTCGTGTGTCCGCGACGCTGACCCCGGTCGAAGAGCTGACGTCGCCAGGGCCCGACGCGGTTGTTCGGCTCGCGCAGACGCTGCTGGGCGAGGGAGGAATCGCCGAGCTGGCGCGGCACCGCGACCGCGACTTCGCGTTCGAGGTGACAGGGCTCGCCCGGTTTCGGGGCTCGTTCTATTACCAGCGCGGTGGGCTCGCGCTCGCGCTCCGGGTGCTGCCGGGCTCGATCCCGTCGCTCGAGGAGCTCGGCCTGCCGTCGGTCGTGACGCAGCTGGCGTCGCTGCCACGAGGCCTGATCCTCGTCACGGGTCCGACGGGCAGCGGTAAATCGACCGCCCTGGCGGCGGTCATCGAGCTCATCAACGTGACCTACGCTAAGCACATCCTGACGATCGAGGACCCGGTGGAGTTCGTGCACGCCGACAAGCTGAGCCGCGTGGAGCAACGCGAGGTAGGGCGTGATACGCCGTCGTTCTCGCGGGCGCTGCGCAGCGTCTTCCGCCAGAGTCCCGACGTCGTGCTGGTCGGGGAGATGCGCGACGTCGAGACGATCCAGACCGTGCTGTCCCTGGCGGAGACGGGGCATCTCACGCTCGCGACCCTGCACACGAGCTCGTGCGCGAATACGATCCATCGGATCATCGACGTCTTCCCCGAGGACCGGCAAGCGCAGATCCGCGCCCAGCTGGCGCTGTCGTTGGAGGCCGTGCTCAGCCTGGCCCTCCTACCGCGCATCGGCGGCGGGCTCGCGCTGGCGACCGAGGTCATGATCGGGACCGCGGCGATCCGGGCGATGATCCGTGACGGCCGCGCTCACCAGATCTACGGCGCGATCCAGGCGGGTCAGCAGGTCGGCATGCGAACCATGGACTACTCGCTCGCCCGCCTCGTCAAGCGGCGGCACGTCACGCTCGAGGACGCTGAAGCGCGGTCGCCAGACGTCAAGGAGCTGCGCCAGCTGCTGAGCTCATGAGGGCCGCCGCGGCGCGTTCGATCCAGTCTGCGCTCCGCTGGCTGCCGGTGCTCGTGCTCTTCGCCGCCGGCGCTCTGGCGGGATGCGCCAGCGTCAGCGAAGTGCAGCGCGCAACCCAGGGCCCGACCGCCGACGAAGTGTGGGTGGCGCGGTTCGTGCAGGGTTACGGCAGGCTACCGACGTTCGACGAGAAGGTCGCATGGAAGGACGGGCTCGAGACGCGGATCCTGGCCTATCTCTCGCGGAGGCCGGAGCTCGCGACATCGCCGCGAGCCAGCCAGTTCCGGTTCCAGCGAGGCGTCGTGGTCGGGATGCAGAAGGACGAGGTGGTGCTCCTGCTGGAGCAGCCCGATGCCGTGACGTCGGACGAGGCGGCGATGCGCGCCGCAGCCGGTCGGTTCTGGGCACCGATCGGGAAGCATGCCAAGGAGATGTGGACCTATCCTCCCGGCTGGCGGCTCTACTTCGACGGCGACCGGCTCGTCGACCTGATCGTCGCCGACCGGAGGCCCCTCGAGTGAGCCCAGGGAATGGACGCGGACTGCTGACGCAAACGAGTGGAGGTCTCATGAAGACGCGTGCCGCTATCTTGTTCCTTTTCGTACTCGTGTTAGTGGTTGCGGCGGGCTGTGCGACAGCGTGGAAACGGTCAGGCGTCAGCGGGGCGCAGCTGGTCACCGATACCAGCGAGTGTCAGGCGGCCGCGACGGGTGGACGGCTGGAGCTCCAGGAGACGCTCAGCGGGAGCACGACCCTGCTCCTCCCGGTGTCGGAGCTCGACCAGCGTGTTTTCGGCGACTGCATGCGCCAGCGCGGCTACGCGCGGGGATTCATGTTGGACTGACGGTCGCAGAAGGGTGATTTTTCCGGGAAGATTTTTTCCGGAAAGAGCCGACGACTTTCCCGACTCTTCCACTGCTCGTCCAAAGAATGCATGGGACTCGGCTCTGAATTTCAGAGCCCGGCCGAGCCGCGATCCGATGTCGATCCGTTGTCGGTCCTACACTGGCGCCCTGCGAGACTGCGCATACCTTAGCAATCTCTGATCGTTCCTCGACGAGGGCGTGATGGGTGCTCGGCGCCCTCTCTTGCTCGCAATCCGTGGCACACGTCTTGCCTCGCTCACATGGCTCGAACCACATCGCTATGCGAACGACACGCGACGCGGTCGGCCCTCGAGCTCGCGGCGGATGGTGGCGCAAGGTCGGAGTCCTCGGCGTAGCCCTCGTGCTGCCGGGTGGCCTGGTGCTGCTGCTCGTCGCAGTCGTTCTTTCCCCTTCTCACCAACTCGACGGGAGCGAGCTTGCGCGCACCTAGGGTTCTAACCCGGGCGGCGTCGTTTCTCGACCCAGGCTCGCCGGCGACCACGAGGAGATTCTTGTGAGAAGCACACGGACGACCCGCGTCATCCTGCTCGCGACCGCGCTCGCGCTTGTTGCTGCCCTCAGCGTTCCCCTCGCGAGCGTCGCCCAGACCGCCTCGATCTCCTCCTCCTTGCTCGTCAAGCTGATCGATGGCCTGGCGCCCGAGCAGCAAGCCGCGGTCATCGCGCACAACGGCGGCATCGAAATCTCGTCGATCCCGGCGCTCCGGCTGCACGTCATCCAGGTTGCGCCGGCCGATCTCCCCCAAGTCCTGGCCAGCTACCAGGCGGATCCTCAGGTCGTCAACGCCGAAGAGAACAAGACGCGTCAGTCCCAAGCATTCCCGGCGGATCCGCTCTACGCGAATCAGTGGTCACTGCCGAAGATCGGCTGGGATCAGGTCTTCGGTAACGTCACGCCGACGGGCTCGGCGATCGTGGCGGTTCTCGATACTGGCGTCG
>Ga0066710_100001265_pt1 | contig 18491 bp, 17 predicted proteins | sample GraSoiAngelo_159_FD_79666 | JGI IMG/M metagenome (GOLD analysis project Ga0066710, IMG submission 79666) | Grasslands soil microbial communities from the Angelo Coastal Reserve, California, USA - 14_1009_16_40cm | ecosystem: Environmental > Terrestrial > Soil > Grasslands | place: USA... | reverse complement strand
TGTGCTCCGCTCCCCAACACACGTTTGCTTCGCCTGTATCCTGCCAGCTTATCCATCCGATAGTGGAAGACGACTCCTTAAGCGAACTTTCGGAAGTCTTTTTCGGCAATGCGTCTTATGGACCGGCGATCTTGCTGGCCACGAATGCGAGAGCGTCCGAAGCCGGCTACAGATTTATTTCAGACCCGGACAACCTGCCTGCTGGCGGCAACGCGTGCATACCCGCCCTTCCGGAAGCAGAGACTCTTCGATCCCGATATGAAAGCTACCTCGCAGCCGTTTACGACATCGTGTTGCCGACACCGGCGGACGTTTCCGATGCGCTGGTGGCGATCGATCCGCGCAGCCCCGCGCGCTTGGTTACTTGGATGCGAACCGACCAGGTTGAAGATCTGAAAGATGCCGGTGGGAACTGGCTAAAAGAAGCTCCGTCCGATATCTGGGTGGTGCCGGCCTCGAAGCTGAAGTCCTTTTGCGAGGAATTCGAAAAGGCCCATCCGTATAATCCGGACCTGCTGACTTTGCGGCTGGAGCAACGGCTCGGCTTGCCTCCCGGCGCCAATAAGACTCTTTTCGTTGATTTTCGGATCGAGGATCCCTCCGCAACCCGAAATCTCTTCCGCCCATGCATGGATCCATCGGTAACCGCAACGACGTGTACCCTCGGACCCCCCGCCGCGGACGTTGGCGAAGAACATCAAAACTGGATCCACCGGCAGTATTACAACTCGTTCGGAGTCGCTCGCCCCATGCAACATCCCTGGACATCGCTGGGATACACGTTCGATTGGGCGCCGGATGAAGCAGGCCGTTCACGGTTTGTGAAGATTGGAGAAAGTGAGTTCGTCATCCCCCGGGGCGCTTCTATGGAGATCCAATCCGCAACACCCACCACCGCATACTGCTCGGCTCAGTAGCGGGGCTGTAGCGGCCGTCTATTTTTTTGAGGCTGCGCGCTATCGCGCCTGCGCTTCGCGGACCGCCGGCGATCCGTGAGCGCGACATCGACGGCGGTCATAGACCACTCTTGTCCAAATTACGAGATGCGGTCCGTTCCAACATTTTTTCGTTATTGGGGGACAAGTGAATTCGAATTTACGTCTCGAATTTCGCTCTTCGTTCCCAACATGGTGAGCGTACGAAACGTGAGTATCGTCACCGGAAGGGCGTATTCCCCTCCTTGGAAAGGAGGGGTGGCTGCGCCCATTAAGAAAATGCCCCGAAGCCTCCTTAGCGGGTGCAGACGGGCATGAGCGGGAGCGAATGTGAGCCCGATAGGGCGAAACAATCAAGAGTGGTAGGTTCAAGCCACCGATTATCGGACGTTGAACGAACCACTCTTCCTTGTTTCGCCCTATCGGGCTCACATTCGCTCCGCCGCTACAATCGCAGCGGCGTTAGAACGTCAAGCGCACGCCCAGTTGTGCCTGAAACGGGGATAAGGCGGCCCGGGCCTTGCGGAACGTCAAGGACCGCTCGTTGCCATTGAAGTCGGTGAGGTTGGCAGTGTTGAAGAGGTTGAACATTTCCCAGATCAGTTCCACGTTTTTCGTTTCGTCTAGAAAGAACTTCTTGGTCAGCCGCAGGTCCGTGTTGAAGAACGAGTCTCCGCGTAGCGCATTGAAGCGAACACCGGCGGGCCGGTCGTTGCTCACAAAATCCAGATTGTCATCTCGTCCGGTCGTGTGATTGTACGGCGGCGCGCTGTTGGCGGTGACGATGGCGCCCAGGTTGATGTTGTGCGGGAACTGATAGACGACATTGCTGGTGAAGCGGTGACGCACATCGTTGTCATAAGGACCGAAGTCCAGTTGCTTAAACTTTTCGTAAGCATCGGTCGGCAACGTCCCGAACGCTCCGGTCGACCAGGTCTTTACGCTCCCCAGCGTATAGCCCAGCAGCACGCCCAGCCGATTGGAAAACCGCCGTTCCAGCCTCAGCGCGAGAGCGTCGAGGTGAATCCGATCGCTCTGGTCGTGTTGCATCTGCATCTGGAAACACTCGGGGTAACCTTTGGCACGGAGCGCGTCACGGAAGGGACAGACCCGCGCTCCTCCCGTCAAGGCCAGCGGCAGCGGCGCATTGACGTTCCGGATCATCTGAAAGTTCAGGCCGAGCAGGTGAATGAAATCCGCGGATACGGCGACGCCGGGAGAGAGCGCGTATTCCACGCCGGCGCTCGACTGCTGTGTATAGGGCGTGGCGGCGTTCGGTGCCGGGACCGTTGAAACGGTAATGGCCGCAGCCGGCAGGTTTGCGGCATTTGGCACCAGTGGAAAGAACGCCGGGTTGGCCACTTCCACCGTTTGAATGTTCAGGCCGTTGTACGAGTTGACCGCACCGCGCAACGTCAGACTGGTGATCCGATCGCGAAAGATGCCGTAGCTGGCGCGAACGGCCGCTTTTCCTGTTCCCAATAAGTCCCAAGAGAAGCCAACGCGGGGCGATAGATCCAAGGTGTCGTCCGGCACCGGCCGCCAGGGCCGGACGCCGATCGTGCCGGCCGGTCCGAGGGCCACGTTGAGCCAAACGTCCTCCGGGTGCTCTCTTGAAAAACCGGGCTGTTTGAACGCGTCGGGTCCACCGAGATCTCCTTTGAGAACCCGCAGGTCGTAACGCAGACCCAAATTGAGGGTGAAGTTCGGCCGGACGCGCCACGTATCGTTGGCAAACACGGCGAACATGTTCATGTCGCGGCGGAGCGTTGTGTAGGCCGGGTCTGGCGACTGCCTTCGGGCAAACTGAAGGTTGAAGCCTGCCGTGTAACGGTCGGGAAGGAACGGCGCCTCGTCACTGGGAAAACGATAATTGCCATTAAAGTTTTCGTTCGTCAGCGCAGGGGCGCGGATCATATTCAACTCGCCACCCCACTTGAGCGTATGGCTGCCCAATCGGTGACTCGTCGTGTTTGCGATGATCCAATTCTTTTGGACACGTCCTTGCGGTGAGGCGGCGCCGTCAGTGCCAATATCCACGGTAGGAAAGTCCAGCGCCGGCAGGAAGTGCGCCGAAGCCGGTATGCTCCGGAACAGGCGCTGAATGGAGCGGTTCACGCGAAGCTCGTTCACGGTCCCGGCGCCGATCTGCGAAGTCAGGCCCGCGGCTGAAAAATAGGAACTGTTGAGGTCGTCGAAGCCGTGATCGGCTGCAATCGATCCACCGACGTTCTTATTCACGTCATTGTCATCGTCGTAAAGATACGTGAGGTCGAGCCTGTTGGAACCGTTCAGGTTGAAGCTCAATTTTCCCGCCGCGTTCACCTGTTCCCGTGTCCGCGGCACGACGCTGCGCGTGTCGTAACCCATTTGAAGAGAATCCACAAATGCTTTAACCGGAACTGGTATCGACACCTGCGCGCTCTCACGAGCGGTCTGGCGCTCGACAGAGGCGAAGTAAAACGCCTTATCGCGAACGAACGGGCCGCCCAACGTGGCGCCGTACTGCTGCCGCCGGAATGGAGGCACATTCGAGGCCGGCGTTGCAATGCCGTTGCTCAGTTGAAAAGCCGGCTTATCGAAGGAGTCGTCGCGCAAGAAGTAAAACGTGTTCCCACGAATCTGGTTACCACCGGACTTGAGGATGACATTCACCGCTCCGGCCCCGCTCCGGCCGAACTCGGCCGAATAACCGGTCGTCATGACTTGAAATTCCTGGATGGCCTCCAGGCCCAGCCGGGTTCGAGTCGCCGGTGAAATGTTCGTGCCGCCTGAAGTGGCTTCGTCGTTGAAGTCCACGCCCTCCAGCCAAACGGTTTTGTACGCCTCCTCCATGCCGAAAAAGCTGATGGAGTCGGTCGAGCCGGTCCGGACCGAACTCTGGTCGAGTACAACGCCCGGCGCCAGAAGCGACAGGTCCATGAAGTCACGGCTCTTCAACGGCAAATCCCGGACCAGCCGGTTTCCAATCACGGTCTGAAGGACATGTTCGCTGGATTGGACCAGCGGCGCCTCTTCGGTGACGGTAACCGACTCCGAGACGGCGCCGACTTCCATCCGAAAATCCAGCTTGATCTTGCCCTGGATCGGCAGAACAATCCCGGACCGTGTCATGGAACGGAACCCCGAAAACTCCACCGTCACGACATAATCGGACGGCGGCAGTCCGTCAAATTCGAAGGAGCCGGAGTTGCTCGTCTGGGTTTCGCGGCTCACACCCGTACTGGGGCTCGTGATCCGCACCGTCCCGCCGGTCAGAACAGCGCCGGAGGCGTCAGTCACGTCCCCAAAAATCGATCCCGTTGTGGTCTGAGCCTCGCCTGCCAACGCCGCGATGACGATCAGCAAAATCGCTGAACCGATTCCAGCAAAACGCATCGACTTGTCTCCGTTTTTGAAACGACAGGAATATAGCGTAACAAACGTGTAACTTCTTGTTTTTTAAAATGTTTTTAGCCGCGCAATCCGCGGCCCCGATTTCGTACAATTCGCTCATGGATTACTTGTTCAGATTGGCAGAAGACCGAATTCAGCGGGCACAGGAGGAAGGCCTCTTTGACAACTTGCCCGGAAAAGGAAAACCCCTGAACCTCGAGGACGACAGCTTCGTGCCGGAAGACCTCCGCCTCACCTACAAGATCCTGAAAAATTCCAATTGCCTGCCTATTGAAATGGAGCTGCGGAAAGAGGTCTTCAATCTCCGGCAACTCTTGAATGCCGCCATAGATGCCGAGACCCGTCGTGAGCTTCGACGCGAATTGAATTTGCTCACCCTCAATTTGAACATAAGACTAAAGCGGCTGCCGCTACAACGTGTCCACGCTGATTAGAACGTCTGCGTTCAGCCACTCGTTTTCGAAACGGCGATTCACCGTTTCAGCTTCGGCGTTCTTCGATTGAGCTCGAAGAGCTTCGCGCAAGCCGAATAGGGAGCGTGCGTTGTTCGTGTTGATCTCGAGATCCCTGCGGAACACCTTCTCTGCCTCGGCGTATCGTTTAGCGCGGAGGTACTCGCCCCCAAGCGACTCGCGCAGTGGGTAATACCACGCAGGCGGTTCGTCGTCGATGAGCCCATCCTGCAGGTCTACAGCTCTCTTCCATTGGGCAATCGCCGAGTTTCGATCGCCGGCAGCTGCCGCCAGCCGCGCATCGAGCACGGAGTATGCGATGGCAAGCAGGTCATGAGCCCGGTTCGTATTGAATAAAAAATCAGCGGGCACCTTCGATTTCGTGCCATCGAACTGCTGCCGCTCTGGATCGCTTGCATCAGACGTACGGGATTGCGCTTTCTGAACGGCCTCCAGCGCCTTCTGGTTGCGTTGCGCGTCCAGAGGCAGGTTGTAGTTGGGACCAAGAGCGAACGCCACGCCCCACCATGCCATCGCGCAAGTTCGGATCGATCCGCGCGGCTTCGCGGAAGGCACGCTCGGCTTCGTCGTGGTTGAAGCCGTAGACGAGGCGCAGGCCCTGGTCGAAATATTTTTGCGCTATCTCGCTAGAGGTCGTGACCGCATGGTGGTGCGATCCCAGATCTTCAAAGAGAGGTGTCCCAGGTTCCTTTGCCTCGCTATCCGAACTCCGTTGTCTCGCACACGCCCCGATCAATATGGACAATAAGAACATTGCAGCAATACGGAATCCTATGGGGTTCATCCTCACAGCCTCCTTTGTTGTATCGGCTACGCGCAACCTTAAACCGGATTATGCGTCAAATGTCTATGCCTTACGGAGGTACACATGAAATTAGCCAGTACAGGATTACTCATCCTTATCTTATCTCTCCCGGGCGCGGCGCAAGAACGACGGCTGTCAAAGATGGATTCAAACCACGACGGCCGCATTTCGCGCGACGAATGGAAAGGTGCCATCGATCGCTTTGACCGGCTCGATGCCAATCACGATGGCTTCATCACCCGGGACGAACTTCAGGAGAGAGTTCGCGACGTTCGGGGAAAACTGCAGAGCATGGACGCCGACCGCGACGGTAGAATCTCACAACAGGAATGGCAAGGCCGTCCGGAAATGTTTGACCGGCTGGATGCAAATCACGATGGATTTCTGAGCCGTGATGAAATCCGTAACACCGTCCAGCAAAACCGCAAGGGCGCTGGCCGCGGCCAGTCCAAGCTTTCCCGGATGGATGCCAACGGCGACGGGAGAATTTCGCGAGACGAGTGGCAAGGTGCTTCCGCAATGTTCGACCGCCTGGATTCGAATCACGATGGTTTCATCACACAAGACGAAATCCGAAACCGGCGCTGAGTCTCCCTAAATCCAGCCGCGGATTACAATGATTGCGCCCATTGAATTCGCGTCATCCGCGCAATCCGCGGCTACTTTCCCCGAAATGGCGTCCTGCGTGTAATCTGGAATTATGTTGGAACGTGATGTCTGGGCCCGGGTTGCACGAGAAATCAAGAATCTGTTCCCGCTTTTCCGGTATCTGATTCTGCAGACCGAAACCCATGCATTCTGTCTGGCGCTGGCTTGTGCGGCCCTGCTGGGTTTCTATCCGGCGTGTCTGGTCCTGCTTGCCGTGCTGAAATACACCTTTCATTGGAATGCGGCCTACGTTGTGCTGCTCGACACGCTGCGCATGTACTACCCGGCCGGACAACAATTCTTGATCGATAGTCTCGAAGGAAAGGTCGCCAGGTTGGGTGGGCACGTCGAGTTCCGGTCGCTGATCTGGATTCTGTTGGGCACTGCGGGAATTTTCATTCCGTTGGAAGCGGGGTTCAACCGCCTCTGGCAGGTTCGTGACGATCGGCCATACTGGCTCAACCAGATTGTCGGTTTCACGCTGACGGTGCTTTGCGCTGTGCTGGCGGTGATTTTTGTTGCGATCTCGACCGCGTTTCACGTTGTGGTGAACATCTTGCCGTTCCAAATTGTGCGCGATGCCGCAAGCTATCTCGTCATTCACGCAACGATGACGTGCTTTTTCATCGTGACCATCTTTGCCCTCTACAAATTCCTACCCAATAAGAAAGTCGATGCCATGCAGGTGATGCCTGCAGCCATCCTGGCAGGGATGATGGCTGAACTGGTAAGGTTGATTTATTCGCTCATCCTTCCCTTCGTGAATTTGCAGGAAACGCAAGGACCTTACTTCGTCTCCGTCAGTTTTGTGCTGCTGGCCTACTTCGAGACTTTTGTCGTGCTTGGCGGCGCCTTCCTTGCAACTCAGCGGGAGCGCTATCCCTGGATGGAGTTCTTAAAGGGGAAAATGGAAGCGAGAAGTGAAAACCAGGTGGTCAACCCAAAGCCTCCCTCCTAAGGGTTTGCGCAAAAATAACTTGGCGGAATGCCCGATCGGGATCTGGCCAATGTTCAATTCCCAATGCTCAATTCTGATCCGAACAGAGGGAGGCCGCACAATCCGACATCCACTTCTTGATGGCTGCGCCCTATCGGGCTTGCATTCGCGGCCGCTCATCTTCGGCTGAGAATTGCGCATTGGGAATCGAACATTGGTCAGATCCTGGGTCTGATACGGAGCAGTGGATACCGGCAAGCTATTTTTGCACGGCTTCTGGCTCCTCACTTCCGGCTTCTAATAGAATCTTTGTATTCTTTATGAAAAGTTCGCCATTGTTTTCGATCTTCTTAATCGTTCTTGTAGACGTGATGGGGCTGACGATCATTCTCCCCCTGCTGCCTTTCTATGCGGAATCATTGGGAGCGACGCCCTCGACAGTCGGTCTTCTGGTCTCGGCCTACGCGATATGCCAGTTAGTGGCCGGACCGCCTCTCGGCCAGCTTTCCGACCGGGTTGGGCGCCGGCCCGTTCTGCTGGTCAGCCAGGTGGGGACGTTCATTGGCTTTCTGATCCTGGCTTCGGCGCGCAGCTTGTGGGTTGTGTTTCTCGCCCGGGTCATCGATGGGCTGACCGCGGGCAATCTCAGCGTTGCCCAAGCTTACATTTCGGATGTGACGGGGCCTGAAAATCGAGCGAAAGCGTTCGGGATCATTGGAGTTGCATTTGGGCTGGGTTTTCTGGTCGGCCCGGCCGTCTCCGGCTATTTGGCCCAATTTGGCAATCATTACCCGATCCTGGCGGCGGCGGGCCTCTCTTTTACAAGCATTCTGGCCACATATTTTCTGCTTCCCGCGGTGTCGCCGCACATGCGGCCTGCTTACGAGAAAGGTCCGAGTTGGCGAGCCTACCTGGACGCGTTCAGAGACACGAAGCTCGGACCGATGCTCTGGCAATTTTTCGCTTTCACCTTTGCCTTCAGTATGTTCATATCCGGTTTCGCTCTTTTCGCCGAACGGCGATTCATCTACAACGCGGCTCCCTTTGGCCCAAAAGAGGTAGGGTACGTGTATGCGTTTTCGGGTCTGGTCGGAGTCTTGATTCAAGCGGGCGGGATCGGACCACTGGTGAAAACATTCGGCGAAAGCCGGCTTGTACAAATCGGTTTCGCCACCATGGCTGTGGGGTTCGTGCTGATGTCCGGCGTCTTTTACATTCCATATCTGCTGCTCGCGATTGCCTTACTGACATTCGGCTTTGCGATACTTCGTCCGAGCCTGACGAGCTTAATTACGAACAGGGTTGCTCGGACCCGCCAGGGCATGGTTATCGGACTGATGCAGTCGTTGATGTCGATCGCCCAGATTGTCGCTCCCGTTTTCGCGGGAATCTTGATCCAACACCAGTTCCTGAGCACTTGGGCCTGGGCCGGCGGCTTGGTTTGTGGCATTGGTTTGTCGTTGATCGCATCAGCGAAGTGAGCGCGACCGACGGGAGGCTTCAATGAAACCAGCAATGAAAATTTTCATCGGGCTGATCGCCGCCGTGGGTGTGATTCGCTTTGTGCTGACCATGGCGGGTGTTTCCAACGACGTGGTGAAATACGCCAGCATGACCGTGATCATCATGGCCGGCTCACTCTATTTCGGTTTCGTGTCCTCCACGCACAAGCAACGGCTCAAGGCAGCCTATCTGCTGATCCTGCCTTATATGCTGGTCGAGGTAGCTGCCCTTAGCTTCACGTGGGCAACGGGCCGCCCGACGATTTTTCACGCTCCCGAATATTCGATGGGGTTTGGCATCGTGGTCCACACGTTGGGACATCTCGCCGGAGGCCTTACCTGGGAGCCCTTGATGGTCTTCGTCGTGATGGAAATCGTCTGGGCAATTGCGGCGGCCGGACGCTGGGTGCGCGCCCATGCCATCGGCTGAAGAACTCGTCATCGCTTCACTCCGGTATCTTGGTGTGTCTTATGAGCCGATCGAAATCGATCCGGCTTTTGCGGATACCGTGGCATTTTGCGAGAAGTATGGCTACGCGCCAGAGCGCTCCTGCAACACGATCATTGTTGCTTCCAAAAAAGAACCCAAAAAGTTTGTCGCATGCGTCGTGCTCGCGCATACGCGCCTGGACGTCAACAAGCGCGTCACCAGGTTGATGGGCGTGTCGAAAGCTTCGTTTGCGTCGGCCGAAGAGATGATGGCCTTGACCGGCATGCAAGTCGGCGGCGTTACACCATTTTCCCTGCCGCCGGGCGTTCCGCTCTACATCGACGAGCGCATCATGGCCCTAGACTGGGTTATCCTGGGCGGCGGCGGCCGCAGCTTGAAAATTAAGACATCCCCTGCCGTCTTTGAAAAGCTCGGCGCTGAAGTGATATCCGGTCTCGCAACCTCATTGTAGCGGCGGTCTATGGAGCTGTGAAAAAATTGGATTAGGGCGATTCCCCTCCTTGCGGTCGTGCACGGAGGGGAATAACGCTTGATTCCAATTTATTCACAGCTCCTATGACCGTCGCCAATCTCGAAAAACTTAAATTCTCAGAAACGGCTACCAAGGAAGTCACGAACCAAATTGGAGGTGACCTTGCGGCGGTAGGCTTCCGTCGAACGGATGTCGTCGATCGGATGAATCTCGTCTTGAATGGCTTGGGCGGCCTCTTCAATCACATCTGGAGTGAGTTGACGGCCGCGGATCAGGTTTTCTGTTTGGACGGCGCGTAGTGTATACGGTGCAACGCTGGCAAAGACCATACGGATGTCCTTAACCGTCCGGCCCGCATCCAACAGGATCCGGCCCGCCAGCAGAGTTTTCGAGATCGCCTGGAAACGGCGCGTGCCGACCTTGCGGTAATAGCCGGACCAGCCGGGCTGCGGCACCGGGACGTGAATGCCGACGATCAGTTCATCCGCCCGGCGATCCATTTGTTTGTAACCGCGGTAGAAAGCGGCCAGCGGAACGCGGCGGCGGCGGTTCTTGCTCCCCAGTTCCACTTCGGCGTCGTAGGCCATCAGAGCGGGGACACCGTCAGCGGCGGGAGAGGCATTGGCAATGTTGCCCGCCCAGGTTCCGCGGCTCTGTATGGCGAGAACACCGACTTCGCGGGCAGCCCAGGCAAGCATGGGGAGGCGGCTCTTGACCGGACTCAGGCGAACATCGCGATACGTGGTCAGCGCGCCGAGAACAAGAGAGTCGTTCAGCGCCAGCCGTGGCTTGAGTTCGCTGAGTTCCTGGAGATTCAGAAAAGTACATGGAGCAAGCGTGCCCGCTTCGAGATAAACCATCAGGTCGGTTGCGCCCGCGAGCGGGACCAGGTGCGGGTCCGACGCGAGGGCATCCAGAGCGGTATCCAGCGTATCCGGAGTTACCACTTCGAAGTTCAAACTAACTCCACGTTAGATGAAACACAAAGGCACAAAGAAAGGCCGCGATCAAAGGTCATTTAACGCGGCCTTTCTTTGTGCCTTTGTGTCTTTGTGTTTCATGAATGTAGTACGGATTCGAAAATCCGGGTGTAGCCCGTGCAGCGGCATTGGTTGCCGGCAAGGGCTTCGCGTACGTCTTCAGCCTCATCCGGGTGTTCGAGATAGTACGCGGCGGCGATGATCATGCCGGGCGTGCAGATGCCGCATTGCGCGCCACCTTTATCCTGGAAAGCCTGCTGAAGAGGATGAAGCTGGCCAGCGGCGCCGAGGCCTTCAATCGTCGTCACGTGCCTTCCGGCAACCTGGCAAATCGGAACCATGCAGGTCAAAACCAGCAATCCATCCATGATTGCTGTGCAGGCGCCGCACTCGCCCTCGCCGCATCCTTCCTTCGTTTCCGTCAAAGCAAGATCGTCGCGAAGCACATCGAGCAGCCGCCTCATCGGAGGAACGGTCACCTCATAGTTCTTTCCATTGACGGCGAGAGAAATAGGCGTCACGGCGATTCCGCCTCGCTCATGATCCGTTCCGGCAATAAAGGAATCTCATTGACGAATCGCCCGCCGAACGCATGAGCCATGGCCGACGCGATCGCGGGCGCCGGCCCATCGATGGGCATTTCACCAATGCCCTTGGCCTGATAGGGACCGGGATTGGCGTGAGCAAACTCGACAAACTCGACTTGAATCTCCGGCACATCGGCGGATGTGGGAATGATGTAGTTCGTGAATTGATTGTTCTTCATCGCTCCGTGTTCCAAGACAACGTTTTCATAGAGCGCAAAGCCGATGCCCTGAGCAATGCCGCCTTCGATTTGGCCGGCGGCGAGCAGTGGGTTGATCACCCGCCCGCACTCGACAACCGAGGCGAAGTTTGTGGCCCGTGCCCTGTACTCGATGAGATCGACTTCGACCTCCGCCACATCGCAACTCCAGGCGTAAGCGGCGTAAGCCTCGCCGCGGAACGTTTCGTCATCCCAATGGATTTCGGATGGAGGTTCGTATCGAACGTTGACTTTGAGTTCGCCGTGCTGAGAGAGGTATTGTCTTGCAGCGGCAGCGAAGTCGACGGGATCCATGAGCCGCTTCCGCAGTTCCAGGGACGCACGCTCGACCAGTTTGCCGGTGATCATCGTCGTGCGTGAAGCCACGGTCGGACCGCTATTCGGCACAACCGCCGTATCCGGCTGGTGAATCTCGACCAGGTCCGGCGGAATCCTGCATGCCTCGGCGGCGATCTGGGTAAGTACGGTATTGGTGCCCTGGCCGTATTCCACATTCGACACAAGCACTTCGACCCCGCCACGGCTGGTAACACGCACCGCTGCCTCGGAGCCGATACGGGTCTCGCCGCTGCCGGTAAAACCGCTCCCATGAAAGAAGACAGCGAGGCCGATGCCCTTACGGAGAGTGTTTCCCTGCTTATTGAACTCCTCGAATTCGGGGCGCTTCCGCCGGTAGCCGGATAATTCGAGCGCCCGATCCATCATCATCTCCAGATCAATTTCTTCGTTTATGACCTGTCCCGCCGGCATCCGGTCTCCTTGGTGGAGGAAATTTCTCCGGCGGATCTCTGCCGGATCGATGCCAAGTTCCTGTGCCGCGCGGTTCATGTGCATCTCTATCGCGTAAATGGATTGCGGAGCGCCAAATCCCCGGAAGGCGCCATACGGCACCGAGTTCGTCATCACGACGCGGCCGCGCACCCGCGTGCAGTCGCATTTGTAAGGGCCCGCTGCGTGAAGCGTCCCCCGAGACAGCACAACTGATGATAGCGTCGGATACGCGCCGCCATCGAGCATGAAATCGATATCCAGCGCGACGAGTGTGCCGTCGCGCTTGAAGCCCGCCTTGATGTGAGTCTTCGAAGGATGACGCTTCGTCGTTGCCCACATGTCCTCGCGCCGGTCGTAAATCATCTTCACCGGGCGCCCGCCCGCCTTCCATGAAAGCAAGGCGGCGTGACCGGCAATCATGTTGGGATATTCTTCCTTGCCGCCAAAACCTCCGCCGGTCTCCATTTGAACTACTCGTACCTGCCCGGGCTGCAGGCCAAACAACGGCGCCAGCGCGCGCTGCACGTAAAAGGGACACTGCATGGAGCCCCATACCGTCACCTGATCGCCTGGTATAGCCGTTGCAATCATGGCCTGCGGCTCAATGTAGAGGTGTTCCTGCGCGCCGGTACGATAGGTCTCTTCGACAATTCGATCCGCGTCTCCCCATTTTTCGGAGGGATCGCCATTTTGAACGAGATAGGATTTGAAAATATGGTTGAGCTGGAGCGCCTCGTCCATAGTGAAAACGGCGGGCAGTGGCTCTACATCGATAGATACATGGCGATGTGCGATTTCGACCAGGCTCTTGTCGGGATGGGCAATCAGCGCAACCGGTTCTGCAACGTGCCGGATCTCATGTTCCGCAAGGAACGGCTGTTCGCTATCGATCAGCAGGACTGCATTCTTGCCGGGAATGTCGCGTGGAAGAACGATGGTGAATTCGTTCCAAGCTATGTCGCCGCCGAAGCGGATCTGTTTGATTCGGCCGCGCGGCACGATGGATCGCACCGTCCTGCCGTAGAGACAATTCTCAAGCCTGATGTCGCCGGCATACACGGCTTGCCCCGTGACTTTCCCGATGCCTTCTTTGCGTGGCAAGCTTTTACCGATGGTTTGAAAGGCGTCCATGTTCTGCGAAGTATACAGAATTAGCCCACTGTAGCGGCGGTCATAAGACCGCCGCTACAGTGGGATCTTCAAATTGATTTGGGGACCTGAGCAACTTGCGTGCGCATCGGGACACCACCCGGCCGTGCCGCGATTCGCGTACGAAGTGGCGGGTGCCGGGCTGGCAAAAGAAGGCAGTGTACGCAGAGGAAAATCTTCGCAAAAATCCTCGAAACTGGGCCTGATAGCGTAGAACGCCCTTACAGTTTGCGTTCTTAACGAGAACAACGTTCCCGTCACGATGGCCATAAGCGCTAAATAACCCGCGGTGGGTCCAGAGTGTCCGCAGCAGATACCACGAAACTGGCGGTTACAGGTTCAGCCTGTCCAGGAAGCGTCTCATGCCCTTTGGATGGATTCCCAGGATGGCGGCAGTGGGCTTGCGGTTGCCGCCGGTCAGCCCCAGGACGCTCTCGACGTATTCGCGTTTGGTCCGGAGCAATGCTTCCTCTAGCGTTTGCGGTTCAGACGGGTGAGTCTCCGGACCGCCGGCCAGCAAATACGCCGGTAGATTCTCGGCGAGTATGGCGTCCCGCGAGCCCAGGACCATTGCGTGTTCAATGGCGTTCTGAAGCTGGCGCAGATTACCGGGCCAGCGATGCTTTTCCAGCAGGGTCTCGGCTGCCGGAGAAATGGGGCGCACGGCAACTCCGTTCTGCCGCGCATATTGAGCGACAAAGTGCCGCGCCAGCGCCGGAATGTCCTCCCGCCGTTGGCGCAGTGGAGGCGTTTTCACCAACACCACGTTGAGGCGGTAGTAAAGGTCCTCGCGAAAGTGGCCGGCCGCAACGGCAAGCTCGAGCTCGCGATTGGTGGCGGCAATAAATCGGACGTCTGTCGCCACCGGTGCTCTGCCGCCAACTCTGTCGATTTCCCGCTCTTGCAGCGCGCGAAGCAGCTTGGCTTGAATGGAGGGGCTGAGCTCACCCACTTCGTCCAGAAACAGTGTCCCGCCCACCGCAAGCTCAAATTTGCCTTTCTTCTGCGTCTGGGCTCCCGTAAAGGCGCCTTTCTCATGGCCGAACAGCTCGCTTTCCAGAAGAGCTTCAGGCAAGGCTGCGCAATTGACCGCGACGAACGGACCCTCGCGCCGCAGGCTGTTGCGATGCAGAGCGCGCGCCACAAGCTCTTTTCCTGTTCCGCTTTCCCCCTGAATCAGCACCGTCGAGTTGGTGGGCGCCGCCTTGGCGATGAATCGGATCAGCTCGAGCATGGCCGGGCTCTCTCCCACCATCTCGTGGCGGACATTAAGAGTCTGAGCTTCGCTGGCGCCGGCGGAGATCATGTTCATTCACAGCTCCTGGTGGCCCTTCTGGCTCCTGGCCGTATTGCCCACAGCATCGATCTCTTCCTCAACCACGCCCGCGGCCTTCTCGTTGAGCCTGCGGATCGAGACCGCTAGCGCCAACAATGTCACAAATGCCGCCAGGTTGATCCACAGTTGTTTCCAGTTCACTAGGGCTGCCGCAGGATCCATCGAGACCCACCACCACAGCGCCATCAAAAACGGACAGGCCACCAAAAACACGGACACGCCCTCAAAAAATGGAACCCAGGACCAACGCCACCGTGCCTCTCTGGCGGGCCGCCACAGAGTCGCTCGTTTCAATCGCAGCTCGTCCAGATAAGGATTCGTCGAGAGACCCAACGACGCGAGCGGCAGGGCTTCTCCCAGGGGAACATTTTTCTTCTCTCGCATTGTATGGGACATGCGAAGGCGGCCATCGGCAGAAAGATCAGCCAGAAGTCGCGGCTGCTCGGGCTGGGCGGCAGGACCTGGTTCAGGTTACTAAACGTTAGGACCAGGACGGCGATCATCCACAGGATGTTGATCTGCCAGGTCATTTTGTACGCGTCTTCCGCGCGGCGCCGTCCGGATCCGCCGGCGCTTTCATCCGGTAGACCAGGCGCCAGCCGGAGACCATCACCATCCCCAAAACGGTTCCGCGGTCCATGTCCCAGGCGGCCAGCGCGAGCGGCGGAGCGGACATCTGAATGAACGCCTGCGATAGCAGTATCGAGATTGCTCCAGCGACCACGTCGGCCGCGGCCTCGCGGGCGGATCCTTGAGCAGGATAGATATAGGCATCGCGCAGGAGAAAGGCGCCGAGGCTGACGGCAACCACGATGATCAGCGGCGCGGGCGGCACTCCGGCCAGTGCAATGTACAGGATCAAGGCTTCCCCCGCGACCATCCGGAAATCGAACGCCTCACGCATCTGGTCGCGAATGGTGCCGGCGATCCACTTCGCCGCGGAAAATGCAAACTGCAGGGGACCTTCATAGAGTTCCCACAAGTTCCCCTGCGATAAATTCCCGGTGTGCGGGCGGGCTGAGCGCTTCCATGAGACCGGCCAGCCACCCGGGAGGACCTACTTTGCGCGGAGTCCCCATTTTTTTCTCCACGACTGGTAGAACGTTTCGGAAACCCGCGCCGCGGCCTCTACCGAGTACCGCAGTGCCTCCAGCCCGGCCGGTTCCACGTGGTAAAAGCGCTTCGGCTTTCCCCCCGTTCCGGCGTGCCCTTTTCGATTTTCGACCTAACGTACCCTTTTGGAGATCTTGGATGCGAAGGTCCGGAAGTTTGAACAGGTGCGCGAAGAGCACGCCAGTGCCAAAAGCGCGCTGGATGTCGGCCGGAAGCTGTTCCGGGAACTCTTGCGTCAGGCGCTCGCGGCCGGATATGCGATCATCCGAAATACCCTCCGCGACGACTCCATCGCGCTGGAAGCCTGGGAAGCCGCACGCCGCTACCCGCGCGCCGCGCGTTTTAAGAAACCGGGCCTTTCACCCATAGCCGAACAGCCGGTAATGGAACAATCGCAGCCGCAGCCTGAACCGCAGCCCAAGCGGAAGCGCAGCCTGCGTCAGGGAAACCCGCGGACTTGCCGGCACGTGTGGTCGCGGGGCTTTAGCCCCGTGGAAATCTACCGCGAAGTCCGCGGCTTTTGGCAAAGGAGACCCTGGCCATGAATACCGACAACGACATCATGAGAGCCCTGGGACGGATCGAAGGGGAACTCGTGGAGATTCGCAAGCTCGCTGAGCGTGTCTCCAGGCTTGAACAGTGGCAAGCCTGGCTGAAAGGTGCGTGGGCGATCCTGGCATCCGCTTTCGCCTACCTCTGCAAAGCGGCATATCGAAATCCGATTCTCATTCGAACAACCGGGCCACGATCACGCGGAAACCATTCAGGACTTCCGGCACGGTAAATTCGTCCATCGACTTGGAAATCTCCGACGCGCGCTCGACGTGAAATGCTGAAGACTTTTCGTTTCATCAGGTCGTCGCTCGACATGCAGTTTCCGAGTAGCCGACATAACCGGCCAATCTATGCCCACTCTCAGGGTGTGCGGAGTTTGCGCGTTCGATGACTATTTTGGTGAGGCGATTGGAGAGCCGTCGAGGCGATGGCGAGAGGTGCCGTCTGGAGGTTTGCGTATCCAATCAGAAATCCTTTCAGAGTCGGGGATCGACGGGCTCGCTCTCCATTGCCAGAACGGGTCAGGTGATCGGAAAGCCAAAGAACGGCGATAGGGCAGTCCTTGGGACCGCCCTATCCGCGGTGAACGTTCGTAGCTAACGACGGGGCCTACGCCTTTAATGTTGCCGGCTTACCGCCCGGCGCGCTCTGAGTTGAAATAGAGGAAATTCCCTCGTCGTAGTCAGACCCGAAAATGTATGCGCTTTCGTTGTGCTGACTGAGGTCCAGACCCAAGCGTTCCTCTTGCTCGGTGACGCGCAGACCCATAATCGCTTTCAGCACCAGCAGAATGACCGCGCTGCCGACCGACACGAACACGATAGTGGCTACGACTGCGATTAATTGGGTTACAACCAACGAGGGGTTGCCGTAAAGTAAGCCGTCGTTGCCTGCAGGGTTGATTGTTTTCGTCGCGAATACTCCGGTCATGATCGCGCCAAAACTTCCCCCGACCCCGTGCACGCCGACCACATCCAGGGAGTCGTCGTAGCCGAAGTGCGCCTTTAACACGCAAGCGCTGTAGCAAATGATGCCGGCGAGGAACCCGATGACGATGGCGGCCAGGGGTGTGACGAATCCCGAAGCCGGTGTGATGGCGACCAAGCCAGCCACAGCCCCCGAGGCGGCGCCCAGCATTGTCGGTTTACCGGTTTTGATCCATTCGGCAACCATCCAACCCAGCGCTGCCAACGATGCCGCGGAATGTGTCGCCATAAACGCGCTTGATGCCAGGCCATTGGCGCCCAGAGCGGATCCGGCATTGAATCCGAACCAACCCACCCAGAGCATTGCGGCGCCGATCACCGCAAAAGGCAGATTGTGCGGCGCCATTGGGACTTTGCCGAAGCCCACACGCTTGCCCATAATGAGAACCGCCACTAGCGCGGAAGCGCCGGCACTGATGTGCACCACGGTTCCGCCCGCGAAGTCCAGCGCGCCCAGATTTCGCAGAAATCCGCCGACGCCCCACACCGAGTGCGCCAGTGGATCGTAGATGAGCGTGGCCCACAGCAGTGAGAACACCATGAAAGTCGAGAATTTCATGCGTTCGGCAAACGCGCCCGTCATCAATGCGGGCGTAATGATCGCAAACATCAGCTGAAAAAACATGTACGTCTGATGCGGGATTGTAGCCGCGTAGTCCGGATTCGGAGTCAATCCCACCCCGTTTAGCCCAAACCACTGAAGGCCACCGAAAAAGCTGGTACCGGTTGCAAACGCAAGGCTGTAACCGATGACGACCCACTGAATTGTAATGAGTCCCACCATGATAAAGTTTTGCATCAGCATGCCGAGGACATTTTTCGATCGGACCAGTCCGCCATAAAAGAGAAACAGGCCAGGAATGGTCATGAACAGAACTAACGCGGCCGAGGTCAGCATCCAGGCGGTGTCGCCGCTATCAATCTTTGCTTGGGAGGTATCCGCCGTCTGAGCGAACACTGGAACGACGCACAGGGCAGTGAAACATACGACCGTTAGCAGAACGCATACGTGGCGTTTCATCACAAATACTCCGGTTATAGAGTTGTTTTCGAACCCTAAGGGTCCGTTTTTTTGGCCCCAGAACAAAAAAAAGCCTTCGACTCGCTGGAGCGAGATCGAAGACTACGTCGTCGCAGTTCTTCACGCTGTTGCGTCGACCGTGCCAGTTTTATAGTC
>Ga0066710_100001264_pt1 | contig 18491 bp, 16 predicted proteins | sample GraSoiAngelo_159_FD_79666 | JGI IMG/M metagenome (GOLD analysis project Ga0066710, IMG submission 79666) | Grasslands soil microbial communities from the Angelo Coastal Reserve, California, USA - 14_1009_16_40cm | ecosystem: Environmental > Terrestrial > Soil > Grasslands | place: USA... | reverse complement strand
GCTCGAGGTGGGGACTGGGTTCCATCCGGAGCTCACGGGGCGAGAGAACATCTACCTCAGCGGTGCCCTCCTCGGCATGCGCAAGGCAGACATCGATCGTAACTTCGACGAGATCATCGCCTTTGCCGAGATCGAGAAGTTCATGGAGACTCCGGTCAAGCACTATTCGAGCGGCATGTACGTCCGCCTGGCCTTCTCCGTGGCCGCCCACCTAGAGCCCGAGATCCTGATCGTGGACGAGGTCTTGGCGGTCGGCGACGTCTCCTTCCAGCGCAAGTGTTTGAACAAAATGGAGGACGTCAGGCGGCACGGCCGAACAATTCTATTCGTCTCTCACAACATGCAGGCCATCACGCGCCTGTGCCAGCGCGCCATCCTGATCTCCGGCGGCATGATCCAAAAGGATGGACCGGCCGTGGACGTCGCGAGCGCCTATCTCCTCGACAGCCTCCGCGCCAAGGCCGAGACTGCATGGTCCGACTTGGCCACAGCACCAGGTAATGACATTGCGCGTCTCCGACGCGTCCGTGTCTGCACCGAGGACAGCCTCACCGCAGGAACAGTTGATATACGACGCCCGGTCGGCATCGAGATGGTCTACGACGTGCTCCAACCCGGACATTCGCTCGTCCCGTACTGCGACGTCTTCAACGAAACGGCTCTGTGTGTGTTCACGGCGCAGGACTTGAATCCGGCGTGGCGTGGACGCCCCCGTCCAGCCGGTCAATTCACCAGCGTCGCCTGGGTCCCAGGAAACTTTCTCTCTGAAGGAGCGTTCCTCGTCAGCGCAGGGCTCTACACAGTTGCCCCCTACACGCCGCACTTCCATGAGCGCGACGCGGTCGCCTTCCATGTTGTCGACCGCGCTGAGGGTGATTCAGCCAGGGGGGACTGGGACGGCCCGTGGGACGGAGTTGTTCGACCCCTTCTGACCTGGACCACCTACTTCTCGGAAAATTCTCTGGACCGATGAAGCACTCATACCTCGATACCACGATGCAGAATTCCCTCGTAGTGCGGGCTCGTCAAGTTGCTTCGTGGATGGCAGGCACTCCGCTCCCGCACTACGATCTCTTCGCAAATGGTCATGACTTGCCAGGGGCAGCGGGCGGATAGGCTTCCTCTTCAGCGCCTGGTAGATCGGTGCTCTCCCTACATCGTCGGGCCATGGGCCTTGACACGCTGGCTGCCGCGGCGGTATCTCTTCAGCCTATGCTCGAGCAAGCAAGTGGGTGCAACGTGGTCGGCGGCTCGCCGGTCGGAGGCGCTGCCTCCCCATGTTAAGAAGGTTCGTCTGTCGTCTATCGCCAGCGGGGCTTGCCGAATGAACCAGGTCCCAGCGGATCGCGAAGCGTCGGCCGCCCACCAGAGACGCACGGCACAGCTCCATGCATGGCAGGGTGACTTTGGCAACGCATATACCGACCGGAACGTCGTCGAGTCGCGAACCATGGTGGCCTTCTTTCAAAAAATTCTGGGTGGCCTGGACATTCGACGTCTCCTGGAAGTCGGCTGTAACCGTGGCCACAACCTTTCGGCTCTGACTGACGTTCTCGGCCCTGAGTGTCGGGTCGTTGGCGTTGAGCCGAATAGCCATGCGGTCGAGCTCGCACGCGCGGCGACCCCTGAGCTCGTGATCATTGAGGGCAGTGTTTTCGAGATGCCATTCGGGAACCGAGACTTCGATCTGGTCATGACCGCCGGTGTACTCATCCACATCGCGTTGGCCGACTTGGCGGCCGCGTTGACTGAGCTGTACCGCGTGAGCGGCCGCTACATTCTCTCTATAGAATACTTTGCCGAGCGAGAACAAAACGTTCTCTACCGGGGCTGTGATAATCTTCTCTGGAAGCGAAACTTTTTGAAGCACTGGCAGGAGCAGTATCCGGATCTCGTCCTCGTGCGCAGTGGATATGAAGAGTCCTGGGACAGGACTCATTGGTGGTTGTTGGAGAAGACCAGCCGCTGATCTATCGAGATGCGTACCTTCGGCATCGCGTTCCGGCATAGCGAGCGCCTCTCGCGTCTCGTGGGCCCGGAGCGTGTCCGCCGCGACGCGCTCGGTCCGGCGTCGCTGAGTGGTCAAGTTGCCACTCGGGACGCTCGAGGTCGACCGTGATGAGGCTTGCCGCGCTTCGCCTCGAGCACATCAGGGTGAAAGGGCGCTGCGTTCCGGTTCATCGACATCCGCTCTATCGGAACCGCCCGAAGGCGTCGTACCCGGTGTCGGAGCGTATCCATGCGCGCACCCTCACGCTCTCGTTCCTTCCCAGAGAAGAGCGGCGCGGACGGCAACGGCGTAGTGCACTCCGTCGACGAGGCCCTCGCGACATACGCGGAATGAAGCTGACCCTTGGTACGGCACAGCTCGGGATGGTGTACGGCGTGGCGAACACAACGGGCATGCCGGACGCCGCTGCGGCCCACCGCCTGATCCGCATCGCTCTCGAGCTCGGCATCCGAAGCTTCGACACCGCTCCCGCGTATGGAAGCGCCGAGGAGAGGCTCGGTGCGGCCCTCGCCGGCCGCACCGACGTCGTCGTTGTCACGAAGGCGCTCGGCGTTGAGCTCGAGCGCTCAGTACAGTGCTCGCGCGAGCGCCTTCGCGTTTCAGTCATCGATCATGTGCTCCTGCACGATGCGTCGGATCTGAAGACGCCTGGGGTGGTGCCAGCGCTGCGCCGGCTCGTCGCTGATGGCGTCGCGCGCAGCGTTGGCGCTTCTGTGTACACGCCGGCCGAGGCGCACGCCGTCCTCGAAGCTGGGCTCACGAGCCTCCAAGTGCCGATCAACCTACTCGATCAGCGATTCGTTGGTCTCCTCGACGAGGTCACAGTCTTCGCCCGTAGCGCTTTCCTGCAGGGTCTCCTCACACTCGATCCGAGTCGGTTGCCCGCACGCGTTTCACACTGCGCTCCGACGCTACGCGCGCTGCACGAGATGTGCGCGCGCTTTGACGTCAAGCCGCGAGATGTTGCACTCGCGTACGTCGCGCAACTACGGGGCGTGACGAGCGTCGTCGTGGGTGCGGAGACAGAGGCGCAGATCCGCGAATGTTGCGACCTCGTGCGCCGGCCCCTTCCCACTGGCCTCGTGGAGGCGCTGCGCTCTCGCTTTGCAGCCGTCGACATCGCCGTGATCGACCCGAGCCGATGGGGGAGTCCGTGAAGTTCTTCCGCGAGGGCGAGAAGATCGGTCTGTCCAAGCTTACCGCCGAGCACGTGGCTGCGTACTACGTGGATTGGCTGAACGATCGTGAGGTGACGAAGACGCTGGTGACCGGCCTTTTCCCGAGCTCGATCGAGGATGTGGCCGCGTTCGTCGGTGACGCAGATGGGCCGAAGCGGGTGAGCTTCGCGATTACGCGCAAGGACGAGGGCCGTCACATCGGCAACGTCAAGCTCGACTTCATCGACTGGATCGGCCGGAAGGCCGACTTCGGTATCCTCATCGGAGATCGTAGAAGCTGGGGACAAGGCTTCGCGTCCGAAGCCACGGCGCTCGTGCTCCGCTACGCATTCACGACGTTGAATCTGGAGCGCGTGACGCTCGGGGTGCTCGCCGATCACACGAGCGCGATCCGCGTCTATGAGAAGCTGGGTTTCATCCGAGAAGGTGTGCGGCCGCGCGAGCAGCACGTCGACGGTGTGCAGAAGGACGTGTTGATCATGGGCGTTTCCCGGAGCCGATTTCTGCAGACTCAATCGCGGGTTGTCATCATTGTTCAAGCGCGCATGTCGTCGACACGACTCCCTGGGAAGGTTCTCTTGCCGCTTGCGGGTGAGCCGGCGCTTGGGCGGCTCCTTGATCGACTCGCGCTGGCGCAGCGCGTGCACGCGGTCGTCGTTGCAACCAGTACCGATCTCGTGGACGACGCGGTGGCGACGGTCGCCCGCGATCGGGGCGTCGCGTGCGTGCGCGGCTCGCTCGAGGACGTCCTGGCGCGCTACCACCAGGCGGCGAAGGAGCAGGGTGCCGATGTCATCGTTCGCGTCACCGCGGACTGTCCGCTCCACGATCCGGTGGTCATCGATCGTGGTGTCGATGAATTCTTCGCAGACTGTGACGCAATCGACTACTGTAGCAACGCGGACGATCGCACCTTTCCCGACGGTCTCGACACAGAGGTGTTCTGGGTCGCTGCGCTCGACGAGGCGGCGCGTTGCGCCGCCTCACGAGAGGATCGCGAGCACGTGACATCGTATATCTCGCGGCGCAAGCGGAAGCGAAGTTTCGCGCAGCATGTGGACTTGTCGATGCTGTGTTGGACGCTGGATGTTCGTGAAGACTATGAGTGGATCGCGGCGATCTACGAAAAGCTCCAGCGGCGCGAAAGGGTGTTCGGCGCCGACGCTGTCTATCGGCTTCTCGTCGAGGAGCCGACGCTGCTTCGGACGAGGCGTGCAGCCGGCGACGGCGAACACCAAACGGTCGTCGAGAAGATTCGTCGCCACCTCGAGAAAACGTGAAGGGCCAAGAGCGCTACCGGCAGGCGAAGCAGATCATCCCGGGCGGTACGCAGCTCCTGTCCAAGCGGCCGGAGCTCTATCTTCCCGAGAGGTGGCCCGCATACTATGCGCGCGCCAAGGGTGTAGAAGTGTGGGATCTCGACGGCAACCGCTTCATCGATATGATGTCCACAGCGATCGGCGGATGTCCCCTCGGGTTTGCGGACGACGATGTGAACGCTGCAGTGAAGACAGCCATCGATTTGGGGAGCGCCACGTCGCTGAACTGCCACGAGGAGGTCGATCTAGCCGAGCTCCTCGTGGAGCTTCATCCGTGGGCGGAGATGGTTCGCTTCGGACGGTCGGGCGGGGAGGCGATGGCGATCGCCGTGCGCATCGCGCGCGCTGCCACCGGCCGCGACTGCGTGGCCATCTGTGGCTATCACGGTTGGCACGATTGGTACCTCGCCGCGAACCTCGCATCCGACACGGCGCTCGACGGACACTTGCTGCCGGGCCTGTCGCCGGCGGGTGTGCCGCGCGCGCTGGCGGGGACCACGCTGCCCTTCCACTTCGGCAACGACGCAGAGCTCGATGGCATCTTGCGTGCGCACGGCACTGAGCTCGCGGCCGTCGTGATGGAGCCGGTGCGCTACGAGGACCCGCAGCCGGGCTATCTCGAGAGCGTCAAGCGGAGGGCGCACGCCGCGGGCGCGGTGTTCGTCCTGGACGAGATCACCGCTGCGTGGCGCACCAACCTCGGCGGGAGCCATCTCCGCCTCGGGGTCGTCCCGGACGTCGCGGTATTCGCAAAGGCACTCGGCAACGGCTTTCCCATTGCGGCCATCGTCGGCACGCGCGCGGTGATGGACGCCGCCCAGAAGACCTTTATCTCGTCCACGAATTGGACCGAGCGCACGGGGCCTGCCGCCGCGCTCTCTACCATCCAGAAGATGCGCGCAACGAACGCCCAGCACACGATGATCGCGATGGGTACGCGCGTGCAACAGGTCTGGCGTGATGCGGCGACGGAGTACGATCTGCGCATCGAGGTGCATGGGCTGCCCCCGCTCACCGGATTCGGATTCGAGAAGGACACGACCGCCGTGCTGGCAACGCTCTTCACGCAGGAAATGCTCGAGCGCGGCTTCCTCGCCTGTCCGAGCTTTTACGCGACGAGCGCGCACACGAACGCACACGTCGACTCCTATGCCGCGGCATGTCGCGCGGCGTTCGCGAGTGTGCGCGCGGCGCTCGCGTCCGGGGAGCCGGAGTCGAAGCTGAAGGGACCTGTGGCCCACCGCGGCTTCGCGCGACTCACGTGAGGACGCGTGCAATGCGACGCGATGGAGATCGATGGGAGGACACCGGAGTCGCTCCCAGGACCGCTCGAACACTGTTCACCACGTGAGGATCCTCATTTCGTACCACAATTTCGTCCGCGATTATCGCGGGTCGCTCTTACTGAAATACACGCTCGAAGCTCTGGGGCATCATGTGTGGCTCCGGCCGCATTGGGACGAGGACGTCTTGTTTGCCACCGTGAAGGAAGTCGACGTGGTCGTCGGCTGCCAGATCGCCGAAGAATCGACGTCCTACATCGCTAAGTTCACGAGTGAGCACGGCGTTCACCTCGTCATCAACTCCAGCGAGCATTTCGCCAGTCCCGAGTGGTTCGAGTCGTTTGTGACCTACGACTGCAACCAATTGAGCGACGGGGTGATTTCGCTACAAGCGATCGCCAGCTCCGACTTGAAGGAGTTCATCGACCACCATCCCGGAATTCACCACAGCGACAAATACAAGCTTCTCGGATTTCCACGGCTGGACATCTCCCTGGACGAGAAGCTGCGGGACATCGAGAGGAGCCATATCGAGCGGACGTATAACTTGGGCCGCTTCAAGAAGCGCCTGCTGTATCTCTCCTCACTGATTTTTGAGGAGACGTTCACGGATGTCGGGAAAGGGGACATGGAGAAATGGCGGTATCAGCAAATGATCGACACCAATCATGCACTTCGCCGTTTCCATGAGCCGATCCTGGAGGGCTTGATCGAAAAGTATCTTGGACCAGAAGGAGTTCTTCTCATCAAGAAGCATCCTTGGGACATGTCCGATCATTTCGAGCGCCGGTTCAAGCATCCCAACGTCTGCTTTCTCAACCACGCGGAATACATCGTTCCTTCTCTTGCTTGTGCGGACGCGGTGATTCACAGCTTCAGCACGTCGGCTATCGAGGCATGGATTCTTGGAAAGCCGACGATCGCGGTGCTTCCAGCGGCGGAACGCGAGAGATTCTCGCTTAACCATATGCGAGACGAGGTATTCGCTGGTTCACTGGACGAGACGGTTGCGCATCTGACGTCCTACCCGCGGACGGAACTGATGGGGTCGGTTCGCAAGATTCTGGGGCGATACGGAGACGGCAAGGCCACAATCCGGCTGGCCCGAGAGATTCATAAGCTGAGTCCGAAGACCAAGAGAAAACTGAAGCGCCCTCGGTTACATTCCCGCTTCCGTAGCGAGTTGAACTGGTGGCTGGAGGATGTTGGAATCCGCCGCCGGCGGATCGATTCGAGAGCCAATCAGAAGATGCGGCGGCTTGCGGAGTGGGAACATTTGCGTGGCGCGGTGCAGTCCCGCTATCATGCGGCCTTTCGCGATTACGTCGAACGACATAAGACGGAACTACTGGGTTGATGGCGCGATCCGATCGAGCTTCGGATGGTCGGCAGGCACCTCAGATTGGCGCGGCGCTACCCGACAGCCCGGATGACAACGCCAGAGGGTTTCTCGGAGAGCACCCAAACGCGCTTCGTTATGAACAGATCAACGAGGATCCACGCGAGGTCGCCGCGCTGGTTGCCGGGTTTGTGCCGGACGGGGCGCGAGTTCTCGACGTCGGGTGTGGAACAGGATGCGTCTCGGCCGTTATTCAGAGGCTCAGAAATGCCCGGATCGTCGGAGTCGAACCGGATGTTGACAGAGTGCAGGTGACACGTGGTCGGGGAATCCAGGTCGTTGAGGGCTACCTGACGAAGGAAATGGTCGAAAGCCTTGGACCGTTCGACGTGGTTGTTTTCGCCGACGTACTCGAGCACGTTCCCAATCCAAGCGCGCTCCTGCAGCTTGGATGTGCCGCTTTGGAGAGAGATGGGATCGTCGTGATCTCGGTTCCGAATATCGCGCATTGGTCTGTGCGGTGGAACCTCGTGCGTGGGCGGTTCGACTACGAAGAGTTCGGCATCATGGACGCGACCCATCTCCGCTGGTTCACGGCAGCTTCGCTCGAGCGCTAGCTCCGAAACAACGGACTGGTCGTGGAAGCGATGACCCAGTCCGCCGGCACGACCTTGCCTGTGTATTTTGGTGCCTGGCCATGGTGCGTGATGCCCCAAAACCGTCGGTCCGATCTCATCCGGCATCTCGCCCGACGCTGGCCCCGGTTGTTTGGATGTCAGCACATCGTTCGTGCTTCCCGCGTCGCCTCCTGAGACGACCGGATTGTTCTCGGCCGGTGGGTCATGGCGTATCGGGTGCACGGCTGTTCGTGAGGATTCGCAAACTGTCCGGGCCGCAATTGAAGAGCAGGTCGACGACCGACATGTAGGGCTCGAAGCCCGAATACGTCTGGGGATACGTCGGATGTCGATACTCGTGATAACGGACCTCGATTCCCACGTCGTGAAACTCTGATTCGTGCAGGTAGTCGCGACCAAATGGCCCAGAAATATACGTCGTCGCCTCCACGGCCTTGCAGAGATTGAGGATGAGCTCGTCTTTCTTGCCCGTCACGGTCATCTCCGAGCCATAGAGGATCTTGCGTCGAATGCCGAGCGCGTCCAGCAAGTAGAGGTTGGTGACGCGGTTCAGCTCAGAGAGCCGCCGCCAGGGCCGCGCGTAGACTGACTCGAAAAACGCCTTGTGCTCAGAGAAATATGGTGCGCGCGCGTAGTTCAATCGCATCGTGGCCCAATGCCTCGAAGCCCAATCGCTTTCGCCCACGATCTCTAAGGTGTGCAAGTACTTCTCGTGGTGCAGCCCTTTGGTATTGAGGGGAACGGTGAGCCAGGTCCATCCGGTGGCGGTCCGCACTTTGTTCCGGTTGGCGAACTTGGTCTTGCTACTTAGATCGGCTTGGACCTGGTCGAGAACGATATGCAGGTCGCTGCGAGCGATCCGATCGAAATAACCGAGCCACGGGAGATAGGCGGGTTGCATTATGGACACGATCACGACGCAGGGCTCCGATAGACATACACGGTGAAATCACGCGGATGATAGTCGTGACGGAGCACCAGGTGCGGGCTCAGAGTCCGACACAGCGCCAAGGTCTCGCAGGGATCGGCATAGAACTCGCCTTCGTCGCGTTCCGCACTCCACGCGCTCAACGTGTTGAACGCGATCGCGACCCGACACAGGCTGAACATCCGCGCGACGAGCCGCCTCATGAAGGCTACGGGCTCGTGCTGGCGGTAGTAGAAGACCCCGCTCGCGACGACGTAGTCGAAGGTGGCGAGCGGGGTATCGAAAGCACTCCCGCACTCGAAGGGCACGCCGGGGAAGCGCTCGTGGCACCGCTCGATCATGCTTGGCGTGATGTCGATACCCGTGTACGTGACAGAAACATGCGATTCCTGGAGCCAGGCGTAAAAATCGCCAAGACCACACCCGATATCGAGCACCGTGGAAGCCCCGGTGATGCCGACCGCGCTCAGGATGGAGAATCGAAGCGCCTGGGACTCCTGGCTACCCCAGTTGAGCGCCCGGGCGCCCCCACCGTACTGCTTCAGCAAGCGGGTATAGAGTTCGATGTTTCGGTGGTCGTCCACTCGAAACGGATCGGGCAGGCTCATGTCCGAGAAGTCGCCTTCTCGGCGATGGCGCGCCATTCGGCGTGGACGCTGGCTTTCTGGGCAAGTTGCTCCACATATTCTACGTGCTGGCAGCTCAGCAGACGCCAACCAGCGAGAAGGTCGTCCAGTTGCGAGCGATTGTAGAAGCAGAGTGGGCCGACCCCTTGAAGGGTGCCCGCCGATATGTCCAGCGTGAGACCGTCCCGTCCAGGGCGGCCGGAGGCACCGCTGGAATGGCGATCACTGTAGGGGTTACAGAAAAAGCGGCCACCAGGCCGCAGCGTCCGGTATATCTCTGTCGCCGCGCGTTTCGCGGCGCTACGCCCGACGCACACGAGGGCGCCACGATCGATCGCCAGATCAAAAGACTCCGATGGAAACGGCAGCTGTGTGAAGTCGCCTACTCGAAGATCGGCAGAGAGATTCTCGGCCGCAAAGCGCCGCCGGGCGAAATCGATGGCACTGGCGCTGCCGTCGATCCCAGCGACGGTGAACCCTTCGCGCGCGGCGAACCAGAGGTTGTTGGCCGCGCCGCAGCCGATTTCCAGGATGCTGACCTCGTGGCGCGGCTTGCACGGCGGATAGTGGCGGTAGACGAACGTCACGACTGCATCGAAGGGGTATCGGTTGAGCTGCTGGCCTTTGCCGTAGAGGTCCGTCTCCCAGATCGAGTTGAACGCCGACGCGCTCATCCGAAGTCCTCCGGCGATAGGACGTGACCCCCGTCGACCGGCTTGCGAAGCCTGTGGCCGACCAGCCAGTGGACCGCGGCTGGCGGCAGTCCGGTCCCGGGTCGACGGAACGCGATGTCCTCGGAGCCGAGTACATGGCCGTCCGGCAAGGCCCTTGCGGCAACGCACGATAGGCGGAAGGCCAGCCGTCCGGCCGCTTCAGAGACTGTCGGGTGCACCGTCGAGTTGCCGAGGCACTTCTCCATCTCCCGAACTGCCTTGACGAGCGCCGTGAACTCACCGGGATCCGACGAGAACCGCTGGTCGGGCCCGGGCAGGGAGCGATCTATCGTGAAATGCTTCTCGATCCAGCACGCGCCGAGTGCCACCGCGCCCGTCGCCGCCACCGTGCCCCAGGTGTGATCGCTCAGGCCTACCGGGCAGCCGAAGACAGCTGCCAGAGCCGGGATCCGCCGGAGGTTCACGTCCTCGGGAGGCGTCGGATACGACGAGGTGCAGTGCAAGAGGATCAGGTCTCTGCCACCAGCCTCACGATAAGCGCGCACGGCGGCGTCGACCTCCGACAGCGTCGCCATCCCGGTAGACACGACGGTCGGCAACCTGGTGCGGGCCATCGCCCGGATGAGTGGAAGGTGGACGAGATAGTCCGACCCATTCTTGAGCAAAGGAACGCCGATGGCCATGAGATCCTGGATGCCCTGCTCGCTTGTCGGCGTACTGTGGAATACCACTCCACAGTCGTCGGCGTGCTCCTTCAGCACGCGCAAATTCTCGGGCGTGAGCTCGCAGCGCTTGAACATATCGTACTGCGCCTCGGTGACCTCACGGCCCTCCGAGATGTACGAATACATCAGCGACTGGTCGGAGATGAAGTCTTCCGTACGATAGTTCTGGAACTTCACGGAATCCGCGCCGCAGTCGGCGGCGGCCTGGATCATTCGAGCTGCCAACTCCATGTCTCCGTTGTGGTTGATTCCGATCTCGGCCACGATGAAGCACGGATAGCCGACGCCGAAACGGTGTCCCGCGATCTGCGTCATTTCGATGCCTTTTCTCCGAGCATTGCCGCCACGACTCGGATCGCGCCCTCGCCATCCACCAGTTCGCGGCCTTGACGGCTCATGGCGGCACGCCGCTCGGGATCAGGCAACAGGCGCCGCAGCGCGCCGGCTATGGCGGCCGGCGCGGCAAGGCTCACCGCCACGCCTCGCCGATGTGCCGCCGCTGCGACCCCTTCCTGGTTCGCGGCCAACGTCAAGAGCAGGCTCGGCAACCCCATAAACGCCAGCTCCAACACCGTGCTGCCGCTGGCCGAGATGGCAACGTCGGCCCACGCCATCACCTCAGCCATGTTGCGAACATCCCTCAAGTATCGCGTCCCTCTTTCAGCCGTCGAGCGGAGGGTCATTCCATCAGGAGCCCTGGGATGGCCCGCGCCGAGGATGGCCGCAACGTCGAGCTCGGCGAATTCTCGCAAGGCGTCGACGATAGCCTCCGTCACGTTGTCTGGATCGCTGCCGCCCATGGTGACAAGAACGCGACGAGCTACGGGGGAGATGGAGCGGTCCCACCTCTGCCACCCCAGGAACTCTTGTCGTAGCAATGCGTACCGAGGCCCGAGTAAGAGCTCGGTATTCGGCCCCGCGCGATACCGTAAGCGCTCCGCGTCCAGATTCTGATTCAGTAGAATGTCCGCAGAATACCGAGACTGATGCGCGACATCGTCGATGACCAGGAGCCGCAGACCCGACGCGCGGGCACCTTCTTGATACGCCGGATCGAAGTGATATCCGTCTAGGACAAGCCACTCCACGCCCAGATCGTGAGCAAGCGCTAGAGTAGCGGAGAGATCTTCGCGCTGTGGCTGCGTGTGCTCCAGCCAGTTGATCGAGAGGCCGACGCTCGCCAGGCGATCCCTCCAGGGCATCCCGGTCCTGTGCACGGCGAACGCGACAGGACCCGCGATCGTCTGCCAGGCTTGCGCCAGCGCGATGCAACGCATGAGGTGGCCCGCTCCAATCTGCGGACTCGCATCGACGCGTATGAGTAGTGGCGCCAGCAGCGACACGATGATCCCGTAGACTATATTACTGACTTCTCGTGGGCGTCGCGGTCGATGTCGCCCGGTCCGGATGCAGGGCCAACGGCGCCAAGACATGCAAAGAAGTTGGTGACACGGCGATCCGCGGCCGTATCGATTGACAACGATTTCGCGGATTGAGCGTGAGTGGCCGGTAACGGCCACGCGTACACTGAGGAACAGCCCCGAAGCGGGCGAGGGGGGAAGCCTGCAATGGACCTGTCGCTCGTCCGTCTGCGCCCCGCATCGCCAGACGACGCCCAAACGGTGTTTCGGTGGAGAAATGAGCGATTCATCACCGATCGCAGCAGCTCGGGGCGACCCGTAGAATGGGAGGAGCACCGCAGGTGGTTCGAGGCCTCGCTCGCGGGCGCCGAAAGGCGGATCTGGATCGTGCTGGCCGGAGACGAGGAGATCGGGCAGGTGCGGTTCGACCGCAGCGGCCCTGGGTCCTGCGTGATCTCCGTGTATCTCCTCGAACAGTTCACCGGTCTCGGGTATGGTCGCGAAGCCATCCGAATTGCATGTCAGAGCATCTTCCGCGAGTGGGGCGTCGAGCGCGTGATCGCGTGCGTGCGGGACAACAACCGACCCGCCCAATCGGCGTTCGTGCGCTGCGGCTTCCAGGAGACTGCGGACCAGCGACTCTGCCCCGGAGGACATGTGGTGTTCGTCCTCCGTGCAGCTCCGGGATCGGGCGGTCCGCCGGTCGTCGAGCCTCGTGTCCCGCCGCCATCTGAGTACCAATCCTGAGCGGGTGGTCGGATCAGACCACGACGTTTCGGCCCAGTACAAAGGCTTCTGCCGCGGGCACACCGACCGTCGCTCCCCTCCAGCGGGCAAGATGCTCGACAGCGGCTATCGAACGCGGATGGGGGAACGGCCGCAGCTCGGACTGATAGGCTTCCAGCGCTTTGACTTTGAGGCCCAAGGTGCCTGAAACATCCACGTACCATGTGGGAGCGAAGATCACCCCTGAGCCGGGCGTTTGCCACTCCGTGCTGGAGGCCACTTCGAAGAAGAGCAGACGCCGATGGCCATAGCCCGGCGAGGGGCGACCGGAGGTCACAACCGCTTCATGCACGCGCCGGTGGTCGACGTTGAGATCGCCGGCGTGGTGAGTGTAGATGACCTCGGGGTGACGCTCGCTCACCGCCGATTCGACGACTTTGACGATGTCGAGCAGAGCGCAGCTATCCATACGATTGTCGGGAAAATCATGGAGCTTCACAGAAGCCGCTCCTAGAATCCCATTCGCACGCCGGGCGGCTTCCTTCAACGCCGTGAGCTCCTCCTGTCGCTTCTCCCGATCGGGGCGGTGGTCACGGCTGGTGATTCCCTCCGCCAAAATAACAACATGGACTGCATCTCCCTGCTGGCTATGCTTCGCGATTGTCGCCCCGCAACCGAGGATCTCGTCATCGGGGTGAGCAGCGACCACGAGCACGTTCAGCGGAAGATCTCACCAGTGCCCATACCGTTCACTTCACCTTCACCGGCGACAGTAAGCGACGACTTTCTCGACAGCACTGATGACGTCTTCGGCGTCCTGCACTGTCATGGCGTGGAACATCGGCAAGCTGATGAGGGACTCGTACGCGGCCTCGGCATGCGGGTATTCCCCGCACTTGTATCCGAATCGCTCCCGATAGAAGGGATGGAGGTGCACTGGGATGTAGTGGACGTTGACGCCGATGTTCTCCGCGCGGAGGGCTGCGAACACCTCGGCGCGGGAGAAGCGGAGCGAGGGCAGATCCAGACGGATCGGATACAGGTGCCAGGCGGACTTCACTGCCACTCGCGGCCGCGGTGGGATGACGCCCGCTAGGCTTGAGAACGCGACTTCGTAACGTCCGGCGATCTCACGGCGACGGGCTAGATTCATCTCGAGCTTCGCGAGCTGGGCGAGGCCGAGTGCGCTCCCGATGTCCGTGAGCCGATAGTTGTAACCAAGGGCGACCATTTCGTAGAACCACTGGCCCTCGGCCTGACGCAGGCGGGCGTCACTGTTGATCCCGTGGTTCCGAAACAGTCGCAGACGGCTCGCGAACTCGGCTCGGTCCGTGGTCACGATCCCGCCCTCACCGGTCGTGACATGCTTCACGGGGTGAAAGCTGAACACCGTCATGTGGCTGACGGCACCGACCCGTTGCCCCTCGTATTCCGCCCCGAGCGCATGGCTGGCGTCTTCGATCACAACGAGGCCCCGCTGGTCGGCGAGCTTCAAGATCGGACCTAGATCCGCGGGATGACCCGCGTAGTCGACCGGGAGAATCGCCTTCGTGCGTGGTGTGAGCCGCGAAGCGATCTCCTCCGGATCGATGTTGAGGGTGTCCGCGGACACGTCCGCGAGCACTGGCGTCCCATCCTGATAGATGACGCAGTTGGCGGTCGCGCAGAACGTCAGGGGTGTCGTGATGGCTTCGTCTCCTGACGTCAGGCCAGCGGCGTAGACTGCACCGTGGAGCGCCGATGTGCCGGAGCTGAAGCTGACCGCGTGGCGGGCACCAACATAGTGCGCGATCGCTTCCTCGAACTCCGCCACCTTCGGGCCGGTGGTGATCCAGTCGGACCGTAGCACGTCGACGACGGCCCGAATGTCGTCCTCGTCTATCGACTGGTGGCCGTAGGGGAGAAGTGTCCTCCGCACCGGCCGTCCCCCATTGATGGCGAGATCGGCCATGTCTTACGCGTGCTCCACGATTCTGCGCAGCTCCTCGACCGACAGCCATCGCTCGTTCGTATCGCTCGCGAAGCAGAAGCCATCCGGCAGGCTCTTTCCGTCGATTCGACTGTTCTCACCCCACCACGGCATCTCAGGCTGGATCACGAACATGTCTTCCTGAGCGACCGTATGCCGCGACTCATCCTGTGAGACCAGGATCTCGGTGAGCTTCTCGCCCGGCCGGATCCCGCTGACTTCGACCTGACAGCCGGGTGCGACCGCCTCCACGAGGTCCATGATCTTCATGCTGGCGATCCGCGGCACGAAGACTTCGCCTCCCTGCATCATCCCCACGCACCGGATGACGAACTCTACTCCCTGCTCCAGGGTGAGCCAGAAACGCGTCATCCGTAGGTCGGTGACGGTAACCTTGCCGGTCTGGCGCTGCTCGAGGAACACGGGTATTACGCTCCCGCGGCTGCTGACGACGTTGCCGTAGCGCACGCAGCTGAAGCGAGTCGAACGGCCCCCGGCGTACGAATTGCCCTGCACGAAGAGCTTCTCCGCGCAGAGCTTGCTGGCTCCGTAGACGTTGATCGGATTGACGGCCTTGTCGGTGCTGAGCGCAATCACCTTACGGACGCCACAATCGATCGCGGCCTCGACCACGTTTTGGGCGCCCAACACGTTGGTTTTGATGGCCTCGTATGGATTGTACTCGCATGCGGGGACCTGCTTGAGGGCGGCCGCGTGCACTACGATGTCCACGGAAGCCTCAAACGCCCGGCGCAGTCGATCGCGATCGCGGACGTCGCCCACAAAGAACCGGAGTCTCGGGTCGGGGAACTGGATGCTCATCTCGTGTTGCTTGAGCTCGTCACGGCTGAACACGATGAGCCGCCGCGGATTGTGGCGGGTGAGCGCGGTCTGGACGAACTTCCGTCCGAAGGAGCCGGTACCGCCGGTTACGAGAATTATCTTGTCGTCAAGCGTCATGTGCACCTCGATATGTGAGCGCCAGCCGCTTCCGCGACTCCGTCAGTGAGCGTGTCGCCACGTTTTCCATGTGCCCGATCCGATCTCGACGCTCCCCCAATCGCTCTTGGCTCGTAAATTCTGCATTCTTTCCCGGTCGATGTAAAGCAACCGATCGCCACGACACTGATGGCGGTCAGTGGCGGTCATGAGATGGGCCAAGCCGGGGCAGGGCCGACCCGACGTGCCCGGAGTCAAGGCGTATACATTCTAACCTTTACTCCGCCTGGCTAGGCGCCCCTCAAGGCATGGTCAGTTGCTTCGAGATAGGCTCGTCCCCAGCGTTGATCTGGCTCGAGGTGATTGCCCTCACCCCATTCGTTCCACGCATTGATGAACAGGAGTTGCTCATCTTCTTCTTCGAAGGACATCTGCGTTTCGCGTGCCATCGCTCGTAGCCAACTTCCGAAGGCCTGTGGAGTCGATCGATGGAGAATGCGTGCATACTCGGTGCGGCGCGGAGAGTTATCCCAGCCCGGAGTGACGCAGCGAAAGCGCCTAAATGCCGGTGAGGGCTTCCTCAACATTCTTTCCGCCACCATCTCGTAGAGATGCACTTGATGTGCAGCGTAGACGCTGGAGGTTAGCCCCGCACTTCTCAGTCGATTCTGGATCTTCACGAGCAGATCCCAGCGTTGTCCGATCGGACGAGGTAGGATTGGGAAGTCGGGAGCGAACTCCACCGCCGCATCGAAGCCAATGCTCTGAGGGACCGTATAGTCTCCCCAACTTTCGACCCTCGCTAAATAGAGGCCGGGGAAACCAGCGGCCTCGACCCGCTTCCGCCAGAGATCGGCAGTTCCGGCAGGTGCAGGGAGGAGCGCGGTTCGGTAGACCAGGAAGAGAGGGCGACCGTTGATCTTTATGTAACGCTTGTCGCTGAACGCTGACAGCAGATGCTCGATATGAATTTCATCGTCCTCGGCAGAGTGTTGCTGAGCCATGATTACGGTGTGATCGCCGCCGTCCCATCGTCGCGTCCAATTCTCGTTCGCCCAGCATAGACAGAACTGGAAATCAGGGGACCCGGATCGTAAGACTTCTTCGAATGGGCGGTGTAGCAGTCGCTGACCATTGAACCAATAGTGGTAGTAGCAAAAGCCTGAAATGCCCGACGCTCGCGCCAGCTTTGCCTGCGCTTCGCGGACTTCAGGGACCCGGAGATCGTACAAGCCGAGATCCGACGGAAGATGGGGTTGATAGTGGCCGGGGAAGAGAGGCTTCGCCTTAACAACATTACTCCACTCTGTAAATCCCTTTCCCCACGCCCGATCGTTCTCCGGAATCGGGTGGAATTGTGGAAGATAGAAGGCGACAACGCGCATCAGCTGGACGCGTGCAACCCGGATCGATTCCCGGCAACTCCGTCAGGAACTGGGCGGCCATCGCGGAATGGGCTGAACACGTTCACGAGGCGCCCAACGCCGTCAGTCAACGTGAACGCCAGCAGTGCGCCGTAGGACGACGCTCCGGCCAGCCATACGATGACTAGCACATACGGTTCAGACTGAGATCGGCGTGTCGGTAGCGCGGATCGTCGGAACGACAAATGCGAATCACGGATCCAATATAGGGGGTCGTACGTGCTTTCGCAAGAAGTGCGGCGGGGTTGGATGTGATTCGTCACCCAGACCGCGCCCGGCAGGCGTGGATGGACGACCATCATTCACATGCAGCGGATCATCGAAAAGACCAAGCAAGACCAGCATGGTGCCTGGCCGGCGTCAATTTCGGCTATTTTTTCATGACAATGATGTTCTGGGAGCATCGTGTTCGGTCATCGATGTAGTCGACGAAGGTGAGGTATTGGGTCCAATGACTCAAGACATAGCCTTTGGGGATCGCCGTATCGCCCCAGTAATCCCAGTCACCGCTGTAGCCATGTGATGTATAGACGTACCGGCCCTGGTCGTAATCGGCCAAGGATCGCTTGACGTCGGGAAAGGACACTGCACTGACCTTGATCCCGTCAGGGTACGTGTTCAGCCGCTTGTCTTTTCGTAAAACAGCGCAATACGCGATGAATTCACGGTCCCTCGTCGTCACGACGAGGAGACCGCCGGGCCGCAGGATCCGGCGGAGTTCGGCCAACCAATCCTCGTGCACCTTCTCTGAGAGATGAGAAAAGACCGAGTAGCCGTAGATCAGATCAAACATGTTATCGGGGAACCGAGTGGGTGGCCTCCTGTTCATGAGCTCGAAGCGGCACCATTTGTTCGAGCTCGTGCAAAACTCGATCATCTCTTTCACGGGGTCGATACCCACGAGCCTCGACGGCTCGACGTCTTTCAGAAAGAATCGTATGATCCGACCCCACCCGCACCCAAAGTCCAGAATGGGGCCGCACTTGGCAAGCGGTCCCACATGAGTTTCATACTGTTCCTTGAGCAGCACATAAGCACGAAACCCCTCGCGAAGGACCTGTTCGCCCTTTGAACCGGTGAAATTGAGCTGGATCGCTTCGTCCGGCAGACCCGGCAGAATGGCCCGCAGCGAAGGATGCCTCTGATAGCCCTCGGCGCACAACCAGAACCAGAATCCGTCGCTGATCCCGTGAAAGAGCTCCATCGGGGCTTTGTCCGAGGCAGAAGCGGCCAGGGCTTCCATCGCCAAGCGATAAGCGATACCGTCAGAAAGCCGTCCGGAATCCACAATCCGCTGGGCGATCCTATTAGCGACCCCGTCGAGAATCCTACGTCCCAGTCCCTGGACCAG
>Ga0066710_100001263_pt1 | contig 18492 bp, 24 predicted proteins | sample GraSoiAngelo_159_FD_79666 | JGI IMG/M metagenome (GOLD analysis project Ga0066710, IMG submission 79666) | Grasslands soil microbial communities from the Angelo Coastal Reserve, California, USA - 14_1009_16_40cm | ecosystem: Environmental > Terrestrial > Soil > Grasslands | place: USA... | reverse complement strand
GTTTCGAGGATCACCCCGGTCGCATCGGTAAGGATCATCATGGTCCCCGACTCCGACAGGAAGTCGCGGGCCTGTTGCATGACCGGCACGCTGGCATCGATCAAGTCGCGATGCCGGTGCTGCAGTCTCCTGAGGTCCTCTTCCGGAGCCGGCGCTTGAGCTCGCGAGCGCCCCGGGTCGACGCGGGCTGAAAGACAGCGTGACCATGAGCTCTCGATCACGCTGCGCACGGCATTGGGCGGCATCTCGGTTCCTCGCAGGAACCGATCCCATGCCGCCATGACCTGTCTTTCTTGATCAGGATGCGGGGAACCCGAGAAAGCTGCCTTCGGCTCCATAGGGACGTCTGTCCTATCACCCACAATCAGCATCCCGTCCACCGATGGCATCGATTAGGCACGAGATCCCTTGCTGCCCATGCGCCCTCCCTCTCCTGACCTGACTACGTCGGTCGACTACCGCTCGTGCGCTGTCAGCGGCGTGTCCACGAGATGCTCGCCGACGAACCAGACCTGACGCTCGTTCGTCCTGATCACCTCGCTGACCAGCAGGTCGTTGGTGCCGTCATCGCCCGCCTCCGCCGCCTGCCGCGCCATCGCTCGAGCTTCCTTCAAGACGACCTCGTGAGCATGCAGCAGCCGCGAAATCTGCACCGGCACCTCGTCGCGACCACGGGGCGGGCGCGGAATCAACGTCATCTCGGCCACGTCGTGGGACATGGCGATGCTCACGCCGCCGAGCGACTGGATCCGCTCGGCGATCGCATCCACCAGCTCGCTCTGCTCGTTGAAGTGCTTGTCGAAGAGGAGGTGGAGCTGATAGAACGTCGGCCCGCTGACCTGCCAGTGGTGTTTCTTGTACAGGTCGCGCAGGGTCATGGTGTCGGCCAGGAGCTGGTTGAGATTCTCTACGCTGGCGGCGCAGACCGCGGTGTCGAGCGCGATGGGTAACCTGGCCACCGTTCCGTAATGCTGGAGCTCCTTAGCCTCGTGAACGGCCACCGGCCGAGCGCGCTCGATCAGGGTTGCGCCTTCGTGTTTCCTGGTCATGATCCTTCTCCCTTTCTAAATGATCTTTGCCACGAGTCACGCAGCGCGAGCGATTTCTACCGCCGCCTCAGCGCGCCAGCGGCGGAGCCGGAACGACAGACCGAGCAGGAGTGCGCCGAAGATGATCCCGTACGCTCCGATCAACCACACGAGCGACAGCGCGCCGGCTCCTGGTACGAGCATCGTCAGCACGCCGAAGGCGATCGACAGGACGCCGTTCAGCGCCAGCCAAGCCTCACCCGTGATCCGACGGCGGAGTCGGACGGCGGCAACGATCTCCAAGACTCCGGTCACGATCGCCCACGCGGCGATCATGTAGAGCATCGCGAGTGCCGTCAGGCCCGGCACTACGAATGCGGCGATGCCGGCGGCGATGCTGACGAGTCCCTCGAGAAGCAGTGCCCACCACGGCTGGTCGTCACCGCGGCCTCGGACGGCGGCGATGAGGTTGAGGACGCCCTCGACGAGCGCGTAACCGCCGAAGAGCAGGATCAGGGCGGCGAGCGTCACGCCCGGCAAGACGAACGCCAGGACGCCGAAGATGATCGCGGCGACACCGCGAAGGGCCAGAGCCCACCAGTTCTTTGCAAGCGAGTCGATGTTCATGTCGGGGTCTCCTTGCCACTCCGTTGTTACAGCGCTCGCAGAAACGACTCGAGATCCCATTTTTCGTCCGCGCGAGCTGCGTGCCGAGGATCCGGATGGTCGATCAGCTTCAGCTCCTCGCCCTCGAGATCCTCGCCCAGCTCACGCGATTCGATTCGGATCTCGCGCTCTTCCAGCTTCCGCGATCTCGTCACCGACACCCACTCGCCCAGCGCCATCGAGCACGCGCCGGCCAGCATTCCCGTGAGCCCGGCGAGAAGCATCCCCGCGCCGACCGGCGCGTAGCCGCCGAAGAGCAGGATCAGGACCGCGAGCGTGACGCCAGGCAGGAGTAGCGTCAGGATGCCGAAGCCGATCGCGACAAGGCCGCGACGGGCCAGAGCCCACCAGTTCCTTGCAAGCGCGTCGATGTCCATGTCAGGGTGTCCTCACCACTCCGTCGTTACAGGGCGCGCAGAAACGCCACGAGATCCCGCTTCTCGTCCGGCGTGAGCTGCGTGCCGAGGGTCAGGTTGAAGAATTCCACCGTGTCATCAAGGGTCAACAGGCGGCCATCGTGCAGATAGGGCGGTGTGTCCTTGATGCCGCGGAGCGGGAAGGTCTTGATGGGTCCGTCGGCGGAGGCCATCATGCCGTTGATCATCTGGGGCCGATAGAACCGCTCCGCGCGGAGGTTGTGCATGAGATTGTCCGTGTAGTAGGGCGGCACGTGACACGTCGCGCACTGGCCCTTGCCGAAGAAGAGAACCTGCCCGCGCAGCTCCTCGGGCGTCGCGCGCTTCGGGTCGAGCTTTCCGAAGACATCGAGCTTGGGGGCCGGCGGGAAGTCGAGGATCTCCTGGAATTCCGCCATGTCGTGGATCTGGCTGCCCCGCTCGAGCGCGTTCACGCCCTTCTTGGTGGCGATCACGGGGTCGCCGTCGAAGTAGGCGGCGCGCTGCTCGAATTCGGTGAAGTCCTCGACGGTCTTGAGCGCCCGCTGCGAGCCGAAGAGCCGCTGGACGTTCACACCGCGCAGGGTCGGCGTCTCGATCCGGTGGCGAAATTGCTGCGGACGGATGTCCCCTACCAGATGCGTCGCACCGTTGGTGCTGCCGTTCTGATGGCAGTCGAAGCAGGAGACGCCGAGGCTCGGATGCTCGCTGCGCCGGTCGGCGGTGAGATTGAACTGCTGTTGGGGGAACGGGGTCAGGAGCAGCCGTAGACCTTCGAGCTGCTTGGGGTTGAGGATCCCGTTGAAGAGCTCGTAGTAGTTGTCGGTGGTGACGAGACGGCCGCGGGAGACGTCGCCGAGATCGGGACGCGTCGTGAGGAAGATCGGCGCCGGGGATTCCGGCAGGAACGCGTCGGGCAGATCGAAGTCGAGGTCGAAGCGTGTGAGATCACGGCCCGTCTGCTTCTTCACTTCGTTGATGTGGAACGTGGGGAACACCATCCCGCCCTCAGGATGATTCGGATGAGGCAGCGGCAGGAACCCCGCCGGGAAGACGCCCTTCTCACGGATCTCGTCCGGCGTCATCCTCGCGAGTGCGTCCCACGTCGCCCCGGCCGGCAGCTTCACGCGGATGCCGCCCTGAATCGCCTTGCCACGGCTCATGGTGGCGCCCGCGACCGGACGATCGCTCAGGTCGTAACGGGAGGCGAGCAGGTCCCGCTGTCGCTTCCCGACCTCCGCTTTGGCGCCACGCATCCGCGCGAACACTGTCCGGAAGTCTTCCTCGTTCACCGAGAGGTAGCTCGATACCGCCGGATTGGCCGTCCCTGCCCCGGGGCCCTGCATGGCGCGCGCACCCGCCACCATCCCCACGATCACCAGCCCCAACGCCAGCGCAGCCGCCTTCCGATGTCGACGCATCACGCGCAGCCCCCCTGTCGAGTCAACGCTCGTTCCTCTAGATGCTGGCGGCTGGCGAGATCGCGGGTGGCGCGAGCGATTTCAGCAAGAATCCGCAAGGCCCGCCACTGTTCGGGTCGTCATCGTACGTCTACCTCCCTGTCCGCGTATCCACGACCTCTTTCGGGGCGAGCGCCTCGAGCTCCGACGATGGTGAGTGTACATTCCCGCACGAACGCGCGAGACGGGACTCTGCTGAAACCTACGCGGGGCTGTCCTCCACCTGCAGAATCGGATCGTCACCACCGGTGGGACCGGTGAGACGTTGGAGCTTCGCTTCCCCCCGCAGGCTAGGGAGCCTGGCCGATCGATACGAGGTCGAACGAGACGACAGTGATCCGATAGGTGACGGCTCCCGGCATAATCTCCATGACGACGGACGTCTCGCCGCCCGGCCCGATGTCACCGACTGCCCACGCGAACCGCCGGCCCACCGGATGGCTGTCGACACTGAGACCCTCGACCTGCAGCCGCACATTCGTCACTCGGTAAGGCGAGGCGTTATTGACGTGCGCCTCGATCCTAGGAGTCGGAGTCGCACCATTCATCTCCGGCGCCCAGCTCACGCGAAACCAACCGTTCGCCGGCTGATCGCGGTCCTGTCCCCACGCTGCAGGAGTCAGCAGGGCGAGGACCAGTCCGAGCGCGAGGGAGACTCTCGTCGCTACCACCCTGAGCGTTCCGTCACTGGTCATGTGCTCCTCGATTCCTACCCTCTTGGAGGGCGGGAGGCACCACCGGAAAAGTCGACGGCTGGAATTTCCGCAAGAACACGCAACTGCAACCGGACCCGTCGAACCCGCCTCAGTGGTAAGACGCAACGGTCTCCTCCTGCTCGCTCAGGCAGACGCAGCAGATCCAGCCCACCGGAGGGATAGGCTCCATCGGCTCGCTACAAACCCCGCAGCGCGGATCTTCGATCACAGCGCCGCCAAGCGCTTCGGGCTCATCACGGAGTTCGCCTCTCACGACCTTAGGATGACCATCCCCGTCCCGAGGTTGCGCCAGCCGCGCGTCGCTGCATCCCGCTGGGACACCTCCGTCGTCGTAAGAGGTGACAAAGGCATAGGCGATCAAGCCCCGAAACCGCGCAAGGCCCTGGCGGCCCGGGCGCCCTGTTCGCCAGCGGTGATCGACGCGACTCGCTGGCTGAAGCCGCCGTGCGGGCCGGCGATCGACCGGGATTCCGCGCGCGGACAACGATGAAAGCAGCGGCCATGCATCGTGTATGTGAGGAGCTCAAGCCCCGGCTGAGGCGCTGGCGAGCCACAGCGTTGCCCATTGCTCAGGCGGCGCTGGCCGCTGGGCTCTCCTGGTTGGTCGCGGTGAACGTCGTGGACCACCGGTTGCCGTTCTTCGCGCCGATCGCGGCCGTGATCTGCCTCGGTGTCACACTCGGCCAACGGCTGCGCCGGGGGATCGAGCTGGTTGCCGGGGTCTGCATCGGGATCGGTATCGGCGACGTGTTGATCTCCGCCATCGGCAGCGGTGCCTGGCAGATCGCGCTGGTCGTGGCGCTGGCAATGTCGGCTGCCATTCTGCTCGACGGCGGACCAGTGATCACGATCCAATCAGCGGTCTCGGCCGTGCTGGTGGCGACCCTCTACTTTCCTGGCCAAACCAGCGGCGTGAGCCGGATGGTCGATGCGCTGATCGGGGGTGCGCTCGGGCTCGCCGTAGCTGCTCTGCTCCCAGCCGATCCCCTGACTGACGCGCATCGGAACGCCGGTCGTCTCCTGGGCGAGCTCGCCAGCGCGCTGCATGGCGTGGCCAGGGCGATCAGGGAGGGAGACGCGGATCGGGCAGCGGAAGTTCTCAGCCGGGCTCGCGATACGCAGCATATGGTCGACAATTTCAGGACAGCACTGCAGACCGGCGGCGAAATCGCGACGATCGCGCCGATTCGCTGGCGCCGTCGTCCCCAGCTGGAGCGCTATGTGACCATGGTGACGCCCGTCGACTACGCACTACGCAACACCCGGGTGTTGATCCGACGTGCTGTCGCCGCATTGCGGGATGGTGAGGCGATGCCGGCCGCCCTGTACCAAGCGCTGGACGATCTGGCTGACGCCGTCGAACTGCTATCCACGGAGCTCGTCAATGGGAAGGAACCGGCGGCGGCGAGGAGCCGCATCCAGAGTGTGGCCCGGTCGGCCGGGCGCCGAGCTGATCGGCGCCGGCGGGTTTTCGGCCAGGGTCGTGCTCGCCCAGCTGCGCTCCGCTTCCGTCGACCTGCTGCAGGCCACTGGGATGACCAGAGACGACGCGCTCGCCGTGTTGCCGGTCCTCAGCCGTCGTGCGAGGAGCGCTCGTGGCACGAACTACGTCCAACGGTCTTAGGGCCGTCGAGCTCGGTTGAGGGCGACATCTAGCCGTTCTTGGCGTTCCAGATGTCCCGATGTAGCCGCCACTGGCCGTCTACCTTCTTCCAGACGACCACGAACTTCACGACGGCCGTGCCACCGCTGAGGGTGAGAGTGGCCTCACCCACTTCATAGCCGGTATCGCCGGCCTGCTCGAAATCGAGCGTGCTGAGCCTGATGTCCTTCAACCCCATCTGCTGAGCCACTGAACCCCACATCTGCTTGATGTTGTCGCGGCCTTTGACGATGGGGCCATCAGGCGGAAAAGCCATGGCATCCGGCGTGTACAGCGAGGCGAGGCGGTCCAGGTCTGCCTTGCGGGCGGCGTCTTCGAACTGGCGATTGACGGCGGCGATTTCCGATCGGCTCATATGTGGCCTCCTGCCCTCGAGGTCCCGGTCAATTGTTCAGGTTTCGAGATCAAGGATCGGCGCGTCCAATGCCTTGGCGGCGCGCGCAGGGTCGAAGTACTCGCGGAGGAAGGCGATCTTACCGCCGACCGCACGCAGGAAAAGCACGTACTCCTGGCGATAGGTGCGCCCCGTGGGCTTGATCAGCGCCTCCGCCTTGACTTCGGCGACCGCTCCTTCCGGATCAGCGAACGGATGCACTCTGGCATCGAAGAAGCGGAAGTTCTCCACGGCCCCTAGGAACCACGTTACGTGACGCACCACCTCCTCCCGCCCCGATAGACGCGCCGGATGGCCGATGGCAGGCGCGTAGGGGAGTTCCCAGACGAGATCATCGGCGATCAACGTCTGCCATAGCGCGTTGTCCTGGACGAATGTCTGGAAATGGCGTTGCAACAGATCGGAGGCGATCGTCATCGAGGTCTCCTACTGGTCCAGGTCCATGGGCAGCAGTGTAACTGAAGAGAGATGTTGACGACACGCTGGCGGGCTGGTGAGAGAGACGTCGACGTGCTGGCAGCCTGATCCAGCCTAATCGGTTCGCAGACCCGGGCACGTCCTTCCGTCCGGCTGCTCCGCCGCCCTATCTCGAGCTCCTCCTCTTCCTGTAGTGGGTCCGGATGTCCCCAAGCGGCTCGCTCCCCTGCCCATTATCTGCACCCCCCCTAGGATTCCCCCGCCTGTCGCGAGAGCGTCGGGTGTTGTCAACCGAGCGGGATGAGGTTTTGGCGAAGGACACCTGTCTCGTTCTTGCGCAAACGAATGTGCTCACGGGTCGCGCGCCTTCGTTCGGCACTCCCAACGAACAGCAACCATGTCGCGACCACCACGGGCGAAAGGAACAAGACATCCCGCGGTCGGGCCTAGCCCCACTGCGGAAGTCATCGGAGAACGGCGCGACGAGATCGTCGTCGTCCAACGGCCCGATCCCGCGGCGTTCGAGGAAAACCGTAACGTAAAGGCGATCTACTTCGACGTTGACCGGTACGACGTTCGACCCGGCGATGCGCAGACGTTGGAGGCCGATGCGGCCTGGCTCAAGACGAACGACGTGCTTATCCTCATCGAAGGCCAGTGCGACGAGCGCGGCACTGCCGAATACAATCTCGCGCTCGGCGATCGGCGGGCGCAGGCGGCCAGGAACTACCTCGTCGCACTTGGCATCTCGGCCAGTCGCATCGGCCTGGTGAGCTACGGCAAGGAGCGCCCGGTCTGCGCTGAGCACACCGAGGAGTGCTGGGCCGCGAACCGGCGCGCGCACCTCGTCGCCCAGCCACGTGGTTGATCGCGAACATGGCGGAGAGCGCGACCAGTCCCTGGTGGCCTCGGCTCACGAGCATCGCGAAGCTCGTCTTCTGGGTGACTCTGACCCTGATCGTCGTCCAGCAGGTCTACGGCTCCTCTAAGCCCGTCGCAGCGCGAACAGCGATGCTCGACCGGTTCCAGCAGGAACGGAAGTCCCGTGTCATCGCCATGATTCACCGTCAGGACACCGTGACGCTCTTCGGCGTGCCGGTGGGCAGCTCTATCAGCATCGAAGACTCCGAGGCCGTCCTGCGGGCCATCCGCCTCACCCCTGAGGACCAGCCCATCGACGTGATCCTTCATACTCCAGGAGGGCTGGTGCTGGCCGCCGAGCAGATCGCCAAGGCGCTGGTCCAGCGCAAAGCCAAGGTGACGGCCTTCGTGCCCCACTACGCCATGAGCGGTGGATCGCTCATCGCCCTGGCCGCGGACGAGATCGTCATGGACCCGAACGCCGTCCTGGGTCCCGTCGATCCGCAAATCGGCGACTGGCCGGCCGGCTCGATCGTCAAGCTCCCCGAGCTGAAGAAACCCGCCGTCATCAGCGACGAGATGCTCATCCTCGTGGACGTCGCGGCCAAGGCGCAGATACAGGTGGGCGTATTCGTCGCCGAGGTGCTGGCGAAGCACTTGCCGAGGGACAAGGCCGCAGCGCTGGCCACGGTGCTGACGCAAGGACGCTGGACCCACGACTTCCCGATCACCGTGGAGCTGGCACGCCAGCTCGGACTCCCTGTTACCATCAACATGCCGCGCACTGTCTACGACCTGATGGACCTCTACCCGCAGGGTGGTCAGGGGCGGCCTTCGGTGCTGTACGTTCCCTTGCGCCCTGTGCTGCCAAACCGTAGCGAGGCGCCCAGGTCGCCGTCCACCGCGCCGGACGTCCCCAAGAGGTGAACCTCACAAGGGTGGCGTCCCTCGAGGTCGGCGCACCAGGAAAGGATTGTGGCCGTCTCGCGTCGCGCGACGCTCGTTGTCATCGGCACATTCAAGCTGGCGAAGGGTGTCCTGCTCCTGGCGCTCGGTCTTGGGCTGCTTCTACTCCGCGCTATTCCTGTCGGAAGGCATCGGGCTGCTGCTTCGCAAGCGCTGGGCGGAATACTTCACCGTCATCGTCACGGGCTCCCTCATACCGCTCGAGCTCTACGAGATCGCGCGGCGTCCGACCGGGGTCCGAGTCGCGGTGTCGCTGCTCAACGTGTCGATCGTCTGGTATCTGGCGCGGGGGCTGCGCCGAGGTACGTGAGAGCCGACTAGAGCAGATGGCGGCGAAGCTGGTGGGCGGCAGTGAGGTAGCGGCCGCTCGCCAGACGCACGAAGAGCCATGAGCCCAGCCCGGTGGCCGCCGCGAGCATGAAGACGACGACCATCTGATAACGGACCGCGACGAGCGGTGACGAGCCTGCTAGGATCTGGCCGGTCATCATGCCCGGCAGCTGCACCAGACCAACGGTCATCATACCGTTCACCGTTGGGATCATCGCCGCCCGCAGCGAGGCGCGCATCATCGGCTGCACGGCCTCGCGGCCCGAGAAGCCGAGGGCCAGCCTGGCCTCGACCTCGTCCGCGCGAGCCCGGAGGTCGCCCTGGAGCCGATCGCCGGCGAGCGCGGCGCTGGTCATCGAGTTGCCGAGGATCATCCCCGCGATCGGGATGATGTACTGAGGCTCGTACCAGGGACGGACCCCGACGACGACACCGATCACGTACGCGAGGGTCGCCGCCGTAGAGGCCGTCAGGGCCAACCCAGCGATCCAGTTTCCGCCGGGCAAGGGCTTCCCCAGGCGCGAGACCGCCGCCTGAGTGGCCACGCCCGTCATCGTCGCAAGGATCAGCAGCACCCAGTACCAGCGGGCAGCGGCGAAAACGGCGGCGAGGACGAGGCCCACCACGTAGAGCTGGACGATGGTGCGAACGGAGCCGATCACGAGGTCGCGCTCGAGGCCGAGCGACTGGCGAACCGACACGGCGACGACTGCGCCCACGAGCACGAGCGCCAGCCCGAGCTGCCAGATGGACAGATCGATCACGCTTGCCGTGGCGCTCACGTGCGACGCGCGCCCTCGGGGAGCGACCCGCCGGCCAGGAACGCCTGAAGGCGCGTGTCCGCGGCGCCGGGCTCGTCGATCGACTCGATGGCCTCGACGCGCCCCTTCACGAGATACAGCAAGCGGCCGCCCAGCCGTCGGACGAGCTCGGGCTGGTGTGTCACCGCGACGATGCTCAGTCCGCGCGCCACCCGCAGCCGGGAGATCGTTTCCACCACCAGCAGCGCGTTGGGCGGATCCAGAGCCGAGGTGGGCTCGTCGAGCAGCAGCGCCTGCGGGTCGCGCAGCAGCGCGCGGGCGATCGTCACGCGCTGCTTCTCGCCACCGGAGAGCGTCGTCGAATCCCGCTGGAGGAAGTCCGGCTCCATCCCGACCTCCGCGAGCGCCGCCTCCAGCCGGGCCGCGGAAAAGTCGCCGGGAGCGTCAGCCGGTCGGACGCGGAGATTGTCGCCCACCGTGCCCTCGAACAGCACCGGTGTCTGCATGACCAGCGCGACGCGGCGCCGCAGGTCGCGGGGGTCGAATGATCGGATGTCGCGGCCCTCGAACCACACCGTCCCCAACGTGGGCTCGACGAGACGGTTGAGACAGCGCAGCAGCGTCGACTTGCCCGATCCCGACGGGCCCACCAGCGTGAGCGCGCCACCGCGCTCCAGGATGAAGGAAACATCCTTGAGGATCGACACCGCGAACTGTCTGCGATGTCGTCGATACTCGAGCGAAAGATGGTCAACGTGGAAGATGGGATCGTTCATGCGCGGGCGGCGCCCACCCCCACGTCCGGAGCGTCGATACGCTGTTGAGACGAGCTCGAGGTGGCCGGGTTACTAAGACTCTCAGGGCGATTCCTGGCTGCCGTCACCCACGGCCAGGGTCCCTCCGTGTTCCGCAGCGTGACGCGGTTGCCCCTGGCCTCGTCCTCGTATTGATCCGCTGTGACCTGTCCGAGGGTGCCTGCCACGTCCCGCCGAGATCGCTGGATCGAGCCAGAACACCTGGCCCGGCACAGCCGGCCATGAGGACGACCAGGGCGACACCGGAACCACCGGCGGCGAGCGTGCGATGATTCATAGGATCGTTCCTCCCCGCATCGGTCTGCTCCTGACTGTTCTGACCTTGAGATGATCAGAGGGAGGGCGCCGAGCAGCCGCGGGGATTTTCTCGCAAGAATCCGCAACGGCGCCGATCGCCTGCAACCTCTTCGAAGCCGGCCGCATCACAAACAGTACGAGGGGGATTGGTGATGCGCCGATGTGACATTCGCGGTTCACGGGGAGTGGCAGCGCTGATGGCGCTCGCGCTCCTGAGCGTGCTGTCCGGCACTGCCGGCGCTGCCGACGATACGACAGTCCGCTTTCAGGGGCGCGTGCTGTGGATCGCGGGAGAGACGCTGATTGTCGGCACCGAGGACAGCCAGAGCATCAACGTCGATCTCACGCACGTATCGCAAGATGAGTATCAGCGTCTAGAGCGCAACGACAGTGTCGTCGTGACCGGAACCATTCCTACCGAAGGAAACCGCGTCGTGGCGACATCGATCGAGCCGCTCGAACCCTGAGGCGCCATCGGGCGGACGCGTCCGCGTCGTCTAGCGCACCTGGCCCAGCGAGGCGAGGTCGTAGGAAACGACCGTGATCCGATAGCTGACCGCGCCCGGCATGGGCTCGGCGACAAAGGATGTCTCGCCGCCCGGTGCGATGTCGCCGAACGCCCACGCCAGCGTTCGGCCAACGAGGTGACGGTCGGGATCCAGGCCCTCGACTCGCAGACGCACGTCGGTCACCCGGTACGGCGAGTCATTGAAGACGCTCCCCTTGATCCTGGAGACCACACCGTCCGTCGGCGGCGCCCAGCTGACTCGAAACCAGCGCTGGGCCTCCTGTTCGCCGGACTGTCCCGTCTGTCCCCACGCCGTCGTCGTCAGCAGGACGAGCCCGAGCCCGAACGCCAGCGCGCGTGTCGTCACCGCCATCACGGTCGTATCCGCGAGCGTCATGGCCGACCTCCCTTTCGAGGTTCGGTCGACCGGGTGAAGGTGAACGTGACACTCCTCGGCGGCGGCTTCGGCCGCAAGTCGAAGCCCGATTATGTCGTGGAGGCCGCGCTGCTCTCGCGGGCCATCAGCGCTCTGGTCAAAGTGACGTGGACCCGCGAGGATGAGATCCACCACGACTACTACCACACGGTCACCGCCCAGCATCTCGAGGCGGCGCTGGATCCTCGCGGTCGAGCGCGGCGACCGCATCGAGATATTGCCGGTACCGTCGCGGCTGGAGCTTCGGATCCGTCTGGCGAAGATCATCGCCGGTGAACCGCGTATCTGATCGCATGCGGCCGGATAGCAAGCCCCGGCAGAGCGCGCCGTATGCCAGGACGGTGAGGCCGTGATGCTCGGCATACGGAAGGACGTCCTTCTCGATCTCTCGCTCGAAGAGGTTGTAGGGCGGCTGCACGGTATGCAGCGGCGCGACGGCCCGGAACATCTCCATCTGTTCGGGTGAGAAGTTACTCACGCCGATCGCGCGCTGTTCTTCGTATTCGGTCTGGCGATCATCCTCCAGCTCCTGGCCAATGGCTGACTTCGTTCATCGCCTGCTTCCAGATGATCCGATGGCCGCCATGCTCGAGCGGCGCAGCACGTCGGCGTCCCCACCGGCCGACGAAGACCTCAACGGACGGGCACGATTGCGTGAGAGCGCCGAAGCAATTCAGCAAGAACGCGTAGCACCGGCCCACGCGTGGCGGCCCTCCCAAGAAATGAGAGAGAAGGGACGGACCCGACGCACGACACAACGACCAACTTCCGAGGAACTCGGACGAAAGAGGAGAAAGATATGCGTTATCCAGTGCTGCTCGCAACAATGGCGCTCGGCGTGGCGATGTCCTTCGGACACGCCGTCGCTGGCGGTCCGGACGCTGGGTACGGCGCCCGGGAAGTGGGCACGGTCCGCTTCATCGATCGCGCCCTCAATCTGATCCAGCTCGAGGATGGCACCGAGCTACGCACGACCGACGCCCGGATGCTCAAAAACATCAAGGAAGGCATGCGGGTGCAGGTCGACTTCACTAATGACGGGGCGCAAAACGAGATCAACAGCATCGCGCCTGTCGCAGCCGATTCGCAGGTGGGCGTCAGCCCGACCGCGGGCGACTGATCTGCATCCCACGCCAGGCCGGCTCCTGGGCGGCCCGTCGCCGCTCAGGGCCGGAATCTGGTGGGGCTTCCTCAATTCCGCCCCTCATGTGACAGGTTAAAAGGTGAAGACTCGCGACGCTCTGCTCTTCGTGACGGTCGCGCTTCTGGCCGCCACACTCTCCTTGGCGTTTCCGAACCTGGCCGTTGAAATCGCGGGTAGCGAGGAGCCCGCCCAGACTGAGACGCTCACACCACAGGAGAAGCAGCCGAACGCACCTTAGCCGACGCCGAGAGCCGCGGCACGGCCGTCGCTCCCGGCGAGCGCTCAACTCGCGTCGACGTCCGCTACTCATCGTCGTCAAGATCCTTGTCGACGTGTCGCGACTGAGGTGGAGCTCGAGCATCCGCAGGTGACCCGAACCGTCTGCGGCGCGGAGAATCGCTGGTTCGTGTAGCTCCCCTGCCCGTCCAGCTGGGGGAACTGCACCGCGCGAGTCACGGCGATCACCGACTGGATCGCCGTCACAGCATGAGCTGTGCCGCCGTGGCGGCGAATGGCCGGCGTCATGTCGATCGTGCCTTCGGAGGCCTCTCGGTCACGAGCCGCCTGTCGCAATCCTGCTGAAAACGATGGCGGCGGCGACACCGTCTCCGAGCGGTTCGTCGCAACAGTGAAACCGACACTGCGGGGTCGGGACCCCGCGGAGAGCAACGCCGAGACACGTTCGAGCGGCTTCCCAACCAACCCGAGGAGTGTGTCATGGAAGTTCCGTCGACCCGAAGCGCCGCCCACCATCCAGAGCCTTCGTCCGAGCCCCAGCGAGTTGCTGGACCCTTCTCTGGACTACTCGTCATCGACCTGACCCATGTGGGGAGGATTTAATCATGGGGCTGCCTCTCGAAGGAATCAAGGTTATCGACTTCACCGGCGTGCAGGCTGGACCAGCGTGTACGCAGTTGCTGGCGTGGTTCGGCGCCGCTGTATTGAAAGTCGAGCGGCCAGGCGTTGGAGATGTCACGCGCAATCAGCTGCGCGACGTCCCCAATTTGGACGCGCTGTATTTCACGATGCTCAACAGCAACAAGAGGTCGCTGGAGCTGAACACCAAGACGCCGGAAGGCAAGGCGATCCTGGAAAAGCTGATCCGCGAGGCCGACGTGCTGGTCGAGAACTTCGCGCCGGGCGCGATGGACAGGATGGGGTTCAGCTGGGAGCGTATTCAGGAGCTCAACCCGCAGATCATCTTCGGGTCGATCAAGGGATTCAGCGACGACTCGCCCTATGCGGACCTCAAGGTTTATGAAAACGTGGCGCAGTGCGCGGGCGGCGCTGCGTCGACGACCGGCTTTTGGGACGGTCCTCCGACGATCAGCGGAGCGGCGCTCGGCGACAGCAACACCGGCATGCATCTCGCGATCGGCATCCTGACCGCATTGATCGGCCGTGAGAAGACCGGCAAAGGCCAGAAAGTGGCGGTGTCGATGCAAGATGCGGTGCTGAATTTGTGCCGCGTCAAGCTGCGGGACCAGGAACGCCTGGACCATCTTGGCTATCTGGAGGAATACCCGCAGTATCCGAACGGGAAGTTCACCGATGCGGTCCCGCGCGGCGGCAACGCCGGCGGCGGCGGGCAGCCGGGCTGGCTGCTCAAGTGCAAGGGCTGGGAAACCGACCCGAACGCCTATATCTACTTCACGATCCAGGAGCAGAACTGGGAGCGAACCTGCGCGGCGATCGGTAAGCCGGAATGGGCGGAAGATCCTGCATACGCGACCGCCCGCGCGCGCCAGCCGCACATCTTCGACATCTTTGCAGAGATCGAGAAGTGGCTGGCCGACAAGACCAAGTTCGAGGCCGTTGATATTCTCCGCAAGTTTGAGGTGCCATGTGGGCCGGTGCTCTCCATGAAGGAAATCGCCAACGATCCGGCCCTGCGCGCCAGCGGCACCGTGGTCGAGGTGCAGCAGGAGAAGCGCGGCAGCTACCTTACTGTCGGCAGCCCGATCAAGTTCTCCGGCTTCACGCCCACGATTACCGGAGCCCCGCTGCTGGGCGAGCACACCGCCGAAGTGCTGACGGAGCTGGGTTACAGCCCAGAACAGATCGCGAAATTGCGCAGTGAAAAGGTCGTCGGACGCGACACCCCGCATTCTTCATAGGAGAGGCGCTTCCCATGGCAAACGAGACGAACTCCCCTTCCATGACGAACGGGTTTCACCTGGTGGTCGATGCCCTGAAGCTCAATGGCCTCGACACCATCTACGGTGTGGCCGGCATTCCGGTGACCGACCTGGCGCGGTTGGCTCAGGCCAAAGGCATTCGCTACATCGGCTTTCAGCACGAGCAATCAGCCGGCAACGCGGCGGCGATCGCCGGCTACCTGACGCAGAAACCGGGTATCTGCCTCACCGTTTCTGCTCCCGGCTTTCTCAACGCCATGGTGGCGCTGGCCAACGCCACCACGAACGGGTTCCCCATGATCCAGATCAGCGGATCGAGCGACCGGGCGATCGTCGACCTTCAGCAGGGCGACTATGAGGAACTGGACCAGATGAACGCGGCCAAGCCCTACGCAAGGGCAGCATACCGGGTCAATCGGCCCGAGGACATCGGCATCGGTCTGGCGCGCGCCATCCGCGCCGCCGTCTCTGGACGTCCTGGCGGCGTGTACCTCGATCTCCCGGCGAGCGTTCTGGGCGCCACCCTCGACGCCGAGACCGGAGCGCGATCGCTGGTGCGCGTGGTCGACCCGACACCGCGGCAACTTCCTGCTCCAGAATCAGTCAGGCGCGCCCTGGAGGTGTTGGCCAAAGCTGAGCGGCCGCTCATCATCCTCGGCAAGGGGGCGGCTTATGCGCAGGCAGACGCTGACATTCGCGCATTCGTCGAGGAGACCGGGATCCCTTTCCTGCCCATGTCCATGGCCAAGGGCCTGCTGCCCGACGACCACCCGCAATCGACTGCGGCGGCCCGATCCTACGCACTGGCGCAGGCCGACGTGGTGATGTTGATCGGCGCGCGGCTGAACTGGCTGCTGGGCCACGGTAAGAGCCCGCAGTGGTCGCCGACGGCGCAATTCGTGCAGCTGGATATCGCGCCGACGGAGATGGATAGCAATCGTGCCATCGCTGCGCCGGTCGTAGGGGATATCGCCTCTTCCGTCTCGGCCCTGCGGGCGATGCTCACGCCCGGCCAGATCCGGCCTCGTTCCGCATGGCGCGATGAGCTCGCCCAGCGCAAGCAGCACAACATAGAGCGCATGGCGACTCACCTCGCCGCCAACCCCGACCCGATGGATTTCTACAGTGCTCTTGGCGCCATCAAAGGCGTGCTCGCCGACCAGCCGGAGGTCTATCTCGTCAACGAGGGGGCGAACACGCTCGACATCGCCCGCAACGTTATCGACATGCGCATGCCGCGCAAACGCCTTGATAGCGGGACCTGGGGGGTGATGGGCATCGGCATGGGCTACGCAATCGGCGCGGCGGTCGCCAGCGGCAAGCCGGTCGTGGCCATCGAAGGTGACAGCGCCTTCGGCTTCAACGGAATGGAGATCGAAACCATTTGCCGCTATCACCTGCCGATCGTCACCGTCGTCTTCAACAACGGCGGAATCTATCGCGGCGACGATGTCAACCGCAGCGGTGGCGCCGACCCCGGCCCGACCGTCCTGATGAAGCAAGCGCGCTACGAAATGCTGATCGAAGCCTTTGGCGGCGTCGGGTACTGTGCCGTCGATCCGCACGGGCTTGCGAAGGCTCTCACCGATGCGTTGGCCTCAGGGAAACCGGCCCTGCTCAATTGCGCGATCGATCCGACAGCGGGCACGGAGAGCGGCCACATCGGCAATCTCAACCCGCAAAGCAGCGTCGCGCAGAAGAACTGATGGAGGAGGCCACGCTCGCGGAATCGATCGTTGAACAAATCGCCGATGCCGTCATCTATGCAGACGACACGGGAACGATCAGGCGGTGGAACCATGCAGCCGCCGCCCTGTTCGGTTATAGCACCGCGGAGGCGCTCGGTCAGAATCTCGATCTGATCATCCCCGAGCACCTGCGGGCGACCCATTGGCGCGGCTTCGAAGCAGCCATGACAAATGGTGTCATGAAGCTGCAGGGCCGCCCGACCGTGACCCGCGCGACGCACCGGACCGGACGCAAACTTTACGTCGAAATGACCTTCGCCCTCGTCAAGGGACAAGCCCGGGACACGGCGCGCGGCGCGGTCGCCGTAGCGCGCGATGTGACCGAGCGCATCGAACAGCAACGGGCCGACGCCCGCCGTGACAGTCGGGAGCACACTCAATGGACACCATGACTGGCAAGACGACTGCGAAGACCACCGACGCCATCACTGGTGTCGTCGATGCCTACTACGAAGAAAGCGCGATGGACGTTGCAAAGGCGAAAGTCGAACCTTGATCAAGTTGTTGTCACCGGATGCACGGGCTGAGCGAACGCTGGCCATCTGCCTTGCACTGATCGCCGGCTACGTGGACGCCTACGCGGTTGTTGCCCTTGGTGGCACCTTCGTGTCCTTCATGAGCGGGAACACGACGCGGACCGGCTCTGTCATCGGGCAGGGGAATTTCGTGGCGGCCCTACCTTCCGCGCTGGCAATCGTGTTCTTCGTGGCCGGGGCCTTTGCTGGGACTTGGCTCACTCATTCCGGGCTCCGTCATTCGCGCCGGTTCCTGCTCGGAACGGTGGCGGCCTCGCTGGCGGTGATCATCGGTATTACGCAGCTTGGCTCGTTGGACGCCACGGTTGGCATTGCGACGCTCAGTCTGGCGATGGGCATGATGAACACCGCGCAGTCCCGGGTCGGCGCTGAAGCGGTGAGTCTCACCTTTGTGACGGGCGACCTACACAGGATGGGGAGCCACTTCGCCCTGGCAGTCAAGCGGGCGCCCCTGCAGGATGCGCAGGGACCGTGGGATACACATCTCCGCCGGGCTCGTCTTCTGGCGGGTGTATGTGCTGGTTTTCTAACCGGTGCGGTGCTGTCCGGACTGGCGACCTCGCAGCTCGGGGCGTGGGTCCTGCTGCCTCCCTTCCTGATTCTGCTGGCACTGGCCCTCGTATGGGTTCCTCTTGCCTAAGACAACCTACCAATAGAGGCAGCCCACCAGGTCGCCTCCAATCCCCTGCCGCCGCGTCCACGCAAACCGAGCACGGTCGGGTTCGCCACCGGGGTCGAGATCGCCATCATCGATGAGACGGGCAGGCCCCTGCCGCCGAATCGCGCCGGAGAAGTAGTCGTGCGGGGGCCCGACGTCATGCGCGGTTACCGCAACGACCCGGAGGCGACGGCCGCCGCTTTCATAAATGGCTGGCTTCGTACCGAGGACGCCGGTGTCCTCGATGACGACGGCTACCTTGCTCTGACCGGGCGCATCAAGGAATTGATCAATCGAGGTGGAGAAAAAATCGCACAATCGGAGATAGACGACGTGTTACTGGCGCATCCCGCGGTGGCTGAGGCGGCAGCCTTCGGCGTACCGGACGCCAAGTATGGTGAAGAAGTCTGGGCAGCCGTGGTGCTCAAGGGCGACTCTGACGCCGAGCGACTGCAGGCATTCTGCCGAACTCACGTGGCCGATTTCAAAGTGCCCAAGGTGATCCTGATCACTTCGGCATTACCCAAGAACGATATGGGCAAGGTCGAGCGGCAG